>Ga0075122_10001821_pt1 | contig 14641 bp, 17 predicted proteins | sample AntAceMetag02UKB_FD_69790 | JGI IMG/M metagenome (GOLD analysis project Ga0075122, IMG submission 69790) | Saline lake microbial communities from Ace Lake, Antarctica - Antarctic Ace Lake Metagenome 02UKB | ecosystem: Environmental > Aquatic > Non-marine Saline and Alkaline > Saline | place... | reverse complement strand
TTTTGAATAGCAGGCATTCTCGTCTGACCTCCTACTAAAATTACTTCATCAATATCGCCCGCTTCAAAAGGAGAAGCTTCAATAGCCCTCTTGGTAATTTCTATAGATCTATCTATATACTCACTAGCAAGTTCTTCTAACTTAGCTCTAGTCATTTTCAAAAGTAAATGTTTAGGGCCATTAGCGTCTGAAGTAATAAATGGAATATTAATTTCTGTATCTGTAGCTGTTGATAATTCTAATTTTGCTTTTTCAGCTGATTCGTCTAATCTTTGCAACGCTAATGAATCACTACTAATATCAATTCCACTATCTTTCTTAAACTCATCTATGATCCATTTTATAATTTTTTGATCAATATCCTTACCTCCCATGTGACTATCACCATCAGTTGATTTAACCTCAACGGTGTCATCACCTACTTCCAAGACAGATACATCAAAAGTCCCTCCCCCAAAATCAAAGACAACAATTTGCTGATCATTTTTTTTATTAAAACCATAGGACAAAGCAGCTGCTGTTGGTTCATTAATAATCCTTTTAACATCTAAGCCAGCAATCTGACCTGCATCTTTAGTGGCCTTTCTTTGAGAATCATTAAAGTAAGCGGGTACTGTAATAACAGCTTCTGTAATCTTTTCACCTAATTTTGCTTCAGCGTCTGTTTTGAGTTTCTGGATAATCATAGCTGAAATCTCTTCTGGCCGATAATTTTTATCACCCATTTTAATTTCAACTCCCCCCGTCGTGGATTTGCTTATTTCATAGGGTACGGTAGCTTTATCTTTTTGAGCTTCCTTTCCATCAAAAGTATGGCCAATAAATCTCTTAATTCCGAAAACTGTGTTACTAGGATTTGTAACAGCTTGTCTTCTAGCTAATTGACCAACTAATCTTTCCCCTGTTTTTGAAATAGCTACCACAGATGGAGTAGTTCTTGAACCTTCTGCATTTTCAATAATCTTAGCTTCGCCACCTTCTATGATGGCCATAGCTGAGTTAGTTGTTCCTAGATCAATTCCTAAAATTTTTGACATAATATTTTTTATTTACGTTAACCTAATAATCAAACAATAATATAAAAAAACGAAATACTAAAAATTTAACATCCTATGTTTTTATATTTTTGTTTTTAAATTCACCAACTTTAACTTTGGCTGATCTGATAATTTCACCACTTAAAGAATAACCCTTCTGAACTACTTCCTTAACAATACCATCATCCTCTTCTTTTTCAACATCAATAATTTCAACAGAATTTTGCGAGATCGGACTAAACTCTTCACCTAGAGGGGAAACTTGTTCAACACCATTTTCCTTTAAAATACCTAATAATTGAGAGCAAATATTTTTTATTCCAACTGACCATTCACCCTGTGGGTCTATCTCATCATTACTGAATGCCATTTCAAAACTATCTAGAACAGGAATAATTTGAGTAATTAAATCGGCTTTAGCAAATTTTAATAGTTTAGACTTTTCTTCTTCAAAATTTCTTTTTGCGTTGACGGCATCGGCTTTAGCTCTTTGCCAACCCTCTAGATATTCCTGTTTTTCAGCTGAGGCTTGTTTGAGTTTTCCCCTCAGTTTTTTAATAACATCAATCCCACTTGAATCCTCTTCTGACTCAAAAACCACATCCTCAAATTCTTTATTTTCTTCATTTTTTTTAGATTTGTCAGACATAATTTATACAATAAATTTATTTAAACCTAAAATAAAACAACTAGTTCTCCTTATTTAATTAACCTAAAAAAGGTTAGATAGAAAATTAATATTTTACCTCTTATTCCACTGAGGTGACTTCCTCGCTTTCTTCAAACCGAATTTCTTTCTTTCTTTCATCCTTGGATCTCTTTTTAGGAAACCAGCTTTCTTTAAGCTCTTCTTTGATTCCTCATCAAACTTCAGTAGAGCTCTCGATATACCGTGCCTTAAAGCTTCAGCTTGCGCATTTATTCCACCACCCTTTACCAAACCAGAAATCAAAAACTTAGCGTCAACTTTTGATTCCTTAAGAGAATCTTTAACAATTCCTTGTAAATCATCAGTTTGAAAATATTCGGATAACTTTAGACTATTCACAACATAAGTTGTCTTACTAGCTTCTGTCAAACGAACACGAGCTACAGCAGTTTTTCTTCTACCAACTGTTTCTAAATATTTTTTTGTTGTTTTACTTGTTGCCATACAGTTATTTTATTATTAAATTTTTCATTAAGATTGGTCTTAATTTATTACCAGGTAACATACCACGAACAGCTTTTCTCATTAATTCAGCATGCCCTTTCTTTTTAACAACAGCTTCCATATTTTCTACTTTTCTCCCTCCTGGATAACCTGAGTAACGACTATACTCTTTTTGCTCCATCTTCTTTTTTGAAATATCAAGGTTAGAAATATTATCAATATTAACTTTAACATCAGCAACAGTATTTTTCTGGAAATCAGGATTGTTTTTCCCCATTAATAAAACTGCCACTTTCGAAGCTAATCTTCCTAACTTTTCTCCTGTTGCATCTAAATTATATTCCATAAATATTTTCTAAAAATCTTAAACAAATTCTATTTGGACAATTGAACTTCCGTCTCCTTGCCTTGTTTCTAATTTAGTTATTCTTGTATAACCTCCTGGTCTTTCTTTATATTTAGGGGCAATTGTTTCAATCAATTTCTTTATTGTTGAGTTAGCTCCTGAACCCAATCTAGAAATAAGCAATCTTCTTGTCCAGACAGAATCTTTCTTACTCTTTGTAATAATCTTTTCAATAAATGGACGAAGTTCCTTAGCTCTCGCTTCAGTAGTCTTGATCTTTTCGTTATCAACTAAAGAAATAGCTAAAGCTCTCATTAAAGCCTTTCTTTGATTTCTCGGTCTTCCAAATTTTCTGTTTGTATTATGATGTCTCATGATCCATTAATATCTAATTATTCTTCTTTTGACTTTAAAATAACTCCAAAATCACTTAAAGCTCTCTTAATTTCTTGAATACCTTTTGCTCCTAAACCTTCTATCTTCAAAATATCGTCTTCAGTCTTTCGGATTAAACCACCTACTGTTCTAATACTTTCAGTAGAAAGAGCGTTAATTGTTCTCAAGGACAAACGCAAAGTATCCACTCTAGTCTTTAAGAAGTCTGTATCTTTCTCGTTATCTTCCTTTTTGTTTTTATCTTTCTCAACTTCTTTCATTTCTTCTTCTGAAATTTCTACTTCTTCTTCTTCAAATCCTATAATAGCCTTCAACTGTTTAATCATTATTTCAATAGATTTTTCCAAAGCTTCCTTAGGTAAAACAGTTCCGTCAGTTTCAATAAAGACATTTAATCTATTAAAATCAGTTCTATCACCAACCCTCATGTTTTCAACTTCATAACTAGCCCTTCTAATCGGAGTAAATGAAGCATCTAAAACGATGGTACCTATATCAGTCATTTCTTTCTGAAGAACTTCTTTACTGATGTAACCTAAACCTTTTCTAACAGTTATTTCCATATCAAGAGCTCCTTTAGCCGTTGTAATAGTCGCAATGTCTTGTTCAGGATTTAAAATCTCGATTTGTCCAGTTTTCTCAATATCCCCGGCAGTAACATCTTTTATTCCTTTAATCTTTAATTTAAGAACTTGTTGTTCGTCTGAAAGCAATTTTATTCTAACTTTTTTAAGGTTTAACAAAATTCTAATCACATCTTCCTTTATTCCATCAATGGTTGAGAATTCATGGTCTACACCAGCAATCTTTACTGAAATAATAGATGTTCCAGGTAAAGAAGAAAGGATCACTCTTCTTAGGGAGTTTCCAATTGTATGTCCATAACCAGGGTAAAATCCATCTATTTGATAGAATCCCTTAAAACCATCTTCTTTAATGATTTTTGGTTTGGAAGGCAATAAGATATTATACTCAGACATAATTTTTGATTGAATTATCTAATTAAAATAACTAAAGATTGTTAATTTCCAAGCTATCTTAAAGACAACTAGGAATTAGAATTTAATAATTTAACACCATAAATATACACTATTTTCAATACTTTTGCAAATTTCTAACGTCCGTAAAACTCTAAAATTGACTTAAAATCAAAAATTCCTTGATTTTCCAATTTAGGTAAACCAATCACTTTCCCTTCTTTCTTAGAAAAATTAAAATTAAGCCAACTTACGGGTGAGGTCTTTTTATCTTTTCCTTTCAAATCAGCGAAAATTGCCTTATTTTCACTTCCTTTTCTGATAGAGATCTTATCACCTACTTTGACTTCACAGGAAGGAATAGTAACTTTTTTATCATTTAATAAAATATGTCCGTGAGAAACTATTTGTCTTGACATAGCTCTGGTTGAACCTAGGCTCATTCTATAAACAACGTTATCTAAACGTGTCTCTAATCGGATATACAAGCCTTCGGCTATATTTGAATTCTTTTTGGCCATTGCCTCTTTGACATAACGAGACAATTGTTTTTCTCTAAGACCATAAGCAAATCTTAATTTCTGCTTTTCAATTAATTGAGCACCATATTCAGAAACCATCTTTCTTCTCTTAGATCTCCTGTTGGCATTCTTTCTTGCTTCAGATAGAGTGTACTTCTGTGTCTGGCATTTTTCAAAAAGACCAACACCTAACCTTCGACATAATTTATATTTTGTTTTAATAATCATATTATTTATATTTTTTACTACACCCTTCTTGGCTTTTTAGGTCTTGGCCCGTTATGAGGAATCGGTGTCTTATCTTTTATGGAATTAATGTGAATCCCATTAGATACAAAACCTCTAATTGAAGATTCTCTTCCAGCACCCACACCTTTAACAATAACATCAACATTTTTTACTCCCATTCCTTTAGCTGTCTCACCAATTAACTCTCCTGCTTTAGCTGCTGCAAAAGGAGTTCCTTTTTTAGCACCTTTGAACCCAAGAGCTCCACTTGATAGTGAACAAGCTAAATTACCTTCCCTATCAGTCAAAGAAACACGGGTGTTGTTATAGGTAGATTGAACATGCAAAATCCCAGTTTCTATTTTCTTTTTAGCAACACGATTTAAAAACCTTGATTTCAAAGCAGTATTTTTACCTGCTCCTGACTTACCCATTTTTTTAACAATTCGTTTTTTTCCCATTTTAATTAAATTAAATTAATTTCTATTTTTTAGTTACTGCTTTTCTTCCAGACCCCATAGTCTTTTTAGATCCACGTAAAGTTCTGGCATTCGTTTTAGTTCTTTGACCTCGACTTGGTAACTTCCTTGCATGCCTTGTTCCTCGGTAAGCTTTAATATCAATCAATCTTTTTATATTACCAGAAACCTCTCTTTTCAAATCACCTTCTAATTTATATTCCTCAACAGCCTTTCTAATATTATTTTCTTCATCAGTAGATAAATCTTTAGGTTTTTTTGAAAAATCTACTTTAACTCCTTCCAGAATTTTATGAGCTCTTGATCTACCTATACCAAATAAAACTGTTAGGCCTATTTCTAATCTTTTTTCTTCTGGTATTGTAATTCCTAGTATTCTCATATTTTTTATAATTTTTTAATTCTTATCTCTGTCTCTGTTTATGTCTTGGATTCTCACAAATAACCCTAACCCTCCCCTTTCTCTTAATGGTTTTACATTTGACACATATTTTTTTGACTGATGTTTTAACTTTCATTTATATATTATATATAGACTATCTTCTTAATCTTTGAACTATCCTACCCCGTCCACCATAGGCATCTAATTGAATCTTAACTTTATCGCCTACAAGAACTCTAATCCTATGAATTCTCATCTTCCCAGCCAAATAAACTAAGATCACTTCTTCTTCTTTTTCACCGGACTCATCCATCTCAACACGAAAAAGAGTATTGGGTAAAGCCTCAATGACAGTACCTACTATGTACTGCTGTTCTTGTTCTTCTTTATTATTCATTATAACAAGGGTAATCTTAACAAAAATACTATCATTTTTCAAGTCTTTTTAGTATTTTCCACGAAAAGGAATAATTTTTAGATATTACCTAAGTCCTTAACGATTTCAATCTTGCTGGTACTACGAGGAAATGATTTCTTCCAGAAAGGAGTTATCTCCATTTTAGCTGACTCTATACCGCCGTAATTAGCCAAAATATTGTTTATATTAACCTCATTCTTTGGTTGCCCTACAAAGTCGTTCTTAAGTTTTTCTTCATCATAAAGCCATTCAAAACTTACTTCACCTTTTAGAGAAAAAATAAAGCGGCCTTCTGTCCAAGGTTCAACCTCATCCCTATTCTTTATTTCAAACAATGAATCTTTAAGATTAGTGATCGTAATATCCTCACCTTGATAGTCATCAAGAGTATCATTCGCAATTTGCCTATTTAAATTATCTCTATCAAAAATAATTGCATATACAGAAACTTTTTCTTTAACATCAACCATATCTTCCTTACCTTCTTCAGAATCAACCGTTCCAATAAAACTTGATCTTACAAATAAACCCTCATCATAAAGAATAAAGTTTTCTGGAATCTTAGATAGGATCTCGGTAGATAGTTTTTGTTCCAACTCATCAGAAAGCTCTGTTCTTGCTTTTTCCACGTCTTCCTCAGAAGCGATTTTTTTAACTCCTTCAAAACCTCCTGTCATTGTTGTCTTAGACCTTGCATAAAATTTATCAAATCGGTCGGAACCTTTAAACCCAGGAATTGTGAAATCAGCTAAGCCAATATTATATTCCTCACCAGGCTGATCTGCATAAACAGTTACCTCAATACTCCCTGGCACAGTTTCTCCTTCACTATCAACGGTTTGCCCAGGCACAACAACAGAATTTTGGATTCTATAAATTAAACCTTCCGATGTTTCAAAACGAGTGTTTTTTATAAGTCTTTGCCCTGTCTTACCAAAATTATTGAAAACCACTATATCCCCACTAGCCTTTTCCTTAACAACTTCTTCACTGGTTGATTGGACTTCTTTAGAACCAGTTTCATCTAACATCATGATGTCAAAAGGAACACCACCAGTTTCTTTTTCAGAGACTGCTATAAAACTAGCATCTACTCTTTCCTGAAGTTGAATAGGGGTAACTGTAATAACCACACTAGAAGACATTAATAAGAAAAAAACAGCAGAAAGTAATGCCAACAAAACGATAAAAATTAAAAATTTCATTTTTCTCTTTTTTGTTTTTTTACTTTTTGATGAACCAAAAAAACCAACTGATTTTTTACTAGACGAACCCCTTATAGCTGTTTTCCTATTTTTGCCTTCGGGAATTGGAATATCCTGAATAGATCTTTTAGGAGTCACATCTTGGAACGTTTTTTTATCGTTTGTCATAATTTTCCTTAATAATATGCTAATAATTGATAATAAATAACATCTGTAAAACTTGAAATATTTTACCATAAAAAACTAAAACACGAAAATAAGATGATTCCAGTGAATCAACACTGTTAGTTGCCCCTAATTAGATCTTTCAGTTTAAAATGTTTATCAAAAATCTAAAACAGCTTTAATTCTTCGTACCCCAGCACTACTGCTTTGTTCCTTTTTTATTTTTAATTTTCCCAATTTCCCGGTTCTTTCTACATGAGGTCCTCCACAAATTTCATATGAAAAAATTTCATCACCGTCAGCTATTTTATAAACTTTTACCCTTTCTCCGTATTTATCCCCAAATGCTCCAACAGCGCCTGATTTCTTAGCATCTTTCAGTGAAATCTCTTCACAGATAATTGGCAGATCTTTTTTGATAGTCTCATTAACTAAATTTTCAACTTCTAACTTTTGTTCATCCGTTAGCTTCTCTCCATGGGAAAAATCAAATCTCAACCTCTCTGGCGTAATATTACTTCCTTTTTGTTGAACATCCTCCCCAAGGACCTTTCTTAAAGCCGCCAGCAACAAGTGAGCAGCCGTATGCAAACGGATAGTTTCTTCAGAAGAATCAACTAGGCCTCCTTTGAATTTTCCTACTGAAGCCGTTCGAGAAAGTTCTTGGTGTTTTTTCATCTTTTTTTCAAAGTCTTTCAAATCTACTTTTATTCCCTTCTCTTCTGCTATTTCTTGAGTCATCTCTATTGGGAAGCCGTAGGTGGTGAATAATACAAACGGATCAGTTCCTTTTTCTAATTCTCTTAAGCCCTTTTCTAGTGTTTTTGAAAATTGTATTTCTTCTTTATCTAATTGTTCTAAAATAAAGTCTTTATTTTTATCTAATTCTGGATAAACATCTTTATAATCTTCAATAACCACTTCCGCAATTTCCTTTGTCCAATTTTCTTTTTCTATTCCCAATTGCTTTCCATAACGAACAGCTCGACGAATTAAACGGCGAACAATATAACCTTGATCAGTATTAGAAGGGGCAACTCCCTTATCATCTCCAATAATAAAAGTAGCTCCTCTTAGATGATCTATAACTATCCTGAAAGAATTAGTAACTTCTTCACTATTCTTATATTGCTTCCCTGATAATTCCTCTAACTTTAATCTTGTTCCTTCAAATAAGTCACCCATAAAGATATCTGGATCATCTAGAACTACTGCAGACAACCTTTCCAAACCTCCTCCAAAATCAATGTTCTTTTTTTCAAGCGATTGAAAACCAGTTTCAGTTTTTATATATTCCATAAAAACGTTATTCCCTATTTCCAAAAACCTTCCGCAATCACAAGCAGGATGGCAAGGTTGATTTTTGTAAAGTGAATTTTCGTGAATTTCTAAGTCAGCTCCAAAATCCCAAAACATTTCAGAATCAGGCCCTCCTGGCTCACCCACAGGCATAACATCCGGAGTTCCTGACCGAGACCACCAATTTTCTTTTTCATCATAGTAAAAGATTCTTCCATCTCTCATACCTTTTTTCTCAGCCATATCAATAGCGGGAGCATCAATCCCAGCACTCTTAAATCTTTCTTGCCAAAACTCAACAGCCTCATCATCTCGAGAAATACCTATTTTTTTATCTCCACGAAAAACTGAAACGTAAATTCTACTAGGATCAAGTTTCAGTTCTTTAGTCAAAAATTCAAACATCCACTCAATTTGTTCTTTTTTAAAATAATCACCGAGAGACCAATTTCCTAACATTTCAAAAAAAGTAGTGTGCCTATTATCGCCAACATCCTCAATATCTCCAGCTCTAAAACTTTTTTGGGAATCTGTTAGTCTGGTTCCAGCTGGATGTTCCTCTCCTAATAAATAAGAGACCATCGGTTGCATACCAGAACCTGTAAATAAAGTAGAGGGATCATTCTCTGGCATAATAGAAGCACTTGGAATAATTGTATGGCCTTTAGACTCAAAAAATTCTAGATATTTTTGTCTGATTTCTTTGGCTTTCATTCAAAATATTATAGCAAAATCTAAATTAATTAAAAGTTTAGTCAATGTTAAAATAGGTTATTTATTTTTAAGAGATTTAAAATCTTTTTTTAAATCATCTCTAGAAAATAAATTATACAAAGCTACTGCTGGGTGAAGTAAAGGAATTATTTTTATCTCTCCATAGGAGACTTCTGCTTTAAAAATCTTCCCCCTCATTTTCCCGATTGTTTCTATTTTATCTTCCAAACCAAATTTCTTCATAATATACTCAGCAGAGTATCTACCTAAAGTAGCGATTATCTTTGGCTGGATTATATCTACTTGCCTGTCCAAAAATGGACCGTAAATTTTAATCTCTTCTTTTGATGGGTCTCTATTAGCAGTCGGCCGATCCTTAACAATATTAGTAACATAAACAACTTGTCTATCAAGAGAGATAGAATCTAATAACTCATCCAGCACTCTTCCAGATGCTCCACAGAAAGGTTTACCTGTTTTAGCTTCATTTTTCCCAGGGGCCTCACCAACAAACATAATTTCAGCATCGCAACTCCCCTCTCCAATCACAGGAAAAACTTTATTTTTTATTCTCTCAGCGTAAAGAGGAGATTTTTTTAATATTAAAATTTCCTTACTTATTTGTTCCATTTGTCTTGTTTTTGATTTCATACTATTTAAAAAGTCCAGCAAACTCTTTGTACTACTTTTTACAAACACAATCTCAGAAAATGAATCATACTCATCCATAAGTCGGCTCTCCTTGTCATAGAATTAATGAATGAACTACCAATTACTAATTTAATATTTTAGACTTAATAAATCAAGATACTTATCCATGTCACCTTATCAAAGGTATTATTTGAGAAAGATGTTCTAAAATCATCTTAACTGATGGAGAACGATCATTCAAGTAAGATCTACATTTCCTTATTTCAAAAAATGTATTTTCAAGCTTAAAATTATCCACTTGTTTATTTTTATATAAAACTTCTTCTAACCTATTTAAGAAATCAATAATTTCAAATTTACTAACCTTTTCATCTTTGGTTTTTGGTAAAAAATTTTTAATTAATTCTGACCTTTCAATGAGATTTGCTTTAAGAAAATCTCTAGCTAAAAGTATAGTTCCCTTAGCTGAACTCTCTATCAAACTACTAAAAATCATCAACCTAGACTTAAGAGTTGGTAAAAGATTTTTTGACGAAGGCATTATTAAAAATAGATGAGTATCTTTAGTTGGCTCCTCAAAAACCTTTAATAATGAATTTTGAGCTTCGTGAGTAATAAAATTTGTCTGAATAACCAGAATTTTTTTACCTTCAGAAAAAGCTTTATTTGATTGAAAACTTTTAATAGCACGACTATCATCTATACCCAAACTATCAAAATCACCTACCCAAAAATCTGGATTCCCTTTCGTAGAATAATTAAGTTTTTTATCTAAAAAATCTAAAAGTTCTTGAAAAACAATTTCCTTTTCCCCTTCTAATAGATAAGCGTGGTGAAGATTTTTTGATGCATCAATAAAAGACAACATAATTAACGATATTTTGAGATAACACTCCTCTTATAAATATCAACATGCATAAGTGCAATACCAGTTCCGTTAGCTACACAAAAAAGAGGATCTTTGGCTAAACGAGCCTTTACACCAGTTCTTCGATAAATCAATTCTGGGAGATTTCTTAGTTGAGAGGATCCGCCTGTCATGATTATACCTTTCTGAATAATATCTGCTGATAATTCTGGTGGAGTATTTTGAAAAACAACCTTAATAGCCTTTACCATCTCACGAAGTTCCTTAGTAATAGATTTCGCAATTTCGTTTGTTTTTACTTCAACAGAGCGAGGTAAACCAGAAATAAAATCTCTTCCTCTAATTTCCATGGTCAGTTCTTCTTCTAATGGTAAAGCTGAACCAATTTGTATTTTTATATCTTCGGCTGTTTTATCTCCTACAAAAAGATTGGAATTTTTTTTAATGGTATCGGCGATAGCTCTATTAATTTTATCACCGGCACATTTCACAGAAGTTGAAGCCACAATCCCTCCTAGAGAAATAACCGCCACATCAATAGTCCCACCCCCGATATCAACAATCATATGACCTCCAGGTTCTTCAATCTTAACTCCAGCACCGATAGCAGCTAAAATAGGCTCCTTCACAATATAAGCTTTCTTTGCCCCTGCTTTAATAGTAGCTTCAATAACAGCTCTTCTTTCTGTCGAAGTAACTCCAGCCGGCACAGACACGATCACTTCTGGTTTAAAAAAATTCCATTTTCCTAAAGCTTTATTGATAAAATATCTCAACATTGCTTCTGTCACTTTATAATCAGCGATTACCCCATCTTTCATCGGTCTAAAAGTAACGATACTTTCAGGTGTTCTCCCCACCATTTCTTTCGCTTCAAGACCCACAGCTAAAATTTTATTATCCAATTCTGAAACAGCCACCACAGAAGGTTCATTTAAAATAACACCTCTTCCTGGAGCGTAGACCAACGTATTAGCAGTCCCCAGATCTATTCCTAATTTTTTAGTAAAAAATGACATAATCTTTTAATAATTAACTAATTCTTTTAATATCAGCCCCAATCCCTCTTAACCTTTCTTCTACATTTTCGTAACCCCTATCTACATAATAGACATTATTAATAATTGACTCTCCTTTTGCAACCAGACCAGCAATGATAAAGGCAAAACCTGTTCGAATATCAGGACCGTCTAATTCTTTACCTTTTAAAGGTGTCGGTCCATGTACCGTCGCTCTATGAGCATCCCACATTTTAATATTAGCCCCCATCTTTTTTAAATCATCGGTGTAATTTAATCGTCCTTCAAAAATAGTTTCAAAAATAAAACTTTCTCCAGTTGCCTGAGTTAAATAAACTGTCATTGGAGCTTGCAAGTCTGTCGGAAAGCCAGGATACTCATGAGTTTTAATATTAACAGACTTAAAGCTAGAATTTTCTTTATTTTTATTATTTAAAATTTTTAAATAATCTTCGCCTACTTCAATTTCTACACCAGAGTCTTTTAACATCTCAACAAGAATTTCAACATGCTGAGGATGACAATTAGAAATTTTAAGATTATCCGCACAGAGGGCTCCTAGAACAAGAAAACTACCAGTTTCTATGCGATCAGGTACGGTTACATATTCTTCACCGTTGGATTTTAATAGTTCTCCTCCATTTATTTCAATAGTTGGGGTACCTGCTCCTGTAATTTGAGCACCGCATGAATTTAAAAACTCAACCAAACTAATGATCTCTGGCTCCATGGCTACATTTTTAAGAATTGTTTTTCCTTCTGCTAAAACACCAGCCATGATAAAAGTTTCTGTAGCTGTAACACTTTGAACTTTAAAAAAGATGGTAGCCCCTTTTAATTTTTTATTACTAGCGGTAACAAAATATTTATCATCTTTAATTTCTATCTTGGCTCCCATTTTTTCAAAACCTTCTATAAATAGATCAATAGGACGGGCACCAATCACACAACCCCCAGGATGAGGAAAAACCAATTCACCAAACCTTGCTAAAAGTGGCCCTGTAAAAATAATAGAGGCTCTTAACCTTCTTGAAATTTCTTCATCAATTTCTGTTTTATTTAACCCTTTTGGATCTATTAAATATTCTCCTTTTGCCTTTTTTGTAATCTTAATACCTAAACCAGAAAAAATCTCTATCATTCTATTTAAATCTTCAATTTCAGGTACGTTTTTCATTAAAAAATCACCTCCAAACAAAACACTAGAAGCCATAATAGGTAAAAGAGCGTTCTTAGCACCATTTATTTTGATTTCGCCAGACAATTTTTTCTGCCCTCCTAATCCTTGTATAACAAATTTATCTTTCTTCATCTCTATATTCTACGGTTTTTTGCTTAAAATAACAATTGATTTAATCAAAGCATTAGTGTTATTATATAGCTAATGAAAAAGAACAAACAGAGAAAAAATACCCCCTATGCCGTTATTATTGGGCTAATTATAGTCTTGGTAGTTATTTTTGGTATTTCCTACAGAAATAATCAATACGGAACTCTCCAAATTGAATCTATAGATGAAAATTTAACTGTCTTCATCAATAATCAGAGAAAAACAACTTCTCAAGACATAAATCCTCAATTTAAGTTAAAAGACGGCAAATACACCATTGTTATATCAAAAGATAGATTTTGGCCCTGGGTAAAAGGAATTGAAATTAAGGCTGAGATAGAAACAAAAATACAACCTTTCTTTATTCCGCAAAATACTAGTGGAGTAATCATAGGAGAAGAAGACCCTGAATATTTCCAAATAATGGCACTTTTCAAAAAAGAATTAATTTCAGAAACAGCTTTCGCAAGTATTTCAAGTCAGAATGCTATTTTTAGAGAATCTATTACTTCAGTAGATTTTTACAAAGAGAGACAAGATGTGATTATCATTTCATCTGGTGATGGTATATATGCTCTAGAAATTGGAAGCGATAATATTCAAAATTTTCAACCTATTTATAAAGGAATAAAGCCTGTCTTTGTAAAAAAAGATAGCTTGTCTATTTATATCTTAGACAATGACAACTTGATGATTGTAAACTATTAGAATGAATCTAATAATAACCATACCTATTTTTAGAAATCGTTTTCAAAAACCAGCTTTATTTTTCTCTACTCAAAATTTTTCAGTTGGTTCTATAATCTTTATTCCCTATTCTAAATCAAATCAAAAACCAGCTTTGATTATTAAAATTAAGGACCTAAAAAAAGAAAAATTCTTTCTGAGAAAAAATAAAGTTACTGTTAGAAAATTAAATGATTCCCCTGAACTTAATTTACTTAATAAAGAAATTATTAAGTTAATTCTTTTAATTTCAGAAAAAAGGAACCTACCCGTGGAAGCAGTCATAAGCAAAATCTTAACTAAGAAGACAATTTCTCAAATAAATAAGTTGACACCTAAATCAGACGTTAATATAAATATTCAAAAGGTAACGGTTAATTTTATAAAAAACAAATTTAAAAAACCTATAAGGAAAGAACCTCTTCAAAATAAATCAGCTAAAAATGGAATTAGAAACATCAGGGACCTTCTTCCAGTGATGACAAAAGAGAAAACTTCCCTTCACTCAGAAAAACACTACCTGGTAAATGAAATCCGTAGTTATTTTAGTGAAACTGCCAAAAAAGGTAAAGGTTCCTTCAGTTTTTATTTAGGTTTTTTTAAAAGACTGCCAGAAGCCTCTATTTATCAGTACTGGGCAGAAGTGAAAGAAAGTCGTAAACCTATCAAGGATCAACAAAAACTTTTTTGGTGGAAAATTGGCCAACATAACAAAAAGAAAGACTAA
>Ga0075122_10001818_pt1 | contig 14647 bp, 17 predicted proteins | sample AntAceMetag02UKB_FD_69790 | JGI IMG/M metagenome (GOLD analysis project Ga0075122, IMG submission 69790) | Saline lake microbial communities from Ace Lake, Antarctica - Antarctic Ace Lake Metagenome 02UKB | ecosystem: Environmental > Aquatic > Non-marine Saline and Alkaline > Saline | place... | reverse complement strand
CATTCGGTTTTACATCAAACTGGCACCACGACGGGACGAATGTCTTCTAGTGATCCTAATTTACAAAATATTCCAGCTAGTGAAATTGCGGGTCAAGAAATTCGTCAAGGTTTTATTACTACTCCAGGACACTTATTATTAGCAGCTGATTATTCCCAAATTGAATTAAGAGTTTTGGCGATTTTATCAAAAGATAAGGATTTGTCTCAAATTTTTATCACCAACCAAGATGTTCATCAATCAGTGGCTGAAAAGATTTTTAAAGTTAAAGGAACGGAAGTAACTAAAGATATGCGTCGCAAAGCTAAAGTGATAAATTTCGGTATTATATATGGAATGGGGATCAATGCTCTTAAAGCTAATTTGGGTACAACTAGAGATCAAGCTGAAGAATTTTATAATAATTATTTTGCCACTTTCCCAACTATTAAAAATTATTTTGACGAAGTAATTACTTCCGCTTATAAATTAGGCTATACCGAGACTTATTTTGGTCGTCGGCGTTATTTCCCCGATCTTCAATCAAAATTACCTTATCTTAGATCACAAGCTGAAAGAGGGGTGACAAACGCCCCTCTTCAAGGAACAGCCGCTGATATTGTAAAATTAGCGATGATAAAAATTGACCAAAATCTTAAACAAACTAATCTGATTAACCATTGTCATCTTTTACTTCAAGTTCACGATGAATTAATTTATGAAGTTGAAAAACAGTATATTGCTGAAGTTGAAGATATAGTAAAAACTTCAATGGAGGCAGTTCTTAATCTTAAGGTCCCACTTTTAGTAAATTTAGAGACGGGTTTAAATTGGGGTAATTTGCAATAAATTATTAAGTGTGATCTAGTTTATCCACATTGCTTTAAATATTGAAAAAAAAGACTAAAAATGGTATTGTCGGGGTATAACCAAAGAAAAAAGGTCGATTTAAGGTATTAAATCAAAAAAATATGTCAAAAAACGCAATTATTACCATTATTGTTATCATCTTAATCATCGCTGGAGTTTTGTGGTACGTTAGTCAAGACGGAGCAGATGCACTAGATGGAACTGACGCTACAGACGTTGTAGATGTTGATAATGGAACTGGTTCATTTGTAACCGAAGAAGAAGAAGAAGAAGGAGCTACTACTGATCTTGACGCTGCTCTTGAAGTAGAGTCAGAAATGGTTCAATAGTCTAAAATAGATTTAAATATAAATCGAATCAAAATTCGCCCAAGGTTTCTTGAGGCGGATTTTGTTTTTAATTAATTTAAGTTAAAATTTATAAATGAAGCAAGTCAGCGATAAAGTAAAATCTCAACAAATAAAACAAATCCAAAAAGATTTATTAGATTTTACTTTATGTTCTAATTTAGTTAAATTTAGACAAGACAATAATTATTTACCTGTTATCGGGGAAGGGTCTCATCAGGCTCAAATAATGTTTATTGGTGAAGCCCCCGGAAAAAAAGAAGCTTTATCGGGTCGACCTTTTTGTGGGTTGTCTGGTAAAATTTTAGATAATTTGTTAAAGGGGATTAGTTTAAAGAGATCAGATGTTTATATTACTAATTTAGTGAAAGATCGACCACCAGAAAACAGAGACCCAACCCGAGAGGAAATAGAAGCTTATGTGCCTTTTTTAAATCGCCAAATAATGATTATTAAACCACAAGTCATTATTTCTTTAGGTCGATTACCAATGACATTTTTACTTAATCATTTTAAAATTAAAACTAAGTTTAAAACTATTGGTAAATTACACGGTCGGCCAATGGGCGTTATTGATGAGAATTTTAATTTTATTTTTTTACCCCTATATCATCCAGCCGCTTCAATTTATAATCAAAAATTAAAAACAACTTTAAAAAAAGATTTTACTATTATTAAAAAATTTATGATCAATGCCTAAAAAACCTTTAGTTTTAATATCGTGGAATGTGAATGGCTTGCGAGCGGTTTATCGCAAAGGTTTTTTAGATTTTTTAACTACTACTGAGCCAGATATTTTAGCTATTCAAGAAACAAAAATTTTAAGCCCGGATTTGTTGCCGACGGAATTAAAGACAGTTAAGAATTATAATGTTTTTTGGCAATGCCATAAAACTAAAGCTGGTTATAGTGGAGTTGGGATTTATTCTAAATTAGTACCCGAACAAGTCGTTACTAATTTTTCTAGCCAAGTGTTGAGTGAAGAGGGCAGGTTGCTGGAACTTCATTTTACTAATTTTATTTTTTTAAATATTTATTTTCCTAACGGTGGCGCCAGCGAACTTAGGTTAGCTTATAAACTTAAATTTTATGATCATTTTTTAAAACATTTAAAGCAGTTAGAAGCTAAATTTAAGAAACCGATAATTTTTTGTGGCGATGGTAATACCGCACATCAAGCGATCGACTTGGCTCGACCGAAAGCCAATGAAAAAAATTCAGGTTTTAAGCCAGAAGAAAGAGTTTGGCTTGATAAGTTTCGGTCAGCTGGTTTTATTGATGCTTTTCGAGAACTAAAACCACAAACTATTTGTTATAGTTATTGGGATCAAAAGACTAGAGCTCGTGACCGTAATGTTGGTTGGCGAATTGATTATTTTTATTTATCAAAAAATCTGTTAAAAAAAGTAAAATCAGTCGATATTTTAACTGATATTTATGGCTCTGACCATGCTCCGGTTTATCTTAAAATAAATATTTAAATTATGCTTTATTTTATTTATGGGTCTGATTTAACGCTTAGTCATAAGAAGTTGGCTGATTTAATTAGCTTAGAATTAAGTAAACAGCCTCAAATTGAAATTTTTGATCTAGACAATGAATCATTTTCACATGACCAATTAGAAGAATTATTGGTTAGCCGAGGGTTATTTGTCTCTCACTATATAATTAAAGCTAGGCATTTATGGTCTGATAAAAAACAAGTGGAGGAATTATTACTTAGATTACAAACGATAATTGATTCACCTCACGTTTTTATTTTTCAAGAAGAAACAGTGTTACCTGAAGTTTTAAAAAAAATAAAAACTAAAACAAAGAATGTTTATTTTTATGATTTAAAACTAGAAACTAGTAAAATGACAAATTGGTTGTTTTCAGTGACTGATGCTTTGGGTGTAAAAAGTCGAAAAGATTTATGGGTCGCAATTTCTATTGCGCGATTTAAAAATTTAGAAGCCGAAATTGTATTTTGGACCTTAATTAAAGCTTTGCAAAATATTCAACTCGTTTTAAGTGGCGAAGATCTGACTAGTTTAAAATGGCATCCGTTTGTTTTAAGTAAAACCAAAAATCAAGCTCGTAATTTTACTCAAAAAGAGGTATTAAAATTATTTGATCAGTTATTTGTTTTGTATCACGAAAGTCGTCGCGGGGGATTATCACTTTATGATCGTTTGGAGAAATTTAGTTTGGAGATCTAGGTTATAGAAGCTAAGTTTTTCTTTATTTTAATCTCTTCATTCGGTCGTATAAACTTTATTTGTTTTTTGTGCAAGGTGTTGTAATTAGTCTAAACAGGTTTTACTACTTGTGGCGGTAGGGAAATATTCTGACAAAAACAAATTCGAATTATCTCTTATTTGGATCATAATCAGTTTGGTAACCAGGATTTTCTCCTGGGCGAAGTTTGTTTGGATATTGAATATCCGTTTTCACATCGTGAGTAACTTTTTTGAGAAACGTAAATACATCGTACGGGCTAGCAATATTTCTAAGAGTGTATGGTTTTTGAGAGGTGCCTTGGCGAGGATATGTGAAAGATCCAGCTGTGGAGACTATAATACTTCCTGTATTGCCACTACCAAACAACTTATCAAAAACTCCGACATTAACTTCCGTATTGGTAATTTGGTCAAAATCAATTATTTCAAAATCCCGACCAATCCATCCTTTTTGCAAAATTACTCTTTTATTGGTAATTGCATAATAAGTGTGTTTAAAAACGAGTATTTGATAAATTGGGATTCCAAATACTAAGCCTACTGCACCCCAAAAGGGTGGAAAAAGTAAAATACTAAAACCAAATATGTGAGAACCAAACAAAATATCATGTACAGCAAATCCAATAAAAGGTATTAAAAAAATCATTGAAAATAATCCAAAAATAGTGGTGACTAATGAACCACCTAAAAAGAAAGGCCAAAAACTTGGTGCTCCTTCCCAAAAGGCCTTTTCGTTTTGATCTAAAACTTTATCTAATTCTCTCATAGTTTTTTATTAATATTAATAATTATAACAAATTGATTAAAATACTTTTTACCAAAAAATGCTAAATCTTCTATGTGTTTTTGCTCCAAAAATTAAATATAAATTAATTATGGAGTAAAGCAAGATGAGCGGAAATTACTTATGATTTTCTCAGGAGGTGCCCTGTGCAGGATTTGAACCTGCGACCGTTCGCTTAAAAGGCGACTGCTCTACCAACTGAGCTAACAGGGCATATTTAAACTCGGTTTAGATTATTTTTAGAGTTTAATTTAAGTATTTTAGTTTTAGAGGTCCGATATTATCTTAGCGAAAAAACCTTGTTTTGTCTATGTTTCTTGTTAAGATGCCTAATATGAATAACCAGCAAAAATATCTTATTTTATATAATTTGCGTTCAACTTATAATGTTGGAGCTATTTTTAGAACCGCTGAAGCGGTTGGAATGACAAAAATATACTTAATCGGCACTAGTCCACGACCGGTAGATGAATACAAACGCTTAAATCACAAAATAATCAAAACAGCTTTAGGGGCCGAAAAAGTGATGAATTGGGAATATAAAAAAACTAGCGGACCTCTATTGAATAAATTTAAAAAAAATAAGATCGAATTAATTGCTTTGGAACAAGACATTAAAGCTTGTGATTACAAACAAATAAAACCAAAAGGAGATTGGGCTTTAATCGTTGGCGAAGAAACTAAAGGTTTGCCTAAAAAAATTTTAGATCAAGTTGATTTAATTGCCGAGATTCCAATGGTTGGAATTAAAGAATCTTTAAATGTTTCGGTGGCCACTGGAATTGCTTTATTTAAATTTTTAGAATAAACCAGCCTTTCATCCTATCCCCACCATAAAGCGGACGAGATATTTTCGACACCCAATAAAACTTTCTATTTTTGACACTGAGGACAAAAATGAGTCCCGCGACCGGCGTGTTTTATTTTTTCAATCGGATGGTTGCACACATGACATAAATCTTTAGCTCGACCATAAACATTTAGATATTTTACAAAACCGCCAGGTGTACCACTTGCGGTAAGATAATTTTTAGCAGAGGTTCCTTTCTTTTTAATGGCGAGTTTCAAGATAGCGATGATCGAGTTTCTTAGTTTCTCAATCTCATTTTTAGTTAGGGTTGAATTTTTGCGGTCTGGTTTAAGTTTAGCTAAAAAACAAGCTTCATCGACATAAATATTACCCAAACCAGCTAGTAAGGTTTGATCAAGTAAAGTTTGTTTAATAGTTCGATTTAGGTAACGTGAAAATATAGCTTTTAGTGTTGTTTCAGAAAAATGTTTAGACAATGGTTCGGGGCCATGAGACTTTAGCATTGCGTCCATCTTTATTTTCTCGACTAGTTTTAACCAACCAAATTTTCTTAAATCATTAAAGTAGAGAGTGGAACCATCAATAAAATTAATAATTATTCGTGTGTATTTATTTGGTAAATTTAAACCTCCGCCAACTTGAGGGTGACCACCATAAATAACTTTACCTTGAGTTGGGACGTAGATTAATTGCCCGGTCATTTTTAAATGAATCAGTAAAAACAAATTATCAGATAAATGAATAATGATAATCTTAGCGCGCCTCGTTACTTTTATAATTTGGTTATTTTTTAAGCGACGATTAAAGGTGGTGGGTGATAAGGGTAAAATCGCCTTAGAATAATTGATCACTACATTTTTGATAGTCTGATTATGTATTTTTTTATTTAAGTCTCGAACGATAGTTTCGACTTCTGGTAATTCAGGCATTTTATTTTTTTGTTTGTAACACTTTCTCTAATTCTTCTCTGGCTACTTTGGCGTCACTCCAGTCTTCTTGTTCACCTCCTTTTCTCATTATATAAGGATCTGTGCCTTTGCCGGTAATAATTACAACATCAGTTGGACGAGCTTCAGTTAGGGCTTGATTAATGGCTTGACGACGATCTAGGGTAATGGTGGTTGGAGTTTGATTGATGCCTGATTTTACCATATTAATAATTTCAAGCGGATTTTCATCATAAGGGTCTTCATCGGTTAAAATAATTTTATGACAATATTTATCAGCAATTTTACCCATTTCTGGTCGTTTCCATTTATCTCGTCCACCACCACAAGAACCTAACACACAAATCTTTTTTTTATCTTTATAAACACGATAGACTTTTTCAAGAGAATCAGCCGTATGAGCATAATCAACGATGACGGTAAAGTTTTGTTTTTTGGCCAATTCTTGATTAGTGGTTGATATTTTTTCAACGCGTCCCGGAATACTAGTCAATCGTTCGATTCCGGTTTTGATAGTTTTTAAATCTAGACCAAAAAATTCGGCAATTTTTATACTAGCTAGAATGTTATATAAATTAAATTCACCAACTAATTTAGCTTGAATTTTTTGTCCGCGATAGGTAAAAAACAAGCCATCAGCCAACAGAGCGTAAGGTGCTGTTTCAGTTAAATTAATTTTAATTGGATTACTATTTTTAATTTCAAATCTTTTTGATTCTGGATCATCGCCATTTAAAACTAAAATTTTAGGTGTTTTTTTTGAATAAATTAGAGCTCGAACAATTTTTATTTTTGCTAGAGCGTAATGCTCAAAAGAACCGTGGGCTTCAATGTGTTCTGGTGATAAATTGGTTACGACTAGTGCATCTAAATCTATAAAACTATGTCGAAATTGTTTTACTCCTTCAGAGGACATCTCAACTATGACATGAGTAACCTTTTTTTCTAAAGCTTCTTTTAAAAATTTTTGTAAAAAACCTCGACCAGGAGTGGTCATTTTTAATAAATTAGGTTTTGAATCGGAGTCAATTTTAAAACGCAAAGTCGAAGCAATGGCGGTTTTATAGCCAGCTCCCTCGAGTAAAGAATTTATAATTTCAACAGTGCTAGTTTTACCTTTGGTTCCAGTTACACCAATTATTTTTAATTTTTTGGCTGGTTGATTATAAAAAAGAGTACTACTAAAAGCGATAAAAAAGTGATAAATCGATAAAACTTGAGTCGGAATAATTTTTTTAAGAAGGTTTTTCATTTTAAATTTAAAAATTAAATTTTTTTCTGATTGTATAAAGATAATAAATAAAAGGTATGATCGGTATATCGACTAACTTTCCCCAGTCTTTAATTTCACCGGTAAATTGTTTTTTGAAACTAGTTAAAGTTTGCCAGGTTAAGTCTTTATCTTTATTTCGACTAATACCACCAAAATTATAATAAGTTAAACCTTGTTCTTGGCTGGCTAAAAAACCACCCCAGTGACAAGCGTAAGTTGCGAGTTTGTCTCTTTTTTGACCACTTGATCCACCAAAGATATGAAAAGCGGTTTGATTAAATTTTATAATTAAATTAATAGCTAGCAGATCTTCATTGTCATAAGCTAAGACCAAAAAGCCTTGGTTCTCATTTTCAGTCGTGATTAAGACTTGCTCATAGTAGCTTTTGGGGTGGAGCGAAAAATTATTGCGTCTAGCTGTTTCGGTAAGGAGAGCGTAGAAGCCGTCTAATTTTGAGATAAGATTATGATTAATAATTTCAATTTTAACTCCGCGTTTTAAACTGGTTTTAATCGCGTAACGGGTTTTTTTTGGTAAAGACTTTAATATGTCTTCATCTTTACTGATTTGACTTTGCCATTCATAACGAGGTTGAGATAAAACAGTGTGGTAACCGGCATTAGAAATTTCTTTTAATTTAAATTGATTAAATATATTGTCCGACGTCTCTAATCTAATGAAAGCCACTTTAAGAGGGCGAGCTAGTTTGGTTAAATATTTTTTAAATTGATTCCAGTCGTTGTGATTTAAATTTTTAGCAAAAATAATTGGTCCATGAGGAATGTTTATTTGTTTAAAATTTTTCCATAAAGGCGAAATTAATATTTGGCAGAACAATAAAGGTTGATCGCCTTTATAAAAAACTAATCTTTTAACTGTGACATTTAAGCGACCGGTTTGCCATAAGTTATACAAAAAACTCTGAGTAAAATGACCACCAGCCGACGCAACCATTTCGTCGTAAGTGTTATCTTTAATTTCAACTAAAGTATAATTAGACATTTTAATGTTGGCTAAGTAATTTAATCGCTAATTTAATTTGAGTATTAAGATCAGACTTGGGTTCTATTTTAGGTAATATTAACCTAATTGCCGACAAGTTGTAACCTAAGCTAAGGAGGGCGTCTATTAAATCATTTAAGCCAGCTGGATTATTGTCTTTAGTTAAAGTACCTAATTTATCTTTTAATTCTAAAATTATTTTGGCAGCACTTTTTTTACCAATACCAGATATTTTAGTTAAATAATCGGTTTGACCAGATAAGACCGCTTGGCGTAAAGACTCAGGTGGAGCCAGCGACAAAATGGCCAAGGCGCTTCTAGGACCAATTCCAGAGATGCCCACTAGCAGTTTAAAAAAAGCTAATTCATCATCTTCAGTAAAACCATATAAATCAAGAGCGTCTTCTTTAACAATCAAATGAGTCTTAAGGGCGATGGTTTGGCCAAGTTTTAACCCTAATTGGGTATTAGTGGTTATATAAACAATATAGCCAATAGACCCAGCTTGGATTAAAGCTGATTTTGGATTCAATCCTATGACGATACCTTCTAAATAACCAATCATTATGTTCTTATCATACCTTTTGCAGTAAACCCTTGCAATTTCAGCGCCAATTAGTTAAGATTCTGTTTATGCCTATAACTAAATCAGCCAAGAAAGCCATGAAGAGCAGTTTGCGTAAGCGATCTTTTAATTTGGCGCGTAAGCGAAAAATGAAAGAAGTAGTTAAAACGATTAAACAGTCTATTACAGTTAAAGATGTTCCTTCGGCTGAAGCTAAGTTGTCGGAAGCTTATAAAGCAATCGACAAAGCCGCTAAAAGGGGAGTGATTAAAAAAAACACCGCTTCTCGCAAGAAATCACGATTAGTTAAAATGATCAAAAATTTAAAAGCTAGTCTGTAAAAACTTTAAATTAAAAAACCGAAACAAAATTGTTTCGGTTTTTTTAATTTAAAAACGAGAAATAACTATTAATTTTTTAGTATAATTTTTTGCGGTTTTATTTAAACCGGTCGGATAATCACGCCAAGCCAACATTATTTCGCGATAATCATAACGCCAGTCTTCGCCAAAAGATGTGCCAGGGTCGTTAGTGATAAATTCTTCAGTTTTATCATCATAACCTTTGATTAAAATTAAATGATGATATGGACCAGGGGCTTTAAAGTGAGGATTAGATAACTGGCGACCATCAACTGGTAACCAAATTACTTGATCTGAATCTAGTAATTGTTTTATCTCATTTAAACTTAAGTCTTGTTTGATTTGAACTTGATTGTAATTAAAGTATTGAGCAAAGCGAAGAGCGGTATCATTAATTGAAGTGTCTAGATATTCGCCGTAATTTTCTTCTTGCCATTTTATCAAGTCTAAGATTTTTTCTTTATTACTATTTTTAGTTTGTAATTGTTCAGACTTAATCCAATGCCAAGTCATAAGCATTAGAGCTTCTTCGCAAGCAAATTTTAAGCGAGGATCAATCCATTTTTCTTGCGGATCTTGAATAACAAAAGGAATACCTTTAATAATTTTTTTAGTTGGATTATTGATCGGATCAGCAAAAGTTATGGTCGTTATCTCTTGTTTGGAAATAAATTCATTTTGACTAGTTATAGTCGGTTTAATTTGAGGATAGGTATTTAAATAATAACGATTAGTTAAATTTGAAGTTTTTAAATAAGAATTAAATAATTTAAATTTTAATTCTAACATTCCGACCGTTAGTCCACTTAAGAGTATTATTATTAAAATCAATATAAAACGATACATAAGTATAAAGTTTATTTATAAATCTTTGATCTGTGCTCCCACCAGGAGTCGAACCTGGATTACGAGTTCCGCAAACCCGCGTTCTATCCATTAAACTATGGGAGCAAAGTCTAGTTTTTAAGACTAAGATTTTAGATTATCATAAAACAATTAAAAGCCCAATCGTTCTGAGATTCTGTCTAAAGTTGATTCTTCGTATTCAATTTCAGGAATTAATGGAATTAAAGCTTCTTGAATTAATTCGGGATCAATATTACCTAAAGGGATAATAACCTTAGGAAAGAGCAAACGATCAGTTTCAATAATCATCTTTGGATCATTTGGATCGTCGTTGATAGCAAAAGAATCAATATTAGTTAAAGAATAGAATTCGTTTTTAATTTGAAAACCTTTGTTGGTTAAAATAAAGTGAATTAATTCTGGTTCGCGATTAGCGTAAACCATTATAGTCCCAACCCCAATTAAAATGATGATGGCTAAGAGAAAGTTTGCAAAAATAACCGACAATAAGATTATTAGAGAGGCGATAGCTCCGACTATCCAAAACCAATCAGAGCTTTTATTATTTATTTCGTATTCAAAATCAAGCCATTCAAAATAAATTTTTTTATTGGATTCATTTATAGGTTCAGGCATTATTATAATAATAACAATAGCCAAACATTAGAGCAAGATAATTTATTGATTAATACACAAAAAGAGAGGCCGTCGCAAACTTAAGCGACGGCCTCAAAGGAAGGCTAAACTATGAAGGGGGGGGTCATAGTTTAGCCAACGGAAGGAGCAAATTTAATCTAATTTAATACTAACATTGATTTTAAATTTAATCAAGTTTTTGATTTAGGTAAATAGTTTGACTTGGGTAAGCAAAATCAACGGCTAGTTTTTCTAAGTCTAATTTTATAGCTAAATTTAAATTTTGCTGAATGTCCATATACTCATTATAATCAGCTGATAAAACATAATAAACAATTTCATAAACTAAAGCTGAGCTACCAAAGCTTGCAAAATGAGCTCGATCAAAGCGAGCATTTTCTTGTTGGTCAACAATGTTTTTAATGATATTGGGAATTTGTTTTAATTTTTCGCTTGGAGTGTTGTAAGTGAAATCAAGTTTAAAGACCACTCGTCGTTCAGCCATTTTTTTAAAATTTTGAATTTGAGCTGAAGTTAAAAATTGATTAGAAAAAGTTATTTCTTCTCCTTGAAGAGCTCTTAGTCTAGTAGTTTTTAAACCTATTTTTTCGACGACGCCCATTTTGTCTCCAACAATAATAAAATCACCAACGACAAAAGGTTTATCAAAATAAATAGCAAAAGAACTAAAGAGGTCGGACAAGATGTTTTGCAGAGCAAAAGCGATCGCTACACCACCAATACCTAAGCCAGCAATGACCGAAGTAATCTCTATGCCCAAATTAGATAAAATAAATAATAAGACTATTATCCAGACTACAAATTTAGAAATAGTTGAGATTGTTTTTAAAGCGGAAGCGGTAGCTGGGTCTTCGTTTTTAATTTTTCGTTTAAATAAATAATCAATTAAAACTGAAATGGCTTTAATAATTTGGTAACCAAGCCAAAAAGCTAATAACCAATTAATGGTTGTTTGAACCATTGCCGGAATAATTAAAGTTTTAAGAGCTAAATAAAAGGCCACAAAAAAATAAAAACTTGGTTTAATGGTTTTTATTACTTCAATTAGAGTATCATCTATGTCAGTCTGAGTATTTTTTGTTAAGCTTTCAATTTTTTTAATAACAATCGTTTGAATAATATAAAATAAAGTTAAAAAGCCAATAAGCCAAAGTCCAAATATAAAATAATCAGCTAAACTGTTATTAAAAAATTCTAGATCTAAACGTAAATTAGTTAAAAAAGAAAACCAAGGTGTTATGTTCATATAGATAAGGTTAATTAACTTTCAATCTTAAGACTGATCTTATTAAATTAACACGTCATCACAAAAGATCAAATTAAATTTGGTTTTAAAAACATTTTTACGGTATACTAATGGTGATTTTATGAATAAAATAGAACGATTTACATTTAGTTTCGTTTTTTTTGGTTTTTTGTTGACCGGCGGTTTAGTGATTTGGTCTACTGACTATCAAGCTTGGTTTAAGTCTTCTGAAACCGAGCCTGCTTCTGAGTTTTTAAATCCTGATATTGAATCAATTAATTTATCAAACAAAACAGCTTGGGCCGAAATTAATCAAAAAGAGTCTTCAGCTAACTCGTATTGGCGTCCACTCTTAGTGGCTAAAAAACAATTTATCAAAGCTAAACAAGACTTTGTTGAAATAAATTTTTCTGATCAAGTTGTTCGTTTATATAAACAGGGAGTGATCACCGAAGAAATAAAAATTTTAGCGGTTGGTGATCCTCAAGGTTGGGGTGGCACGCCAGCTGGATTATATTCTTTAACTAATAAAAACGAAAAAGCTTTTTCTGTTTCAGCGGATGTTTATATGCCTTATGCGATTCAATTTTATGGTAAATATTATATTCACGGTGAACCGTATGATAAAGTTGGTCGAAAAATAATTTCAACCGTCTCTGGTGGTTGTGTTAGGTTGCAAGATGAAGATGCCAAAAAATTATTTACCCAAATTGAAAATAATTGGCCGGTTTTAGTAATTGACAAAGATTACGAAGATCGCAAGTTGGCTAAAGAGGGAAATACTATGCCTAATTTATCAGCTTCAGCTTTTGCGATTTTAGATTTAGATTCTGGATTAGTTTTAGGCGAAAAACAAGCAACTCAGATTTTTCCGATTGCTTCAATTACTAAATTGATGACAGCTCTCGTTGTAGCCGAAAATGTTGACCTGCGCAAAGGAGTTTATGCTACCGAATCAATGCTTAGTGCTTATGGTCAAACCGCTGGACTCCTAGTTGGTAATTATTATCAAATTGTTGATTTGTTTTATCCGTTATTAACCGAAAGTTCAAATGATTCAGCCGAAGTTTTAACTGGTCTGTTGGGTCGAAATCGGACTATTAATTTAATGAACACGAAAGCCAAACATTTATTAATGACGGATACCAAGTTTTATGATCCGTCTGGTTTTGATGTTAATAATCAATCAACTGCGAAAGATTTAACGTTCCTTGCTCGTTATTTGTATAATAATCGTCAACCGATTTTAGATATTACAAAAGGAGATAAGGTTACCACTTTTGGCCCTCAACAATTTGATGTTAATTTTTTAAAGAATAAAAATGCTTTTAATCAAACCACTGGTTTTGCTGGCGGTAAAACCGGCTTTTTAATTGAAGCGAAAAACACTGGTTTATTTATTTTTAATTTAAAAGATAAAGACGGAAACGAAATACCAGTTGTGATTTCAATTTTACAATCAGATCGTTTAACCAAAGATACCGAAAAATTACTAGCGTGGTTGGAAGGAGAGTATGGACTTAAGAGGTAAAAAAGTTTTAAAGTGCTCAGGTTAGGATCATTTGAACATTTATCCCATAATATATAATATGAGAATATGTATTTATTGAAAAATACCGCTAAGAAAGTAATAAAGTTCATAAGATTTTTCGGGTTCAAATATAGTTGCCCGTTGTGTCATAAAAATGCTCGGGTTTTTACTCCAAACAAAAAATGTCCCGGTCAAAAGATTGTTAATAAATACAAGATATCTTCAATGGGTGAACGTCTACATTACAGATGTCCATGGTGTAATTCCTCAGATAAAGAAAGAATGGTTTGGTTATATTTAAAAAAGGAAATCGGTATTTTGGATAATACAAAATACCGGCGGATATTACACGTGGCCCCAGAAAAAAATACGAGAAAAATACTAAGTAATAGGTTTGGAACGAGATATCTGTCTGGTGATATGTTTGAGGGAGATAAGAGATACACAAAAGAAAGGTATGGAAATTCTGTATACATTGATATAACTGATATGAAAGATTTTAATGATGAATCTTTTGATTATGTCATATGTAATCATGTTCTTGAGCATGTACCTGATGACATTTTAGGTATGAGCGAAATTTACAGAGTTCTTAAAAAGGGTGGCATTGCGATATTAAATGTACCCGTGTCTAAAACATTAAGTGAAATTATCGAGAATGATATTATTCAAAATCCAGAAGATAGGGTTTCAGCATTTGGACAGGCAGATCATGTTCGTATATATAATGAACGTGGCTATTTAAATAGATTGGCTTCTGTAGGTTTCATCCCAAAAGCAATTAGACAAAGCGAGTATTTGGATACTAACGAAATCAAGAAAAGCGGACTTAATTTAGAAAAAATATTTGTTGCCCTTAAATAGCTCTCGAGTTACTCCGATACTTAGTTCTCTTGGTGGAGGGAGTTGGGATTCGGTGTTAGCTCACTAATTCGTTCGACAAGTTCAGATCCATAAGAGCTCTTTAGACACAACTCGGCTGGTTTGACTCTATTTACACTGGGCCCTTCGACTCTGGTTCGACAAGCTCACCATTGCTCAGGACACTGAAAAATTATAATCGCAGTGCTCTTTAATTTTTCGTGCGGTGTTTCTTGGACGAAGTTCGAACTCTTTATGAACAAAATCCGCAGGATTTTGATGACTAGCGCACGCGCGGAGTGCGTGGTGGCTTGAAACTTAATCTTACGCTCCGATAATGTGG
>Ga0075122_10001817_pt1 | contig 14650 bp, 12 predicted proteins | sample AntAceMetag02UKB_FD_69790 | JGI IMG/M metagenome (GOLD analysis project Ga0075122, IMG submission 69790) | Saline lake microbial communities from Ace Lake, Antarctica - Antarctic Ace Lake Metagenome 02UKB | ecosystem: Environmental > Aquatic > Non-marine Saline and Alkaline > Saline | place... | reverse complement strand
GATTGAATATGTCAATACCAACTGGGAAGGAATCATTCCTGCGCTTTTGACCAAGAAATTTGACCTCATTGCCTCCGGGATGACCATTACGCAAGCTCGGAATTTAAGAGTCAATTTTGCCAGTCCGTACATCACCGTGGGTCAAACCGTTGTCTTGAACAAAAAGCTGGCTAATAAAATAAAATCTTACAAACAGCTGAATAATCCGAAATATAAAATTGCTTCCAAGCTGGGAACAACGGGTGAGCAAGCGGTTAAAAGAATGATCCCCCGGGCGAAGTATATCAGCTACGAAACAGAACAGGAAGGAATGTTGGAAGTGATGAACGGCCGTATCGATGCGTTTATTTACGACCTGCCCTTTAACGCCATCATGTCCAGCAGTAAAGCCAAAGGAAAAGTGGTGCACCTCGACACACCATTCACTTTCGAACCTCTTGGCTGGGCCATCCGCAAGAACGATCCCGATTTTCTTAACTGGTTGAACAATTTCATGTACCAGGTTCGAAACGACGGGACTTACGACAAAATCTACGCTAAGTGGTTTAAAAGCTCAGATTGGTTGAAAGGTGTTCAGTAGGTCATAAGATATTGATTTTAACAAAATGCAGAGGCGGCCTTTTTATTCAGAAACGGTCGCCAATGCAAAACAGAAAGAAACGGGCTGATTAATGCTATCTGAGCTATTCAAAAAAATATTTTGGTATCTATGCCTTGTTGGTATCATCGTTTTCCTGGGTTGGGGCCTGACCGTCATGACCGACCGGATTGATTATACATGGTATTGGAATCGGATCCCCAAGTATTTTTTCTTCACCAGCGAAGTCGAGAAATTTGCTGATGAAAATGGGATCATCCATGTCAAGCAGATTGATGAAAAGTTTTCGCAGGTATCTCTTGAATATGACAGCGGAAAAACAGACGCGTTCAAGATTCGGACTGATAGCCTGGAATTTAAGGATGGCGATCGGGTCACAGATGTCGACCAGGTTGGCGCAATCCAGGTTTTCTCGCAGGGAATATTGATAATAGGGCTCATCACAACTATTGAGATTTCTCTGTATTCCAGTGTGCTGGGGATGATTTTCGGACTGGTTGCCGGACTGGGCAGAATATCCAAAAACCCGCTGATCAAGGGACTTTCCACTATCTATGTCGAAGTGATTAGAGGCACGCCATTGATCGTTCAGATCTTCATCTTCTACTTTTTCCTGGGTACGGTTCTTCATCTTGATCGTTTTACAGCCGGAACTATGGCGCTGGCTCTATTCGTAGGAGCATATGTCGCAGAAATTATCAGAGCCGGGATTCAATCCATTCACCCGGGACAGATGGAAGCAGCCCGTTCACTGGGAATGAACTACTTTCAAACGATGACTTATATCATCCTGCCCCAGGCGTTCAAACGTATCATGCCACCGCTGGCAGGCCAGTTTATTTCTTTGATCAAGGACTCTTCCCTAGTTTCAATCATCGCCATCACCGACCTAACCAAGGCAGGCAGGGAAATCAGCACATCCACATTCGCCACCTTTGAAGCTTTTTTCACCATCGCCGGCATGTATCTGGTTCTTACGCTTTCACTCTCTATGCTGGTTCGTTATATTGAAAGGAGATTTGCCGTCAGTGATTAAAATCAATAACATTTGTAAGACCTTTATTGTCGGAGCGCATATCGTTAAGGCGGTGGATCATTGTTCTACTGATATTAAAAAAGGTGAAGTGGTGGTGGTCATCGGTCCTTCAGGCTCGGGGAAATCCACACTACTACGCTGTATCAACCAACTGGAAAGCATCGATTCAGGTAAGGTATTTATTGACGGTGTTGACATTACCAGCCTCAAAACCAACATCAATAAAATCAGAGCTGAAGTGGGGATGGTATTTCAATCCTTTAACCTCTTTCCCCACAAGTCTGTCCGGGAAAATATCAATCTGGCCCAACAAAAGGTCAGAAAACGTTCTAAGACAGAAGCCAATGAAAAGACCGACTATCTATTAGAAAAGGTCGGAATTGAACAAAAAGCCCACGTTTTTCCCTCCCAACTTTCAGGAGGACAGCAGCAGAGAGTCGCCATTGCAAGAGCACTGGCCATGGATCCGAAAATCATGCTTTTTGACGAGCCCACATCCGCGCTAGATCCGGAAATGGTGGGAGAGGTTCTGGAGGTGATGTTAACTTTGGCGAAAGAGGGAATGACGATGGCAGTTGTCTCTCATGAGATGGGATTTGCCAGAGAAGTGGCCGATAAAGTCATCATGATGGACGAGGGAAAAATCATCGAAGTCGGCGATCCAGAGCACTTTTTCACTGAGCCGGAGGAAGAACGGACCAAACTGTTTCTGTCTCAAATCCTTTAATAGCTCAGTCTCTGAAGTAGCAATGAAAAACTGCTCCTGGTGTTTGAAAGCTTTGTTGTGCATTCTCTGTTACCTGATCTCAATATCTACTCTGTTTTCCCAGGCAGCCTCCAGACCTCAAGTCAAAGGACTCTTTTTTTTTAAGCCTGACTGCCCATCATGCGAACGTCTGCAAAGTGAAATTCTGCCGAAACTCAAACAGCAATTTAGGGATCAGATTTCAATTTTAGCGTTGAATACGGCCCATCAAAAAGGAGGGCAACTATACCTCAACGCCTTGATTGACCTGGGGATCCCTTTCTCCCAACCCTTGCCGATAGTCATTTTCGGAGATCATTTCTGGAGTGACCCAGCTCTGATTGCCAACCAACTTCCGCCAGTAGTGGAAACCTTGCTCAGCGAATCCGGATCTGCATGGCCTGCTGTTTCTGGGTTACAAACGTTCCTGGATACCGTACAGCATCTGCCGGATTCTGAAAAAAGCCAGTTTTTTGTCTCTGCTAATCCGGAAACCGTCCGCTTTATCCTTTCCAAAATGAGGGGAAAATTCAACCAAGATCCTCTTGGTAATGGCTATGGGGTTGTGGTCCTCCTCAGTATGATTGTCGTTGTGGGTTACTCAGTTTTTCTATTCTTAAGGAGCCGCTCCTTTGAAATTGATTTACTCTCTCAATGGCTGATTCTGATCCTGTCCATTCTCGGAATTGCAGTCACCTGGCAATTGGCAGAGGTTGATCTGATATTGCAATCACAAAAGCCTTTCTGGAGTACATTCGAAAGTCAGTTGGCACTTTTAGTCCTGTCCGGAATGATAGCGGGTTTCGGATTCAACCTTTGGGCTCTGTTTGGAAGTACCGCTGACAAAATTGCGTTCTGGCAACGATGGAATATCCCCCTTTTGCTGGCAATCGGTATCATCGCTGCCGGATATCTGACTTATATCGAAGCCACCAATGTTGAAGCGGTCTGCGGTGCTATTGGTGATTGCAATACCGTTCAACAAAGTGAATATGCAAGTCTATTTGGTGTCATCTCTGTCGGCGTGCTTGGACTGCTGGGTCACCTCCTGCTAACGATCAGTTGGTGGGTAGGGCAGTTTGGACCCCTTAAATGGCAGGGAAAATTCAGATTATTGCTTTGGGGGACACTACTCATCGGGGTCTGTTTTTTTATTTTTCTGACCTTTTTAGAACCATTCGTGATTGGTGCCACCTGTTTTTGGTGCATCACCACAGCGATAGCCATGACACAACAGTTATTTCTCGCTCTCAGACCTGCCATCCAGGCCAAGTCTTCCCTATATAGACAGTAAAGCCAGACGGAATGCTCGTGCCAACCCTTCTGCCCTGCACAATCAAGTTAAAGAAGGTTTTCCATGCGCACGCGTTCCATTTTTAACACTTTCGACCAGCTTTGCGCATAAAGATAAGATGTCCCGGCGGCTTCTACCGTATCAGAGCAATTTTCGAAGGTATCGAGGCAGAAGGTGAAAAGATCAGCGCTGGCTTTGCCAACACAGTTCAAGGACTCCATGATGGAATCCCAAAAATTGCATTTGCTTTTTGACTGTTTACTGGCTTCTGTGCCAGCGGTCAACATAATATAAATTGTCTCGCGTTCGGCCACCATCGTTGAAGCCAGAAATAGTTGGAGCGCTTCAATCCGTTTGTCCAGATATTGGTATTCACCAGCAGATTTATATGTGGTAGGCCTTAGGACCAAATTATCCTGTCGAAGCCTTTTCTCAATGGGTAACGCGGATAAAGCCCTCAAACTGGAATAGTAGGCAGTGAACATGTATGACAGGCCTATCTCATCCAGATAACGACTGTTTACTCTCAGCATATCGAAGGTCGAATAGGGATAGAACATGATAAAACCGCAGCGCACAAATATATGATTACTCCTCAACCAGCCAATCAGTTCCTTGACTCGATCAAGATCAACTTTTTTCCCGAATAATTTTAATTGATCAGAATGCGCAGATTCCAAACCTATGCTCAATCCGGTCAGACCCGCCTCCTTCATCAGCAATAATACGTCTGTATCTGTGGGTAAGAGGCTGTCGGGCCGGACCAGGGCGTTAAACGAGATATCTGTCAAACGGTTGTCAATAATCAGTCGGCAGATTTTCATGGCTCTTTCCAATCCGACATCTCTGGTTCCGATCCAATTGTCGTCGGTGAAAAAAAACCGACGTACACCTTGCGCGTATAAATTTTGAAGTTCAGCGAAAACATCCTGGGACGATCGAAATCTCCATCGCTGACCGCTATTGGGACAGCAGCGATTCAGAAAAGCACTGGTAACACAATAAGTGCAATGACCAGGACATCCCCGGCTGGAAAGGATATTAAAAAGTGAGTGCCGATCTGACTTCAAAACACGTAGTGAAGGTCTATGGGGAAAAGGCAACCTGTCGAGATCAAAACTATAATCAGGTGGAGAAACCTTGACGCCTCCCTGATTTCGCCAGGCCAGTCCCGGGATTCCCACGAGGTCGTCACTGTTTTCCAGTGTTGCTATCAAGATTGGCAATGTATATTCACTATCACCACAGATAACATAATCCACCTGGAATTCATTGTTTAGAATATCTTCACAATAGAGGGACGCATGTAAACCGCAGTAAATAATGGTCAGATCAGGCAATTCAGTTTTCAGTGCTTGACTCAACTTAAGAGACCTGCCGAAAGTCAGCAGGGGGTCTGAAAATACCACATATGAGGGTTGAGTGTCTTGTATCTGTTGGGTGAGCCGATCATATAGTGAGCCAAAGATGAAAGGGAACCGCAGGGAATCGAATAAGACGACCGGGTATCCCTGTTTTTGCATAACAGCGAAAAGATACCCAAGGCTAAGATCATCGAAGGCAATATCCTCTCGGTTTATATAATCTCTATTGTCGTAGGGACAAGCCACCAGAGCAACCAGCGGTTTTTCCCCTGGCTTCATATTTACGAATTGATTTGCCATTACCCCCGTTTTCCCTTTTATCGATCTCACTGGAATGGTCGAATCACAAATGAAAAATAAGCCTTGGCAACGGGTGGCTTATTGGGTTCGAACACCAATTTCACCAGATTGATGTACCGATAGATCATAAAACGATAGAGTTCCGGATCAAACAGTTCGCGGGATTTACCGCTCCAAGCCACCAAACCATCTCTCTTTTCCCGTAAACACATACATTTTTCAACCAAGTGATCCAGCAATGGCAACCATTTCGATTGGCTATGTAGATTAAGTTCATTTTTTGGAAGACGCAGTTCAATTCCGATCCGGGGAGAAAATGCGTCGCTAACATCCAACGCCAATACCAGATGATCCACAAAAGCCGAATATTCAGGCAGGGTCTCTTTTATCTGAGCCAGGCGCGAACCGAGCCCGATAGCCTCCAGGTAGCTGTAGAGCCTGTTTTCATCCAGGCCGGTGATGTTAATTCTCATTACATCTGGTGTCCTGGAAGACATAATCGCCATATGATCAATTTTAGAGCCGGTCATTAAGCATTTGAAACACTTCTGTACATTGGCGATTGTTCCAGATGAAACAGGTCCGTTCTTCAATATCCCCAGTACCTGGAAGACCCATTCAATATCCAGATCCGCCACATCTTCAAAGCCCTCCTGTGGATGTACAGAGTTCTTCAGATAAATGTTATCGTTTATCTGCATGAAAACAGCTGGAACAGGGACATCGGCTAGGGGTTTGTCAGCATCGTATTCCAGAAAAATCTTGTCCACATTTCTTTCCAGAGACGACCCGGGAATGCACCAGGCAGCAAAAAATTTTCGAATTTGTCGCCAAACTGGATGAACGAAAAGTACTGGGTCAAGATGAGATGTGGGATGGGTGCCGGCAAGAATAGTTTTGTTCTCTGCCTCGATGGCAAAAAACATATCCAGGGCCGGTTGCTGATCGTTCAATCGTGTCTCAAATGCAGAGCCCTTAGATATGAGTGATGGATACTTTTCTGCGATATCTAGTAACTTGCCGAATTGGTCTGAAGACTTCAGACTTGTTGAAAAATATGACGACATCGTTTTCAATGTATCGGCAAAGGAGCGTTCCATGAAATGATCCACAAAGATCAGTATGCATCTACATTAGTATCCGGTGGAACCACATTAATATAAACTGTATTTTCGCTATCCTCGACAACAACAATATTCATCTTGGGAGGGATAGTAGAGCCGTCCGCTTGTGGAAAATATTTTTCAATCGTACCTTTAGGATCTGTTTTCAATTCATCGCAGAAGTTCGTATCCGTTTCCGCCCGGTTTATAATGTCCTGTTTGGTTTTTTTATAATCAGCCATTTTTTCCTCAGTTGATCTGGTTTCTTTCACAGAATAATACGGTTTAAAAAACAGTGGGCCAATACTAGATCAGCAGATGGCATTTGTCAATATTCTGGAAAACCCCTTTTACAAACGTTTAATACACAGAAAAATTCATGGCAGCAATTGTGAAAATGGAATGTGGGGGCCTGTGACGGCTTATGTTAACAGGAAATTAAGGAAGCTTGGCAAATTAATAAATACTCGTTATAAATCGATCCAAATTTGATGTGTGCTTCATTTTAGTAATCGACTTCTTGATCGAAATATTATATAAAAAGCAGATATTTGCATAACCTCACAAAATCATACTGTCGGACTATATATAAATTATTAGCCAGAGTCGATTCCTGGAAATGGAAAGCAGAATCTAAGCAGGTTTCTCCTCTTTATTTAAAATATTCATATGAAAAGAAATAACAGGATCTGCAAATCCGTTCTTATTATTTGGATTGTGAGTGGTTTTCTTTTCCAAGCCTCGTTGAAGGCTGACATTCCAGATCAACAGCTAATACATATCACCAATACGACCAGAAGTATCAATATAACAAAGGGAGCTGCTATCTTGGAAGACGAGGGGGGCGAACTGACCATTGATGATATTTTATCTACTGATCACAGCAAGCGATTTCAACCCTGCGACCAGGAAAGCCTGAATCTTGGATACAAGAAAACGGTATATTGGGTTAAATTCACAATATCAAGTCAAACAGACAGTACTCAAAAATGGATCTTGGAGTATAACTTTGACCGGGCGGGTAAAACGGTGACGCTCTACATCCCAAACGGAAAAGGTCAGTTCAAGATCATGACAACTGATCCGGATAGCTTGGCGTTTAAAAACGAAATTAACCATAGATACACCGTATTTCCACTCTTCTTTGAGAAAAATGAAATAATAACAATGTATAGCAGAATAGAAAATAAAGCATTTCTGCCATTGAAACTGACACTTCATGCTGAAGATGTTTTTATCAATAAATTCAAAAATGAGTACGTTTTTTTCGGAATTGTTTTCGGCATCATCCTGATCTTAGTAATATACAACCTGGCCTTGTTTTTCTCCTTTTACGATTATAGTTATTTATATTATATTGCCTTGCTAATTTCTTATTTGTTTTGGCAATTTATAATGGAGGGAATCATTTTTGAGATTTTTCCGATATTGAGTCCTCTGGGCGCGTCCTTATATACATCATCCAACCTGATTATGGCGATTACGTTGCTCCTCTTCAGCCGGAGTTTCTTAAGACTGCCTCAATACAGTCCCAGAATCGATAAGTACGCTATTGGATTGGTGGCATTGTTGTTTGTAGAGATTGTTTTATGCCAACTGTTTGATGCAGAGATACTAATGGTCGCCAGGAATTTGCTTAGCGCTCTTACAATATTGTCTGTGATGATCTTTGGCCTTCTGGTTTTTATGAAAGGGTACCGCCCAGCACGGTTTTTCATTTTAAGCATGGTTAGCGTTTTTATTACCAGCATTTTACCAATCCTCGCCAGTTTCGACATTATCAGTGTCAGCGTGTTCACCAACTTTAGTCTTTCCATTGGCATCATCATCATGGCGGCGATGCTCTCTTTTGCTTTGTTGTCAAGGGTAAATGATACCCGTCGAGAAAAAGAAGAAGCCCGAAATCAGGTGATAGAGATTCTGCAAAGTACCCAGAAACTGAAAGATGATTTCCTGGCCAACACCTCTCATGAATTACGAACTCCTTTAAACGGAATCATCGGCCTTGCCGACGCAATGATCGGTGGAGCTGTCGGAAAACTGGCCGGCCCGGCACTGCATAACCTGCGTTTGATTGTTCATAGTGGGAAACGTCTGGCAAATCTGGTTAACGATATACTTGATTTCTCTAAATTGAAAAACAATGAACTGGTTCTCTACAAAAAACCGGTGAATATCCGACAAATCGTCAATCTCGTGATCCCCTTCTGCCAACCACTCTTAAAAAATCGGGCCATCCGGATTCAAAACACGATTCCGGAAGATATCCCATTAATGATGGGAGACGAGAATCGACTTCAGCAGATCGTTTATAATCTAGTGGACAATGCCATCAAGTTTACAGAGTCTGGAAAAGTGGTTATCTCGGCCAAATTTACTGACGCCGAAGTGAACGTCACTGTGACTGACACCGGCATCGGCATTCTGGCCGAAGAGCTCAACTCTATTTTCGAGGAGTTCGTGCAGGTGGACGCCTCTCCGAAACGGCATTATGAAGGAACCGGGATAGGCCTTTCTATCACTAGACAACTAGTCGAGCTACACGGCGGATCCATAACTGTTGATTCAGAACTCGGTAAAGGAAGCCAGTTTACATTTTCCATCCCGATGGCTTTAAAAGATGAGGTCCCAGCAAAAGAAGATGCAAACGAAGACAAATTAAGCCGGCTGCAGCTTATGCCCACTGAAAATATTCCTGTATTGGTACCCATACCGGTTAACAACGAAGAACGTAATGGTTCCACGGTGCTGATTGTGGACGACGACCCTGTCAACCTGACTGTGATGATAAATCAGCTGTCAATCTCCCACCACAAAATAGTCACCGCAACCGGTGGGCGAGAAGCCCTTAAAATGGTAAATGCCGACCAACCACCCGATCTTGTGCTGTTGGACCTGATGATGCCGGACATGACCGGCTTTGAAGTGATGAAGGAAATTCGCCGACGTTTTTCCATTCGCGAACTGCCAATTATCATCATTTCGGCTAAAAACCGGGTCATTGACTTTATCGAGGCCATCAAGGTGGGAGCTAATGATTACATCTCCAAACCCGTCAATTCTCACGAACTAATGACCCGCTTGACTTTACACGATGATTTCCGGCTCCAAAACAAAGAACTGGACGATTACCAAAATCAGCTTGAACTCAAAGTAAAAGCGCGCACAGCAAAACTGAATCAATCACTGGAAGCGGTAAAAAAAGCGAAACTTGAGGCTGAAAAAGCCAATTCAGCGAAGACAGAATTTTTGTCGAACATCAGTCACGAACTAAGGACTCCCATGCAGGGTATTCTCGGTTTCTCCAAACTGGGCGAGAGTCGCATTCAAACCATGCAAAGAGAGAATCTTGGGGAATACTTCAACCTTATCACTGACAGTGGCAAACGATTGCTGTCTTTGCTGAACAATTTATTGGATCTATCCAAGGCAGAAGCCGGTAAGATTGACTACATTTTCAGAAATGAGTCAATATCCAACATTGTCAAGATTGTTATCATAGAAATCAGCACTTTATTGAACGAAAAGGAGCTCAAAATCAATTTTGACTCTTCCGTCTATTCCCGCAGCGTGGAAATGGATATCGATCGAGTTTTCCAGGTTGTGCAAAATCTACTGTCCAACGCCATCAAATTTTCACATCCAAAAAATACCATCACCATCAAAATTGAACCGCAGGCGCAGGCTGAGATTGTTTCTATTGTGGATAACGGCATCGGAATACCGGAAGGAGAACTGGAATTGGTATTTGATAAATTCGCGCAAAGTACTCTATCGAAGACAGGAACTGGCGGCACCGGACTGGGACTTTCCATCTGCCGGCAGATCGTCAACAGTCACAATGGCCACATTTGGGTGGAACAGAACCCAGAGGGTGGATCGATATTTCGGTTTACAATTCCCCTCAAACAACCGTCCGAGCAGGAAGAATTACAAAAATGACCAAACGATTTGATAATAAAGTTGCTCTTGTGAGCGGCAGTTTTGACTGATGGTGGTGCTCAGAGTTCAAGAAGCGGTTATGCGGGACTTGATCAGAAATGTGGCGCAGGCACTATTACCGTCTTGAATATGGGTCACATCTTAGGATTTGCCTGATAGAGATGAGGCCGTTTTAGCTCTCCATTCGTCTATTCTGGTTTTCCGCATAAACTCTTCTGTGGGGGTTCCAGCGGGGTACTGCTCTGAATACTCATCCATTCGTTGTTCAAATTTGCTTAAGATAAACTCCGCAAATTCCGGATCTATCTTCAAAGGGCGGCATAAAAACCATTCCGATTTGTCAAACCGCCTAAACGCATCTTCGAAGCTCAATACAAATTCCGTTTTATCAAAACGCCGTTCCTGCTCTATCGTTTCAATAAAATCATTGGTGGGATAGTCAGATAAGATAATTTCGTTGCTCACCACTGAGCATAGCCAATTGTCGTCGTCACCTTTCTTCCCGTGAATTGAGATACTATAACTTTGTGAGCTGGATTCCACCAATACTTTGCTTTGTGTGTCTCTGTTTTCCATTTGTTGAAGTCTGTAAGTATTCTGATTAAATTCTTTGTTTACCAATCACTATTATCATTTTAGAGTACCTCAGTTAATCCTTTCCATCAAACCATTATCTCGCTAATTCAACCACCCGTTCGCACAATTACAGGCAATCGCATTAATTACTCATGGATACGCTTCGTATCCTGTTCTATTTAATATTTCCATTCCATTTAAAATTTCAAGAATAATCAAAAAACGACTGGCTTTATCAAAGATTTTCTTGGCAAAAATCATTAATATCATGAAAAGAATATCAACAATCATGGTTTCAAGTTGCTTTTATGGAAAACAATAAAAATAATTTTCAAAAAAATCTGGTTTTAAATATCATTGTTGTCACTTTCAGTCGGCTGATAATTAACACATCCAGAAGATTTATCTACACTTTTGCCGCAGCCTTCAGTCGTGGATTGGGAGTGCCTTTGTCCTCTATCACCAATCTGATCGCCATCAATCAAGGGACCTCGGTTTTTGGTATCTTTTTCGGACCTTTAGGGGATCGATTTGGGTATAAGTTGATGATTCTGATTGGAATGAGCTTCCTAACCATCGGTATGCTGGCTGCAGGATTCCTACCATTTTACTGGGTCATCGCTCTTGCGATGCTGTTGTCTGGCTTGGGGAAAAGCATTGTAGATCCCGCAATTCAAGCTTACGTCGGTCAACGGGTCCCTTATCACCGGCGTGGGCTGATCATTGGCTTGATGGAGTTTGCCTGGGCAGGCAGCACATTGATCGGAATCCCTATGATTGGGTTCTTGATTGAGAAGTTAGGCTGGCAGGCGCCATTTATTGCGATTGGAAGCATGACTTTAATCTGTGTCCTTCTGGTAGCAGTAATGTTTCCGTCGGATAAAAACCAAAAGCAGCAGGTATATCGACCGCAAAAGACGCTGCTACTTTGGAAACGCCTTTTGGCTGATCGAGCGGCAATAGGGGCGCTACTGTTTGCTTTGTGTGTGAGTATTGCGAATGACAATATCTTCGTCGTCTATGGCATTTGGTTGGAGGATTCTTTCAATCTCAGTATCATTGCGCTTGGAGTAGGAACCAGCATCATTGGAATCGCAGAAATTCTTGGAGAATCAATCACTGCTTTTTTTTCTGATAAAATCGGATTAAAAAAATCTGTTTTCATAGGCCTTTGCTTATCTGCTTGCAGTTTTATCATCCTTCCCCTGGCCAATCAGAGCTTGACTACTGCTTTAGGCAGCCTGTTCCTGATTTTTGTCAGTTTTGAATTCACCTTGGTGACCTTCCTTAGTCTTTGTACAGAACTGACACCTGGATCACGTGCGACCATGATTTCTGCATTTTATGCCGTGGCGGGAATCGGACGTGTTATCGGAGCGGTGCTTGGTGGCAAAATCTGGGAGAACTACCACCTAGCCGGAATTAGTATCGTATCCACCGGTTTTACGTTTCTCGCCATTATTTCCGTGATTTGGGGACTTTGGGGCTGGAAAAGAATCAGGGAATAGTGCCTGAGATATCAAATCGACTTCCCTGGAATTCAAGCAGTGGTAAAAATACAGCTTGACTCAGGATTTACGAGTTCTTATGATCGTGGGTCATTAGCAAACTACATAATTTGAAGATTGGACACCCACCAATGTGAACGTTCAGCTGCGTATGCCCCTATGGGTAGCTGATCTGGAAAATGGTTTCTGAAAGGACAACCCATGACAATCGCTGAATGGCTGGCAAAAAAAGCCCACATCGATATTGAACCTGATAAATTGGACATCCCGGGGGATTTACAAACAAAATGCCTCGAATGTAGTGAAGTCCTTTTTAGAAAACTGTTGCTCGAAAATCAGAAAATTTGTCCCCATTGCAATTATCACTTCCGGTTGACATGCGCTGAAAGGTTAGCTTTTACCGTTGATGATGGTACATTTAAAGAGTTTAATCAGAACCTGGAAACAACAAACTTCCTGAAATTTAAAGATACCCAACCCTATCACCAACGAATTGAACAAGCCCAAAAACACTCAGGAATAAAAGATGCCATCATAACCGGGACCGCAGAGATAAATGGACAAAAAACGGTCATCAGCATCATGGATTTCAGCTTTATGGGAGGAAGTATGGGATCGGTTGTGGGTGAGAAATTTACTTTGGCCGTGGAAACGGCTATCAAGAAAAAGCTTCCTCTAATCAGCATGTCAAATTCCGGTGGGGCCCGCATGCAGGAGGGAATCATCAGTTTAATGCAAATGGCAAAAACCAGCGCGGCCATTAAGCAACTTGCAGACGCCAGGCTGTTTTATATATCCGTTTTGCTCGATCCAACCACTGGTGGAACCACGGCCAGTTTTGCCATGTTGGGAGACGTGCATCTTTCAGAACCCAATGCATTGATCGGATTTGCCGGAAAGCGTGTCATCGAACAAACCATCAGACAAAAACTGCCCAAGTACTTTCAACGAGCAGAGTTTGTTCAACAACATGGTATGATAGACATAATTGTGCACAGACATAAACTCAAACAGACCTTGGGGCAATTATTAGAGTATGCATCATAATCAGAGAATGCGTAAACAGGCAGCGGAGCCATTGGGATGAGCGAGATAATAAAGAAAAGGAAGAAGAAAAAGAATATCATGGATTTTGAAAAGCCGCTGTTTGAATTGGCTTACAAGATTGATGAACTGAGAGAAGGGGCTAAGTTACACAATATTGATTTGTCCAAAGATATTGAAAAAATGGAGAATCAAGTTCTAGCGTTAAAAGAACAGATATATGGACATTTAAAGCCCCATCAAATACTGAAGATCTCCCGACATATCGACCGTCCAACCACTCTGGACTATATTGAATTGGTTTTTACTGATTTTATTGAGCTCCATGGAGATAGATTAAATAGTGACGACCTTTCCATCATTGGGGGGTTTGCCAAAATTAATGCTCGGAAGGTGATGATTATCGGCCACCAGAAGGGCCGCGACCTGAAAGGGAGAAAAAAACGAAATAATGGTATGGCTCAACCTGGGGGTTATCGAAAAGCCATCAGACTGATGAAGCTTGCAGAAAAACTGTCATTACCAATCATTACATTAGTTGATACTCCGGGTGCATACCCGGGAGTTGAAGCAGAAGAGAATGGTCAGGCCGAAGCGATTGCCAGAAATCTCTATGAAATGTCCGCCATTGCCGTTCCGATAATCACCGTCATCACGGGTGAAGGAGGGAGCGGAGGCGCCCTGGGACTCGCCTTTTCCAACGTCGTCTTAATGATGCAGTATTCAGTCTATTCCACTATCTCTCCAGAGGGGTGTGCAGCCATTTTGTGGAACGATCCAGCTCAAACACCGCTTGCTGCCAAACGGTTAAAAATTACAGCACAAGATTTAAAAAAGCTGGATGTTATTGAAGATATCATTCCCGAGCCATTAGGCGGTGCCCACAACGATAAAACAAAAACCGCTGATAGTATGAAGAAATACCTGCTTGAGCGTTTAGATATCTATCAGGATATGCCGTCTGCAGAGATTGCCAAAAACCGTTATGATCGATTTAGAAAGTTTGGATCTCAAAATATCACTGGCTTATAGATTACTATCAGATACGCTTAATATCTCGACAGTTTAGAGTTCTAGTTTAAGTTGCTGAAATTTTTTAATATATCAATCCAAACAGACTGTGTATTACTTACAAATATG
>Ga0075122_10001816_pt1 | contig 14654 bp, 15 predicted proteins | sample AntAceMetag02UKB_FD_69790 | JGI IMG/M metagenome (GOLD analysis project Ga0075122, IMG submission 69790) | Saline lake microbial communities from Ace Lake, Antarctica - Antarctic Ace Lake Metagenome 02UKB | ecosystem: Environmental > Aquatic > Non-marine Saline and Alkaline > Saline | place... | reverse complement strand
GTTCTGGATGGACACCGGTGCTTGCATCGAAGAGATTTCCAGCCGCCTGAGCCGGATCTACCAAGAGCAGCAGGGGGGCGGAAAACTGGTGACCATCGATCGCCTGCAGCGAAGAGAATGGCTGCAGGCGCTCATATCTCGACTGGAAAACGATGCTGCCGTCTCAAGATCACACCGGCAGGTCGCAAAACTTGTTTCTCTTAAGGGCCCTTGATTATTTAAACTCACTAAGCACCAACGATTCTGGTTTTCTTAAAGCTCCAAGGATGGATTCATGGGTTTCCTGAAATACCAAAACTTTGTCCAAATGCCAGATGAATTGCTGCGCCTCGCTTTGGACTATTTCTTTCCAGATGCTCATTTGGGGATATTCAACCAGCAGCAGCAGATCCCATTCCACCTCATCGATCAGGGTCATTTTGCAATTACCCTGGTATAGAAGCTTTGCTCCTTTGGGTTCCATCAGTTCATTAAATTTTTCAGCATATGTCTGATAGGATTCCGCTTCGCCGTCCGGTTTGAACTAAAGCCAGTTGTGAAAAACGACAGGTCCGTCATCTTCCGTCTTGAACGCCTTTATGATTTGCTCTTTTGTTGGTTGTAACAGCGCCATTTGGTCCCTTTAATTGTAGTTTAAAAACTGATATTATTCACTTTATTAGAATACCCTGGGCCGGGCACATGTTGAATAATGACAAAATCGGCATCAGCGAGTTCAGCTCCGTTTAGGCCTGATCCTGCTGTCTTTCGCCTTCTTCTGCCACCAGTCCCCCATTTCTTTTCTGGAAACCGGTCCGTAGCCGAACAGGTCGTCAAGCCAGGCCAGCCACTTCCCCAGGAAAGGGAGCTTGGCTGCAGAAATCCGGGCCAGGGTGTGCAGGAAGGTCCGGTCGTCCTTCGTCCAGGTACAGGCAAACATGCAAGCGCTGCAATAGTGCGAATTTTTGCCTGTCCACTCCCAGCAGGTTTCGGGATTCTCATACCATAGCCTTTTTTCCTTTAAGAGAATACTGACTCTGAGGCTCCCAGGTCTTGTCCTTTTCGGTACTAATAGCCTTGGCCGGGCAGACCGAGTTCTTCCGGTGGATGAATCACCTGGCTCGCAGCTTCCATCATCGGAAACATATGGGTGATAAAGCTGCCCTTAAACATGTCTACCCCCGCCGCAAAAAATGTGGTGGAAGCGTAATGCAACGACAAATCCTTCAGCTGGTTACCCGGGACCTCTTTCTCAATGCGGGCCACAATTTTTTTCACCGATTCATGGGCATCTTTTTTGGCTTTTTCCGGATCCAGGAACAACCCCATCTGAATCTGGTCGGTGACTTTGCGATTCAAAGTCGACTCATCAATTTCGGTGGTGATTTGATCCACCGATTTCACCCACCGGGATAGCGCTCACTCTGGTCCCGATACACAAATCCCTTTGCTATCGTCCCTAGGGAGTGTCGCGCTGTCTTAGCCATGTTCTCCATATTTTTAATTGTATCTCTATCTTAATTCACATTCGCCTGCATGGCATCGGTCAGCTCCTTCACATCAGCCTCCGAGAGTTTTCCGCCCTTACAGAAAACCACCTTGCCATCCGGAGCGACAATGATAATGTTGCTGCTGTCATCTTTCAGCTTCCACTTATCAACCAGCAGCTTATCCATATCCTTCACGAAAATGGTGGTGGGGTTTTCCGCCTGTTTGGATTTCAGCACGGAACTGATGATTGAGTTTGGTTTCCAGGTGGCGTCCATGTTGATAATGGCATAGGACCCGGTTTTTTCTTTCGGCAGCTTCAGCTTTTTCATAGCGTCAACCGCATGATCGTTCAGACTGGCTTCGTCCGGATCGGCATAGATGACGGTAAAGAGTCTTCCCTTCAACTCACTGCTGCTCCAGGCTGTACCATCCACCCTGCCACCGACATCGCCTTCCAGAGTTATGGCGGGGGGAATTTCACCCAGGGGCAGATCGGCCAGCACAAAACCTGGAATAAACAGAATAATGAGACTGAAGATTAAAAATCGTATCATATTAACTCCTTTTTGATAAATTGATTGTTTTCGCTTGCCGTATCGGCGCCGCTTTGATGTTTAACGGAGGTAAAATACATTCTGGGAAAGCTTAAGCGGCTGAACACATTCAGTCAAGCAATTTGGGGAATTTTAAGCACTTCTCATATGGACTGACATTCCAGAGCTCCCTTTATCCAGTACCTGCGTCATCTGGTAAAAGGTCAGGGGGACCTTGAATATTCAAAATCTGATTGGGTGCAGTCTCAGATCCGGAGGTCAGTATGACTCCATTTATTGCTGCACCGGATCCCCATTCAGTGTGATCGGTTTATGTAACGAAACCATGTCAACGGACCGGATGGATGATCAACAGTCTCGACAATTTTCAAGGTTTCCATGTGTCAACTTCTTCCAGGGGTATCAACCATTGCGAAGAGTGAGTTTAACAGCAGTCATACAGGCCGGGGATCGGTTCTGATCAAATTCCCTGGTCAAAGTGATTCTTTATTGAAAATAACCGACATCAACTGGGTATCGTTGAGTTGCACCCGATCAATTTCAGCCCGCCCAAAGCGGGCCGTTAACCATGTAGCCCCTTAAGGAACTGCATTTGCGATATCGGACCTCGTTCCACAAATATTTATTTTATCATTAGTTAAATAATTTTTGACAAGAATCTCCAGTTAAAATAGTTAATGTCCAGTCGATTCCAAAATCTCGTTTTTACAACCGATAAATATCAAGATCGGCTTATATAACTCTCCGAACTGGATGGCGTTTTGCTCACGGCGCCTCTGGTTCTGCTTCTCATTTTGAAATAGGTCGAAAGAATTGCTTTTGTATGAATCATTGTTCCAAGCAGCATTCAGTTTTTTACAGCTGCCTTTCATTGGCTTACCAGCCTTCCTTGACTGGCCTGATCCTCACTAGCTTGCTACTCTCCAACCTGCTCTGTTTTTCTCCCTTTAATAGAGCAATGACCCCAGACTGAAAATTTTGGACCGAACTATCTCCAGAAAATACGAGGGGCCTTTCGCTCCGGTAATCGGTGAAACCGGTACTTGGGATAGCCCAGCATCATGGGATAGTGATTCTGATGGGAATCCGGCAGTCCGATAAATTCCTGCAACGGTTTTGACTCCAGCAGGGCATACTGACCCAAACCGGCCCAGCAGGTGCCCAGTCCCATGGAAACAGCTGCCAGTTCCAGGTAAGACAGGGAAATGCTGATATCTGCCATACCATTCAAGGTCTCTCCCGGTACCGATGCGACTACTAAAACCGGCGCATTTCTGAGGATGACATCCAGACCTCCATCCCAGGCAGCCACCATCAGAGGAAAGTAGGATGCCATCTGTTTCTGGGCAGGGTTTTCTAATGCGGAACGCATCCAATCCACTGTCAGCTCAGCAATTTTTTTTACATCTTCCCTGTCGGTGAAGACGGTCCATGAAACCGTTTGAACGTTTCCCCCAGTCGGTGCGTATCTGGCAGTTTCGATCAACTCCTGGATAACTTCTTTATCCGGCGTTTTGCTCTTGAAATGACGGATGGAACGACGGGATCGCAGAAACTGGACAGCTTGTGGCTGGCTGATGCTGTTTTCCTTCTTCATGGGTGGGCTGTCTTCCAGGGGCACCTTCTGGTGATTGAGGGCCCCATGGGGGCAGACAGCCACACAATGACCACACTCGAGGCACATTGCGTCACCGCCGGCAACCATCTCCGGCAGGCTCTCCTTACTCTGTTGTCCGATAATAAAAGCCGGGCATTCTGCGACACATAGTCCGTCTTTCTGACATTTGTTTTCATCAATCTGGATCAAACTCATAGGTTACCATTAATTAGGGTTTGGTTGATTTGGGTTATCCCTCAGTCTCCTTTTCTAAATTTTTGCCTTCAGGTACTCCCAGCCCGGTAGAAAGGTATGGTCCATTTTTTCGCGGATTGCCCTGTAGGGATAACCCATGTTATTCTCTCCTCCGGTCTTAAACAGGTTCTCCTTTATGTAGAACAGAAAATGTCCCGGAATGGCGACGGCCACTTCATCGTCACGGGTACCGGATACCGCCTTGTCCCCGGCGCCAGGCAGGATAAATTCCGGGGTGCCGGTCAGAAACGGTTTCAATGCCCCCTTAATGCAGGACTCTCCGAACCCGTTGAAAGATGACGTGAAGGCATGCTCTCCCTGGTAGCTCAAGGCCTGAATGATGTGTGTGGCCTGGCCTGGGTCGCTGTACAGCAGGATAGAGTCGGGCACAAAACATGTGCTGGTGAGAGGCGTTACCAGAAAGCCAATATATTCCATCGCCTTCTTTAGATTCTCTTTGGACGCAAAATCGGCTCCAGCAGCAATCTGACAGCGGATTTCCGAGTCATAGTCCTTGCGCCATTTATTCAGAATCTGACTCTCGATGAACTCCTCCCAGGGCAGTTTCAGCCACCCCTGTCCATAGGAACTGGGCACACAGAAATTGTCCTCTTTAGTCATGGCGCTGGATTCCTTGTTTCTGCGTGCATAGGTGAAGGCCTGGCAAAGGCTCCAGCTTTCCCCTATTTTGGAAGGTCTGATAAAATCATCCGGGATTTCGGATTCGTCTTTGATATATTTAATGGCCACCGGATGGGTTGCCAGCCTCAGATCGTTCCAGATTTCCTTTCCTGTTTTTTGATACGCTTCAATGGTTTTCATAGTTGTTCTCCTTTTGTTTGTAATCCTTTTGCATCCGTCCCATCGAATTGTGTTTTAACGGTTGATAAAATAATATTCTTATCGGTTGGAGCTGTCAATAGCGATTAATTTCTCCAGGGTCAATTCCTTTATGATTGGTGGGCCCCGGACCGTAAACGAGGTTGCCATTATCAGGTGGGGTGAAAGTGCCATTGTCAGGCCGGATTCCCAATCAAGTTAAGGACAGGCTTTGATCCGGCATCCTGGTCGCCTTGGTTGGGTGACTGTTAACAAGATACGTTTTCTTTAGATGACACAGCCTGCTAATCTGGCATCCATTCAGATATGATCCTGGATTCAGATTTTCAATTAGTATAATTCATCTATGTTTTGAGATTACTGAGTTGTTACTCATCGGGTAATAAGCGTGTTTCAATTGAAAAAACCCGAACATTCCATTCTGTTAAGTTGTTTCAAAAAATTAATGTCGCTGAATTTTCTTTGTTGTTATATTTCCGGCATGTTCTAAGGTATTCACATTGCTGAATGGAAAGTTGATCTGCGAACACAGGGCGTTGAAATTGGATTTAACGGTTGACAAAATACATCAAATTGGTTGAAGTTCATTATATAGAAATCGAGCAATTGCTCACTCTTTAAACCATCGATTTTGCTACATCCGTTGAAAAGAACCGTAACCATATCAAAAGGAACTTGATGAGAAACTATATTCTGGGTATTCTGTCCGGTGTGGCTGGGACTGCTTTATATACACTGGCACCGGCTCTGGCCTGGTATTACTGGGTCATGTTTGTTGGTAGCTGTCTGCTGATTGCTTTCAGTTTTGATGTTTTTTTCGGTTCTCTGCAGGAGCACCAAACCAGAGCCGCCTGGATGGGTGTGCTGTTGTTTGGCGGTCCCGGTGTGGTTTTACAGGCGCTGGTTTGGGGAATGGGGGTCTGAAGGTATCCTTCACAGCGTCACGACAGACACTCAATGTAGTTTATACTTCTCTGTGGATTCTGTGGTGAATAATTTTCGTACAAAATATCATAAAAGGAGAATCGGTATGAGTGATCAAGTGTATAAAGACATGATTGATGTCATGACCCAGAGAAGCATGGCGATGGGGGGGGAGCGTTCGGGGGAAAAGATATCCCCGAATTTTATCGAGTGGCCAAGGCGCTGTTTACCCCTGAAGAGGCGGAAATCAATAACGCCATGCCCCCGAATACCTTTTCTGTAGCCCAACTTGCTGAGATCATGGGACGGGGTGCGGAGGAATTGGGAAAGGCGCTGAAACAGATGGCAGACCGGGGACTCTGTAGCAGTTATATGAAAGGCGACCTGCGACTGTTTCGCTCCGCTCCATTTGTTCCCGGTATCTTCGAGTTTGTGTTCATGGCTGGAACCACCACCGATCGGGACAAGGAACTGGCCAAGGTGATCCGGGAATACAAAGCGGCCTGGGAAGCCGAATCCCCCATTGTGATCCCCTATCCCATGCAACGGGTGATTACGGTCGATGAAACCATTGGGAGCGGACACACCATCCACACCTATGATCAGGTTAAAACCTACATTGAAGCCAACGAATATATTGCGGCGGCTACCTGTTACTGTCGGCATGCAGCTGTTCTGCGCGGGGAGGATACCCATGGTATGCCGATGCAGGTTTGCCTCTCTTTTGGTAAGACTGCCCAGTACACGGCGGAAAGTTTGGGGGCCAAAATGCTGACCCACGATGAGGCTTTCAAGATGTTGGAAGAATGCCAGGAGGCCGGGTTGGTTCACATGACCCATAACACCACTGACAATGTTGGCTACCTCTGCAACTGCGATAAGTACCACTGTTACGCCATCAAGATGATATTGCAGCAGCCGCATCCCTCTGCCATGTTCAATTCCGGTTTTGAACCCAGGTTTGATCCGGATAAGTGTACCGCCTGTGAAACCTGCCTGGACCGTTGCCCGGCCATTGCGCTGGTGATGGGGGACCAGGATGTACCGGAGGTGGATCTGAATCTCTGCTTTGGTTGTGCGGTCTGCGCCACCGGCTGCGATGATGACGCGATTACCATGGTGACGAAACAAGAGGGTTACGAACCGCCACCTAAAAATAACGGTGAACTGATGCAGAAGATGATCGCTGCATTTTCGAAATAAGAGAGCTGCAAATAGACAATCTCGAATGACAACCCAAACCAATTAAGGAGTAACCATGGAGTTTCGCGAAGCACCCTAAAGGGATTTCTAACAGAGATTGCCCTCTGCAATTCCCCCAAAATTCACTTTAAACAGCTGCCTGCAGATAAGCCAGGCAGCCTGTTTTCTCAAGCAGGTCGCTCAATTCGGTTTTTGCGCTATTACTAAGGTCTGCGTACGCCTGGCGCAGGGCAGCCAGACATTTAATCTGGTACTTGAAAACCCCCTGGGTGTAAGACATCCCACCCGCCTCAAATGAGAACTCTTTTTCCCCGGCCTCAGCTGCAACGGCATTAGCCAGCAGGAAGGGGAAATAGAACTCGCCGGCGATCTGCAGCAGCTTTTCAATGATATCGGGTAGGGGTTCACTGTCCGGACGCCATTCCCCTTCGAAACCGGAAAGGTCGTGCATATGCAGGATCCAGCGGAAAGTGTAGGGCGCCCGCTGTCGAGCATGATCAATGCCTACCCCACCATCTTTCCAGACATGGGGAATACGCCGATACCGCATGACCGCTCGCATTTTCATGGAGTACGGGGATCCGATATGTCCATGGATGGTGTAAAGATTGTTGTTATCCTGCATCTGTTCTCTATTTGAATAGGCTGATAATCGTGAAAACGCTTTGGTGTTGTGTCGTTGAATATATCTGCCCTCCCGGGCTGTCCTGGCATACTTAGGAGACAGCTTCCGGGAAGTCATTGGGGGTATGTTATGACAGGAGTCCTTCCAGGCGGTTTTTGATGATGGCCTCGGCTTCGGACATGATACGATCCACCAGTTCCTGGCAGGTTGGAATGTCATGGATCAGGCCGGCCACCATACCGCAGGACCAGGCGCCATCGTTCGTTGCCCCTTCCGTCATTACCTTGGGATAGACCCCGGCTACCTCTTCGATGATGTCCTCAAATTTGATATCACTTCCAAGCTTCTTCTCTTTTTCCAGAAGTCGTTCCACGGCCGGATTCATCAAAACCCTTTCTGTATTCCTCAGCGGTCGCATCACCAGGCGTGTGTCGAGCTCGCTGGCAGCAACAATCGCCTGTTTGACATTCTCATGCACCGGTGCTTCTTTGGTTGCAATAAAACGCGTTCCCATGTTTATACCTTCCGCCCCCAGGGCCAGAGCGGCCACCAGGCTGCGGGCATCTGCCATGCCACCGGATGCAACAAAGGGGATCTCAAGCTCTTCTGCAGCGCGAGGCAGCAGGATCATGTTTGGAATGTCATCTTCACCCGGGTGACCACCGCACTCAAATCCATCTACTGATACAGCATCACAGCCAATCTTTTGCGCTTTCAGGGAGTGCCGAACCGAGGTGCACTTGTGGATCACTTTAACCCCTGCTTCCTGTAGTTTCGGCAGGTGCTCCTGAGGATTGCGCCCGGCCGTCTCCACTACCTTGACCCCCCCGTTGATAATGGCATCGATAAACCCCGGATAGTCCGGTGCATTAATGATCGGCAGGAAAGTGATATTGACCCCAAAGGGCTTATCGGTCATCTTATGGCAACGAGCGATCTCTTTTGCCAGATCCTCCGGTGTTTTCAATGTCAGGCCGGTGATGATACCGAGACCCCCAGCGTTGGAAACCGCTGCAGCCATTTCAGCAAATCCGACATAGTGCATACCCCCCTGAATAATGGGATGTTTGATGTCAAAAAGTTCGGTGATGCGTGTTTTCATCTTCTCTCCTCTTAGTCATTGCCACGCGGTAGAACCGCAGGCATGTTTATCAATTACGGGGAAATGAAATGCCCACATATAGCAGAAAAACCGCTTTCCGTTAGCTTTAGTTTACGCCACTACGATAAATAATCCATCATAAACGTCTTCCCTGGCTGGAATCAACCCCGCAGCTTGGGCTTTCCAAGTCCCACCACTCTTCCAGTTTTTTTCCATCTTCAATCAGGTCGTACCCGAAAAGATCGTCCATCTTTGTCAGCAATTTGGCCAGAAACGGCAGCTTGGCACCCATGATATGGGCCAACTCATGTAGTGCCGTTTTATCCTGCTTGCTCCACGGACAAACTGCCATACACGTATTACAGTACATATCCTGCCCGTACTGGAATGTCATGCAGCTTTTATTGTCTCCATAATACGCCTTTTTTCCGGATGCCTGCCACTCGTTGAACGGCTCCCAATAAGGTTCATCTTCAGTGCTCAAGGCCCCAGCCGGGCAAGAGGTCGCACATTTTTTACACCCGATGCAAAACCTCTGCAGGCCGAAATCGATGGGCTTATCAATGGCCAGTGGCAGATCGGTGATAACCGTCCCCAAGCGGACATTACCCCCAAAAATCGGATTGATCAGGCGGTTCATCCGCCCCAGCTCTCCGAGGCCTGAGGAGACAGCATGCGGAATCACGGGCATAAACGGCATCCCGTCTATAGCGCTATATCCCAGGCCGCATCTTCGCCTGTGTTCTTCTGTGAATGCATATCGGTTTTCTGATTCAAAAAAAGATGGCTTCGTTCAAACGCACTTAAAACATTTTACTGATGTCTAAAAGTCATGATTCCGTTTTGTAGCATCCTTGTCAAGCTGGTATTCATACTCTACATTTGATAGCCATCTTGACATAACGCAGCGAACCGTTTATTCATTATTTATTGGGTAAATTTAACTTATGTCAAATGTTCAGCAAATAATTTGAACGGAGAAACAACCATGAAGATTCTGATTATATATTTCAGCCAAACCGGAAACACCGAAAAAATTGCCCGGGCGATCGAAGAAGTCGCTGCTGAGGGGAACGAGACAGAAATAAAAAAAATGGAAGAGGTTGAATCTAGTGCAGTCAGTGGTTATGACCTGATCTTTATCGGCTCCCCACTGCATGCAGCCAATTTAGCTGCTCAGGTGAAGACATTTCTGGGTGATCTTCAATCTGGTGCCAGCAAACAGCTGGCCGGGTTCATTACCCATTCAGCAGCCGCCTATTCAGACCAGGACATGGGTGGGTTTACGGAACCGATCATAAACGCCTGCAAGGATAAAGGAATTGAATACAAGGGCTGCTTCGATTGTCAGGGATTTTTGACAGAAGCCATCCATGATATGGTAAAAAAGAGCCAGAACGCAACTGATGAGCAGTGGGCTGAAGTCGTCAGACAGATGACCGGCCATCCCAATGCAGGAGACGAAGCCAAAGCCAAAGAATTTGCCAAAGAAGTGTTGTCGTAAGTGAAAAAGACGGGGTCAGGCTTTGAAATACGGGATCAGGTTTTTTATAGAGGTGAGACCTCTTCACCTCACAGACTGAAAAGTTTGGATATTTAATCGTTGCAGCACGATTGCTGTTTCTCTGAAACAGTGGCTTTTTCAATCATAAAAATGAGTTTATAAAATGAAAAAAACGGTTTATATACTATTGGTATCAGTCATGATTTTCGCATTGGCATCCTGTGAAAAAATCATGGAATCGGCAGTTAAAAAACAAATGAGTGGGACCCGTACTGAGATGCTGACGGATGGCAAGCTGCATGTCGTGCTGGTGGGATCCGGCGGTCCCATGCCCAACACGGAGCGACATTCGGCCAGCACGGCGGTGATCGCTGGCGGCGAATTTATCCTGGTCGACACAGGCCCAGGTGCTGCTCGTAATGCCAATTTGCAGAAACTGCCTTTTGGAGACCTGAGTGCTGTTTTCCTGACCCATTTTCATTCAGACCATATTGCGGATCTGGGAGAGGTCAACATGTTCTCCTGGGTTCAGGGGAACCGAAAACAACGGTTGGCGGTATTTGGGCCCGAAGGCGTGGAGAAGGTGGTCCGAGGATACGCCCTGGCCTATGAGCAGGACTCTATCTACCGCACCGTCCATCATGGCGAGGCCGTAGCGCCTGCATCAGGGTCAGAACTACTCGCCAAGACTATCACCATCGAAGATCCCGACAAGGCCCAGCTGTTTTTCGACCGGAACGGCCTCAAAGCCTACGCTTTTCTGGTAGACCATTTCCCCGCCAAGCCCGCGGTGGGTTATCGTTTTGAATACAAGGGCAAGGTGGTGGTGATTTCAGGAGATACCAAGAAAACGCCAACCCTGGCCAGCCATGTGAAAGGGGCCGATCTCTTTATCTGCGATGCGCTGGATGCGAAAACCGTTAACTTTGTGGCCAAAATCGCGACGGAGCTCAACCGGTCCACCATCGCCAAGATCTTTACCGACATCCCTGACTATCACCTGACTCCGATCCAGGCAGCTGAGATAGCCCAGGAAGCCGGGGTTGAAAAGCTGGTTTTTCACCACATCGTGCCCCCCGTCACCAATTTCATCCTGGAACGCAGATACATGGAAGGGGTGAGAGACGCCTTTGATGGAGAGATCGAACTCGGTGAAGATGGAATGACCTTTGATCTCGAACCAAAATAGTAGCACCTTAAAAAAACTGACCGCTTGTTCGCCGCTGAAAGTGCAAAACAGGCTGCCTTTCCAAGGCCAGGGATTGCAATTGGCCTTATTTCCGCAAGCAGGTGGTGCGACCGCCGTAAAGGTAAAGTATCCCGCATGAGTCACACAAATTGTCCATCTGGTAACCATTTGCCCAAACCTGGGTTCAAAGAAGCACATGTTGAAAACAGTTGACCGCAGGGAGCTGTTTACACCTTATAATCAAGGGAGAAGGTGATATTCAACCATCCATTTTTCCATTTTAGGCCCAGGGAAGTCCCGGGGCAGGTAGCCAGGTTCAATCATACCTGGGGGCTCGGTGGTGCAGCCCTTGTCTTAATACTCCTGCTCTTCACCACGGGAATTTTGTTGCGATTTGGATATGATCCCTTTCCCGGCAGCGCTTATGACTCCATTGTTGCCTTACAGAAACAGTTGATCTTTGGACAACTGATCCGGAATATACATCACTGGAGCGCCAATTTTCTGGTGGCTGTGGTTTTTCTGCACATGTTGCGTGTGTTCTTTTCAGGTGGTTTTTATCCTCCCCGTCAGTTGAACTGGCTGTTCGGACTGTGGCTGTTTATCAGCTGCCTGGCTTCCAATTTTACCGGATATCTTCTGCCTTGGGATCAACTGTCATATTGGGCCGTGACGATTTGTACTGGTATGCTCGAGTATATCCCATATGCGGGAACAACCCTGCAGAAGGTGGTGCAGGGCGGAGATCACATCGGGGGCTCTACCCTGCGAATTTTCTATACAGTTCACACCGCAATCCTGCCGGTAATGCTGATCCTGCTCTCCAGTCTTCATTTCTGGTACATTCGGAAGGCAGGCGGGGTTGTTGCTCCCCGTCATCCCGACAACGATTCCGACTTAACTGAACAGTCAATCTCCAGCGGCACCGATCTGTTACTAAAGGAGTTGACCACTTCCCTGGTCGTCGTAGCATTTATATTGTTGTTTTCAGCCCTGTTTGATGCCCCACTTGGAGATAAGGCAAATCCAGCGCTGAGCCCCAATCCAGCCAAAGCGCCCTGGTATTTCGCCGGAATGCAGGAACTGCTGCTGCTGTTTCATCCGGTGGTTTCCATTCTGATTGTGCCGATAATCGTCTGCGGCGCTATGGCGAGTCTGCCGTACTTGAAAACCGGATCGGACTTGTCCGGCATCTGGTTTCGGTCACAAAAGGGCCGCAGGCTGACAGTGGTCTCCCTGCTGCTGGCATTGGTGGCAACACCTGCCGGTATACTGATTCTGGAACTGTCCGCGCTGTCACAAACCGCTGCAGGAGGTGTTGTCATTCCGGCCCTACTCGGATTCATCGGTTTTGTCGGGTATTATGTCATATTGAGAAAGTGGGGCACGGCTGACAAAGAGGAGGCCATTCAGACCATGAAATCAGAAAAACAACCACCCATTCACAACACCGAAAAGGAACCTTCCCGGAGATCATTTTTAACCCTTATTTGGGACGGACTGGGGTTTGTAGCCCTGGGTGAACTTTTGTGGGTTGGGGTCTCCTTTTTTAAACCTCGAAAATCTCAGACCGAACACACGTCCAGGGCGGTTATCGAAGTTGGGGCTGTCGAAGATTTTGCTCCCGGTTCTGTTACGGCCAACCGAAACGGCGGATTTTATCTTTCCAGGTTGGAGAATGGCGGTTTTCTGGCAATGTCATCCCGCTGCACTCACCTTGGTTGCGCGATCATCTGAATCCCGATGAAAAAATCGACTCAACTGACTGGCTGCACTGGACCCAACAGAGCCACAACTGGAACGGCATGTGCGCCGAATGTCACTCCACCCGCCTCAAAAAACAGTTTGACCCCGAATCTGACAGCTATCACACCACCTGGTCGGAAATCGATGTCAGCTGCGAAACCTGCCATGGACCGGGATCCCTGCACAATAAGTGGGCCGAACTCCCTGATCTGGCGCGTTCCGAGCTCGATAACTACGGCCTGGTTGTCAAGACCTCGGATCTGAACCCTGAACAGCAGATTGCCGTCTGTGCCCGCTGCCACTCGCGACGGCTCCAGTTGAAAGATTTCGACCACTCGGAAAAGCAGTTGATGGACAGCATCATTCCGGAACTGCTGTCAGAAGGGCTCTACCACCCGGACGGCCAGATTCTGGATGAGGTTTATGTCTATGGCTCCTTTGTGCAGAGCAAAATGTACCATAACAGCGTGAAGTGCGGTGACTGTCATGATGTTCACAGCGGGAAACGACTCCTCCAGGATAATGACCTCTGCCTGCAATGCCACAAGACTGAGGTGTATGATTCAAAAACCCACCATTTTCACCGGACGAAAGAGGAGGGGGGTAAACCGCTGACTGACAAGTCCGGACAGGTTGTATCCGCTGTCGGGGACGGGGCCAGTTGCGTGAATTGCCACATGCCGGGACAGACTTACATAGGTGTCGACCTGCGACCCGACCACAGCCTGCGGATTCCGCGACCGGACCTCAGCATCAAGTTGGGAACCCCCAACGCCTGTAACCAGTGTCATATGAATGAGACCCTGAAGTGGTCAGATGACCATTTCAGCAGATGGTACGGCCTCAGCCGCAAGGCTCATTACGGCTCCATCCTGGCTGCCGGTCGCCAACGGAAACCAACAGCCGAAAAAGACCTGATCAGGCTGGCTGGAGATGCGTTGTACCCGGATATTGTCCGTGCCACTGCCTTGCAACTGCTGGGGGCCTACCCAAGTGAAGCAAGCCGGCAGGCCTTTGATCGTGCCCTGAACGACAAACAGGCCCTGATTCGTTACGCTGCTGTCCACTATACCAGCCGTCACGACCCACAGCAACGGAAAAAACAGTTGGTTCCGCTGCTGAACGATCCGGTCCGGTCCGGGCCGTGCGCATGGAGTGTGCCATGAGCCTGGTAACGGTTCCCCACAATCAATTGAGTGGTATTGAGCAAAAAGCCTTTGACCAGGCCCTGGCTTTTATCTCCCTTGTGATAGAGGACTATGGAGACGAGTGGATGTGGCGACCAGCCATGCGGTGGCGGTGGGTACCACAGGCATCACGCTGGGCACTGGGTTGGCGCGTTGCCAAAAGCAATATGCCGGAGGCCCCATCCCGTCTGCTAGGATGGATCCCTGGACGGAGGTAGCTGAAGGAGTGGCTCTGGATCGCGGAACAGCTGCACCATTTAAACAATCATTAAAAATCAAACTGCTGGGTCAGCCCAGAAACTAGTGCTGTGTCATGCATGAAACGGCTTAATCAAGGTTATTTTCCAGGGGAAAGTATGCGCCAGTGGTATTACGGCCATGGGTAGCGGTCACAGTGTTTTTGGGAACACCATGATCCTGGCGGCCTTTCCGGAATTTTACGCGATTTTAGCGCTGGT
>Ga0075122_10001815_pt1 | contig 14655 bp, 16 predicted proteins | sample AntAceMetag02UKB_FD_69790 | JGI IMG/M metagenome (GOLD analysis project Ga0075122, IMG submission 69790) | Saline lake microbial communities from Ace Lake, Antarctica - Antarctic Ace Lake Metagenome 02UKB | ecosystem: Environmental > Aquatic > Non-marine Saline and Alkaline > Saline | place... | reverse complement strand
GTTCTCATCAGATATTCCTGATAAACCCGGCCGTAGCGATCCTGACAGTATCTCTCCTGTGCCTCCAGAAACCATCGACTCAGGAAAGGTTGGGCACAACAGATCAAGAGAATGATCCAGTCGGCCGCGGCAATACCGACGCCGATCCACATCATCACCGAAAAGTTTTGCATGGGATGCCGGGTAATTTTGTATGCACCCTTTACAACCGGCACATTCTCCGCAGTTTCTGCGTAGACCTTCATGGCGTTGAGATAGAAGATCAATCCCGCCAGGAAGATGATCAGACCGGCATAAAACCATGCTGTATGGATTGTGACAGGAATAAAGACAGTGTAAATCATCATCCCCCGCATGAATAGAACCATGCTGATAATAGAGGTCACTTTCTCCCAGCGCGAAGCAAAGTTCGGAAATGTGAACAACCTTTTTGAGTAACTGCGCGGATATTTGATGATGAAGTAGAGATTGGAAATCCCAAATGCTGCTGTGAACCACCAGGCACCAATCCAATCGATTTTGAATAACTCAAAGATTTCCATGATTTTTCTCCTGATTTGCTAGTCGACATTGATGGTTATCAACTCGGTGTCTGCATTCACCTGGAAAGAAATATTCGAAAAACGGGGCCATTTGGCGGGCTTGTCTGCGTTCCAGGACATCCCCCAGGGTTCTTTGGGGCCGAACAGGCCACGATCAAACTTACCGTTGCCGTTGGTGTCCTGAAAACACCGAACACCGTACGTCCCGGCTTTAACTGTCATTAACTGGAAAGACTGGATCATAGGTTTATTGCTTGCTGAACCCGTTTTCAATACCACTGTCTGAAGACCGATCAGGGGTTGCGAGAACATTTCTTCATCCACCAGGAAAATGGTTATATCCCCATTTCCCACATAACGAACACTGCCCGAAATTATGTAATTTCTCTCTTGTGCTACTTGGGGGTTCCACATAGAACTGCACCAAATCAAAATCAGTGCTATCATGAGCGCTTTGGTTTTCATTATTTGCCTTTTTGCTTTTTGGGTTCCTGCCAGATGGTATGGTTGACATAACCGAATTCTTGCAGTTGAAACACCAAATGGATGCCCGGTTGACTTCCTCTGATTTCCGGATTTTCGGACCGATGGTGAATCAATATACTATAATCTGATGCCAGTCTGGAGTGTTGAAGGAGCACGATATCATTTCCGGGCCACTTATCCCGAGCGCTTCCGATTAATTCATTAAAAGTGGACTGAATGTCCGAGACATTCGATTTAAAAGATCGAATATTGATGATTTCCAACCAGTTCATGTTCGTTTCCAGGATTTAAATATTGATAATTACTTTTCAGAGTGTTATCCATCCTTTTGCAGATTGTGCGCCACTTATTATTATCACAATATATCAAATATTTAGTTTCCTGCAGAGATTCATGTTGTCGAATGAGATAAAAATCTTGACATTTGTTTACCGAATAAGAAGACTGGATAAATAATTACCACATTCGATAACAAACACTTTCAGGCTTTAAAAATGCCCATCGACGAAAAGACCTTTTTTATGGAAGGTGCACTGAAAATTTGCAGCTATCTGGAGATTGAAAATGCAATGTTCGCTTGCCTGGATACCATCCGTAAGGTAATGCCGGTGAATGGGATGTACATGCAATACTACGAGCCTGAATTGAACGCCTTGCGAATTGCCGCTAGGGCAACGGATGAAGGGGAAAGAGACTTAATGGGCTAGCTACTCTTAATCTCGAAGGAAAAGAGATGATATTGGCCTGGACGGAGGTGATCAATAAGGGAATACAGCTGGATTCTCTCATCCTGAATCGACCGGAAGAGCATGCGATCTGTAGGTCGATGTTGGAGTTTCACGGTTTTACGGGGCAAGATTCCTCGCTAATGATTTTAACTCTTAAAGTTGAAGATACTCCATTTGGCAGTATCACGATGCATACGTTAGGTCATGACCAATATAAAGAAGAACATGCCCGATATTTAGATCTGCTCAGTGAACCATTTGCCATCGCGGTTTCCAACTCCCGAAAACACTCTGAAGTAACTCAGCTGAAAAATGTTTTGGCCGATAACAACCGCTATTTACACCGTGAGATGCTGCGAATCTCCGGTGATCAAGTTATTGGCCGGGAATTCGGACTGAGAACAGCTATGAACATGGTCAAGCAGGTCGCTGAACATGACAGTGCGGTTCTCTTGCTTGGGGAGACTGGCGTGGGAAAAGATGTCATTGCCAATGCCATCCATTACTCCTCTTCCAGGTCTGAGGGACCATTTATCACCGTAAACTGCGGTGCTATTCCCAGTTCACTATGTCCAAGATAGTCCATGGGGCTAAAGGTATTTTTGACTTTGCTTTCAAAAAAATCAATTGCTTTCATTTTGATGACTCCGTTTTAGAAATTGGAATATAGTATTTATAAAGATAATCTGTATAAATACTATAAAAGTCTGCGTACAGATTAAATGCAAGCTTTATATTTCCCTTCTTTATATTAATATATTTTTAATATACTATCAGTAATATAGCTTAAATATGGAAAACATTTTTACTTTATAATGATATCAAAAGGCCTTAATAATGACAGAGCTTCCGGCTCTGAAAAACAGGTTTGTTTTAAGAGTACATTATTGGGGTTTATTTGATAATTTCGTGCATTCCGGAATGAAGCAAAACGAAGATTAGCGTTCTCAAATAGGGTTCCTGCTAGATCAGTTTCCTCAAAGTTACAATACGATAAATTAGCATTAACAAAATCACAGTCCAATATTTGGTTGCTTTTAAAACTGGTATTTTTTAGATTTAAGTCAGCAAAAATGGAGTTTGATATTAAACAATCTTGAAAACTCAAACTAAAGGTTAAGGTGTTACAGCTCGTAAAATTAACCCCCATAACTTTCGAGCTAATTAGTTTAGCATTTTGTAGACCAGTGTCTGTCATTTTCACCAGGGACAAATTGCAATTTTCAAAAACACAATCTGTAAAAATAGAGTTGCAAAAGGATTGTTCGCTAAAATTAATACCGGAAAATGTTTCCTGGTGATATTCATTATTTTCATAGGTCATAGAAGATCCATTTGAAGAATATATAGCACAATAAACTATTTATAACGATATTCTGTACCAATACTATTAAGGTTTGCATACAGATTAAGTACAAGCTAATTATTACCGCCCAATCAAAACAATAATATATAAGTCTTTAAATGATTTAACTGTAGGTTGATAAAGTGAAAAAGATGTAGATAACAGGAAGTCGCTCCAACTCCAGGTTCGAGTCCTGGTGGGGGCCCCATCTTTTCTTATTAATTTCAGATGATTATTATAAGGCAGGGTACCACAATCGGTGGTGCGGTGGTGGTGCAGTTATGCATTCTGTTTTGTGCGGATTGATTGGCAAATTTCAAGCGATTTTTTCTGTTCCGCCCTAAAATATCGGTCAAAAGCTGCATTCATCGAATGCATTGTTCCGGACTTCTTTAACTCTTCTGGACTATAGAATTCACCCATCGAAGAGACAGTACTATGCCTTGTCCCGCCATACAGGTCCATTCCTTATTTTGACTTTGCGGGTTAATGATTTCATACCATACCTTCCAGCCATACCAGAACGACCAGGGCGGCTCCCATCAGAAAAAGAATAGAGTACAGCCCATCATAAATGGTAAGCTTAGCTACTCTTTTTTGCGTACCGGAGAGGGAGGTTATATTTGCTTTTTGGCTGATAAAACTCCTTACCTTACTTAGTGATCTCAGTATTAGCCCGACCGGGCAGAAGAATCGACACCAGAAGTTGCGGATAAACACACCGACCAGCAGAAAGAAAGCCATCAATATCCACCTGAAATCACCCCCTTCGAATCCAAACATGGTTGAAAAGAGCTCGAAGCTTCCAAGAGAAGGCTTTCCCGTCGCAACGATAATGACCAACCCCATCCACAGCGCTAAGACGCCAACTGTTTTACCGATTTTATTGACCCGTCTTCCCGGATTTTTTAGATTGATTCCTGAAAAGGAGAGGACCTGACCTACAGCACGAAAGGGACAAAGCCAGTTGCAATAAAAATTCCTGCCCCCGATAAGTGTCACCACGGGGACACCTATGACAATAATGTACCAGGTAATATTTTCCAGCGGCGGTGCGAAGTGTCCTATCATTGCAGAGCCGATTTTCCCCAGGGTTAGTGGAATGACCAGCCAGAATCCGAGAATGATGCCGGATGTGGTCAGCACATATGGTTTCCACTTGATTTTGCTCGTAAATGAGGCGTATATACCAATCAAAAGCAGTATGAGGACGATCCACTCCTTCTGTCCCAGGTGATCCAGAATTCTATCTTTCTGAGGTGTGAGGTTGAATCGCTGAACAGCGAGGATATGGGACGCTTCTTTGACCCCATTGGCAATTCCCCGAGCGGACAGCGTGGCACCGGAAACACCATCGATATCACTGCCGATGGTAAAAAGGGATGTGATGTGTTTTCCGATAAATCTTTCCAGAAGATCTGCCTGCTCTATTTTGGCCATCCAGATAGGCCATTCGTCATGTTTGATAATCCCGACTCCCAGAATCGTACAATCTACAGGGTCAATCGCGACAGCTGTTAGAATCGCGCTTTCATAACCATGGCCCTCACCGATATATACAAATGCGTCATAGGGAGTATGATCCGCTCGAAATATCTCGAAATATTTCTGATTACCTGGTTCCACCAACCGATAGATAAGGCTATCATCTTTCAATACCTTATTCATCGTGGTTTGAACCAGATCGGCGTATGAGATCTCCTGCAACAGGGAACTTCTGTATACCTGCGCACCCAGTAGGCTGATTGCAATACACACCGTTACCAGAATGTGTCTTGAACGTGAGGTCATGGAATTGATTTTGGTTGAAAACCTTGAAATAGAGTGATGTCAGCTGGGTGTTCATCCACCATCCAGTTGACAGGGAAGTTTGATCAACTGACCTCCCTGACAGTCGCTACAGTTTTAAACGCTTTCTGGCCCCGTATCCCATCAGATCATCCATTGCCACAAAAAATCGATTGATGAGGCTTGAGTCGGCTGTTCCAATGACATCAGGCATTATGCTATGAAACCAGATATCAGCCCTTTTACTGAAGGGGCAAACTCCAACACAAACGTTACAGGCCGAACGATTGACATGCCAGAAATCAAAACATTTTTCCGCATTGATTGGCCATCGGACAATACCCGTCCGATTTGATTTGTTAAACCCTTTGTCAGTTTGTGGATCTTTCGAAATGGCGCCGCTGGGGCACGCATAAGCGCACTTTTTACAGTTTTCGCAGAACTTCTTCACGCCAAACTCGATGGGCTTATCCGGCTTGAGCGGCATATCGGTCAAAACGGTACAAAGTCTGACCCTGGGACCCAACTCCGGTGTGATGATAATCCCGTTTCTCCCCAGTTCACCCAACCCGGCATCAATGGCAACCGGTACATTCTGGCAGGTGTCGTTGCCAATCGGAATGGCGGGATAACCCATCACTCGGATAAACTTCGCCACAGCTGACGAGACCTCAGCCATTTTCGAATAGCCAAGACCGGTACTGGCAGAGGCATTATAACTGGTAATGTCCCTTTGAGCCTCATAGTCCATGGCAATTCCAATGGATACAGCATATTTAAACTGTGCGGGGTCCTTTGGCCACTCCTTGATTTTGCGTGCCTTCATGTCCATGTAGTTGGTGTAAACCCAGTTGGGATTCAGCTTTGTGATACCAACAATACTTCCACCAAGAAATTTTGCGGCGTTCTTTACCTTTTCAGAAAGGACCTCAGGTGTCGCCTTGTATCTGAACTCTGCTGGTTTATCATCGAAATTCAGGGGATTATCGGTTGGCTTGAGCCCCTTTTTGGAATACAGTGCCGCATTCTTGACTGACATTTCAACGATCTTGTCATCCCATCGCATGAGTGGACTCGCACCGACAATTCCAAACGAGGAGAATGGAGCTGCAAGATTCTGTCGCCACCAACCAGCGTAGTTCAACGCAATGGTGTCCAGTTCCCCCTCAAGGTCCAACTCACGCTGTTTGAGGGTAGCTCTTCGCTTCATGTAAGGTTTATCCCAGAGCGCACGGATAAACATGGTGTTTTGCTGATTAAATCGTTCGACTTTATCCGGAATAATCTTATATGTAGGTGAATCAACCTGCTTGGCCTCCGCAACATCACTGTTCAAAGCGATCTTTGAGGCTCCTATGCTAGTGACAGCCACAGCTCCGGCTTTCAGTAAATTTCTTCTTGAAAATTCCATTTTGCATCAATCTCCTTTATTAAGCGACAATTTCAGAATTTTGCCGATTGTTAATCAGTTTTCTCAGAACTGGCAGTGTGACCAGACACAAACCACCGAAAATCATACCAAAAATCGTGGCAGCCCTTGGTTCATCTTCGAAAATGCTCAAAGCCACCAGATCAGCACCAAGCACAAGCAGCCCATACCAGGCGGCAACCATAGCCCATAGATACCACGTCATTTCAATGTTCTTTGCCTTCAACTGCTTATAAAAGTATTGAAGGGCCAAGAGCGTGCAAACTCCCAAAATATACCAAACCATAAAACCTCTCCATTTTTAAGATTGATGAATTACTGAGTTTCTTGATAGTGGAGCCCATCAAGAGATAAGTTACACTAAAGGCAACGTACTCGACCAACAAATGTCTGAGCTTATTCCATTCGACATTTAAATATAGGACATATTAATTGATCCCATAATTAAATTATAAGAAGAGTGTTTTTTCCTGTCAAGCTTGAAATTTGGCTTCAGCTAGTTTTGATCAACACAGAAACACACCAAGGATTAATAGTCTGTATTTATGTGATATTTAAATAATTCCATCCACAGCACCCTAGTCCGGGTTGATCATATGTCCAGTTAGATATTCCGATCCAGTGATCGCTCCGGAACAAGTCTCGTCAAGGCGAAGGTGAATCGTCCATGCCAGGAAGCTGCCGGTCCCGGTCCGATAGGTTGTCGGCCCCGGCCCATAAAGTGCTGCCAGACGGGGTGTTGGCTTAGGGACATCTGCTTGACCTGAAATGGGGATTTTGATAGCTTAAAAAAATAGCATACATTTTCGCTAAAAGATCCTATCTTTAATTTTGCAACTTGTCACACAGATTCATATGGTAGTCGAAGAGATTGTCAACTTGATCAAGAAGGATATTGTCGAAGGAAACATTAAATCTGGCGAGAGACTACCATCCGTGGTGGAACTGCAACAGAGCCTGAGGGTTGGTAGGAATAGCGTTCGCGAGGCATTCAAAATACTTGAAGGCATGAACCTGATATCGATCAAAAAAGGCCGGGGGGGGGGTGCCTTTTTGACGCCGAATGCAGGACCGACTGCGGCGGAAAGTCTTGCTCATCTGTTCAATATTGAAGAGTCAAATCTATTGGACTTTATCAACTTCAGACAGATATTTGAACCCAAGATGGTTTTCAGTGCCGCTCTACACAGGACAGAAGACGATTTATTGCGATTGGCGGAATCTATCGAGGCCGCTGAAAAGAGCAGTCGCATCAGGGAGTTTTTCATTTCAACAACCCGAACGTTTTTTGAAGCAATTGCACAGGCAACGCACAATAATTATATTGTAGCCTTCTATCATCAGGTCATTCCTGCTCTGACGAGCTTGATGAAGCAGGCCTTTGAGGTACCGCGTTGTGTTAATCTGTCCTTACATTTTCATACTCAGATCTATGAGTGCATCAAGGCAGGTGATGCCGAGAAGGGGGAGATGCTTTCGGAAGCATACCTGGTGCAGATGGAAAACAGGATTAAAAATGCAAAAATCGTTGCATCTCCTGCTGTCGCAAAAAACCACACAGTCACATGGGGAACAATTCTAACCCTGTCTGGCACACTGGCTGATTACGGGAAACAGGTTGCCATGGGAATGCTGGATGCTGTCCGTTATCTCAATGAAAATGGCGGGATCAACGGGAAGAACATGGAATTGATTGTTGAGGACGACAAATACAATGAAAGGGAAGGGGTCAGGGTGTATCAACAACTTAAGAGCGTGGAAAAGGTTGCAGGAATTCATATGCAGTCAACCGGTACCGCGCAGTATCTTGCGGCAACCTCGACCATGGATCGTGTCTTCATGTTCACGAGCGCATTCACGGCAAAACTCACCAATCCGGCGAAGTATCCCTACAATTTCAGTCTCGGCCCGACCTATTCAGACATGGCAAGGATCGTCATCAAATACATCCGTGATACATGGACTGAAGAGAGCAGAAATCCGAAACTTATTTTTATGTACCCGGACAACAGTTATGGACGGGATCACCTGGTCGCTGCAAAAATGTATGCTCATGAGCTGGGGGTGGATGTCGGGCCGGACCAGATTGTAAACTGGCCAACAATTGATGCTGTTCCTGAACTTAACCTGGCAATGGCGTATGAACCGGATTTTGTTTTTATCACTTCGAGCGCGATGAATGGTTCCACCATTCTAAAAGATGCAAAAAGGTTGAATCTGAATACCCGGTTCATCGGTAACATCAGGGTCCTTACCGAAAATCTGCCCCGCCTGGCCATAGAAGCCGTCGAAGGTGTCATCGGTGTTCAGCCGTTTGCTCCGTTTGGCTCTGATGTACCCGGAATGGAGCTTATAGCTGACCTACACAAGAAGTGGCATCCTGAGCATCAGGCCACCCTAGCATATCTTGAGGGTTGGATGAACATAGTGGTTCCGGGTGAAGCTTGTAGGATAGCCGATGATGCAGGAAGACTCAACGCAGACGGTCTCCGGGATGCCATGGAATCCTTCAGGGATTATGACAGTGGTGGGGTGCTGCCTCTGCTCAGTTACTTCAAGGATGACCACCGTGCGACAACCAGCGCTCGAATCGTCAGGATTGAAAATGGGCAGCTGGTTCCGATTACAGACTATATAGATGTTGGAAGGGAGAGCCGGTTTTTTGAAATATAGCCTCCAGTATCCCCGCTGCACGGCTGTGTGGACTGATATCAGCAGATCAAATAGAGCACTTGTAAAAATCTTGTCTTGAAAATTGTCCTAAATTGGATCAACTGTAGGGTGATAAAATGAAATAGGAGTAAGTAACGGGAAGCCGGATTTTAGGAGGGAAAATTAAGGCGAATCACAGGATAGTTGATTTTAAAGGGCTATGGGGCAGGCGTTTCAAGTGATATAAAAACCTTGGGGGTAAAATGGTGGAAATTGTCTAGATGTTATTATTAGTGAGTTTCCGGGGAGGGTGGTCGGTGGTCAGCCCAGAATGGAGAAAAAGTTACTTTGAAATCGCAGTCTCCAATGGAGGAGTATTGCTTTTGTTCTGATCTTCACTCCTTATTCTTCTTTTCCTTTTTTACTCTTTTAATCGTCGTGACCAAAGGTATAAGAAAAACTATGTTGGCAATTAAGAAAAAAATACTGCCAATGAATGTCAAGGTATCCCAGTTTTTTATGCTCGATGCAATAAAAAATAAGGCACATAAAATAAAAAGTATCCATCCCGCTAACTGATATGTGTAATCTCGTTCCTCATGCCTTTTTTCGTTTTCAATCATCTAGTCTGTGATTATAGTTTATTTTTTGTAAAAACTAAATATTGGTTCAAATTAATTGCATCTGCTCCATCTCAGCGCTATTTTTTCCCCAGATCTGAAAAGATATAGTGTTGATCATTTATCGTTTTTACAGTAACTTACTCCAATATTAGAACAAATACAAGTCAGTCACTTGTAAAAACAAATTCTATCGACAATTGGCAAGCGACCGAAGCCGCCAGTGGCAACCTACGATTCTTTAATTTCTTTATCCAAATCCTCAATCTCCTTTTTCCTCAACTCAGAAGCCGATTTAATCAGTCTCGCTGCAGCAATCACCGTATCAACTACTTCAATGACGAATTTAGTCTTGTTCATGGTTACCTCACATTGTGATTGGAATAGTTTTCAGGATGCTTATCAGCAACAGAGCCGTACTTCTGCAGGTAATCACGGTAGTCGATTGGACTATTCAAAAGATGACAGATGAAAAAGCACCACTTTAACCGATGAAATACCTGTGAAATAAGGATTTAGATCAAAATTAACTTACCAAAATACTAGCCGTACTGTCAGTGAAAGAATATAAAATTGGAAACTGTGAATAAGAGGTTACAAAAAATGAGGACATTAGCTGATAGAATTCGACATACCATCATGTTTGAGGGAATAGCCTTACTGATTGTTTCACCGACTATCGCTTTCATATTAGGAAAATCTTTGGCCACCACCATGGGTGTGACAATTATTTTAAGTCTGATCGCTATGGTATGGAATGGAGTGTATAATTGGTTGTTTGATATCACCTTGCTGAAGCTAAAAATGCCGCTTTATCCGCGACCTCCGCTTCTACGTCTTCTTCATGCGATAATATTTGAAGTGGTTTTGTTTTTTACGACTTTGCCGATTATTGTATATTTTTTGCGAATTAGCTATTTACACGCAACATTTACCAATATTGGGGTGAGCCTATTCTTTTTAGCTTATGCTTATATCTATAATTGGTGCTACGATCTACTTTTCCCGGTAAAGGAACGAACCGCCACTTGAATATTTTCCCATTATCGGTTTTATGACTTCAGACATCGCAAATTTATGGATGTACCTGATGCCAAAAGCAAATATCAAAAGAAAAACGCTAAGTCCAGACATGCCTAACAAGCACTTCACTTCATTTCATTGGTCAATTTTATGGTATTGAACGCCAAGCCAATTACGAGTAATTGACCCCACTGCAAAAAAAGTTTGTTACCCCAATATTTATAAACTACCACGCTCGATAAGAATTAAAAGTAGCAGTTAAATTAGCGGACACTTTCCTTTTTCACATAAACAAAAAAAATTGGAAGTTATCAGTCCAAATCCCAGCCCCATATAGCCCATTCCCTATTATACAAAAACGAACTTCCGTGGACTTCCGGAACACAAGACTCTTCCGATAAAAATCTTAATAAACAAAAATTTAGCTATGATTTGATGTGGTTACAGCGAGTGATGCAACTGATATGGAAGGAATACGGGGACAAATGGTGGAGGTGATGGGTATTTTTCTCCCATCTGATTTATAAACGATGAATTGTGAGTATCAAAGACCCTCCTTGCATTCTCTAATACAATACAATCATTGGACATTTCTTCTTTAGTCAGCAGGAATGTCAATTCAGTGTTTTTTCGGTGTAACCTTAATCAGATATGAAGACGTTGAATAGTATGAACTGTGGTGTATTCTTTCAGGTCAAAAGATAAATATGGTCAGAAAATACAGGGCTCCCCAATGTCAATTGGATGGCAACCTATCCCCAGCAATCCCAGCAAAATGTCAATAAGTGTCGATTGAAAAAGATTGTGCTGCAAAGATGGTGTTTGATTTTTTATGATTTAAAACGCCAACAATGCCATAGATATAATAATACCTACAATGGCTAATTTTACACCTCGTTGAAAGAGTCTTGTTTCTGGTTTATACATCCAAAATGATGAAATTGATAAAGAAAATAGTAAAGCACCATAAGTAGCTGCAAACCAATTTGTCAGATTATTAAATGGCGATTTGTGAAGACTAATTTCTGTCTTTATTTTAAACATTGTGGGGTAACCGTTTTGATCTCATCATGTCCAGCCGGCAGTTTCCCAATTTCTGATGATTTCTTTTTCAGAATGACCCAACCGCCCAACAGGATCGCAACCGCAAGGAGAAAAACAACCACCAGAAACGTATCCTGCAGGGCTGAAACCTGGGCGGTCAAAGGTGCTCTTGTTGCTCCCCCTTCAAGGGTCTCACCAGCATGAAAGAAGGTTCTTCCAGCCCAGAAAGCTCCCAACACAGCAATTCCGATGGTCTGCCCGAGCGTGCGGGCAATCGACACCAGCCCTGATGCGATTCCCAATTGATGTGGTGATACTGCCCCCATGATTGAACTACTGTTAGGAGACTGGAACAAACCCATCCCCACCCCGATGGGAAAAACACGCAAGATATATTCGATGATTGAGGTGTGAGCTGTCAGCGAACTGGCAGTGTAAAATCCGAAGAAAGTGATCATCAGCCCCATGATCGAGATGATACCGGTGCCAAATCGGTCTGATAACATTCCTGCAACCGGTGATGATAACCCCATCATTACCGGTACAACACACAGCAACAACCCGACTGTCAGCATGTCATGTCCCAGGATATTGAATAGATAAAAGGGCAGTAGGATAATCGTCCCGGAAATTCCGATGAATGTGATAAAACCATTGATCAGGTTCACTGTAAAGACTCTGTTTTGAAAAAGTGCCAGCCTGATCATTGGCTCCGGTGACTTTCTTTCAATTATGACAAACATTATCAACAATCCGAACCAACCGCCAAGCAACAGGTAAACTGGCATTCTTAAAAAACCTGTTTGCTGCCCGACGGTCAATCCGATCAGCAAACTCAACAGGGATAAAAACAGGGCGGCCGCCCCGGCAAAATCAAACTTTTGTTTTCCCCTTGGTTGTATGTTGCTGACAAATCTTGCAACCATCAGGGTTCCCAGGATACCGACGGGAAGGTTGATGTAGAATATCCAGCGCCAGGAGAGTTGACTGATGATGATACCACCCAGGCTGGGTCCGATGGCAATACCAACCGATACAACGCCAACAGTAAGGTCCAGTGCCATCCCGCGCTCCTTCCTTGGAAACGCCTCCGTGACAAGTGCCATCCCCAGGGCCATAATCATGGCTGCACCTACGCGAAAGCCGATCAGCCAATATACATCGGGGGATAAGCCACAAAGGACTGAACTGAGGGTGAATACCATGAATCCGGCATTGTACAATCCCTTTTTACCGATCATGTCCCCCAAGCGCCCGATACCCAATATCGTTGTTGTAACTGCAAGCAGATATCCCAAGACAACCCATTGAATAATCGAAAATTCGGTATTGAGATCCTTGACGAGAGTCGGAAGAGCCACATTGACAATACTGCCATCAATAGTCGACAGAAATATGCCCATGGACACGGCTGCCAAGGTCAGCCATTTTCGATGTGTGTTGATTTCAGGATCGGTTATAATAGTCTCTAATTGGGTTGATTATTAAAAGGTGGTGGTATGAAATGAGGGTATCAAAATATTTCCTTGCCCTGTCTGCAATGCTTTACTTTGCAGAACGTCGGATTCTTAATCTGGCAATTAAAAGTGTGATGATTCCACTTTTTTTGGTTGTTGTTGGAGGTGCCTCACTTAAAGTTGTTGCTCCAATGATGGATAAACTGGCTACTGTGAATACTCAAAGTAGGCTACTTGATTTTTTGGATCAAGAAAACCAGCAAAGCAAATTTCATTTGGCGTCATTTAAAGGACAAAAAATAAATACCGCGCTTACGATCAAGCACCAACGCAATATTTCAAATCGACTCATCACTGAACTACAAAACCAAAAAAAATGCCTTGGATGATCTGGATAGTAATCGGGTTTTCCACATTCTTGAGGTTTTCTGTTCAGCTTGCCAATCTGATTTTTGCTCATTCTTTTGGGGTCATCTGGCGGGATAATTTCGGGAAAAAGTCAAACAAGAACCTTCCAAAAATCTTTCCAAACCCCGCTTATGGAAATAAGCGAAGAGGTAGACCTCTTGGTTCGAAGAACAAAACCAAAAATATCTGAAAGGACGATCATAGAATTTGATCTTATCAATCAAATATCTGCAAAGGATTGGCTAATCTTTTATTAAACTGTCCAGTTTAAGTTAAGACGGGGTTTGTTAATATCCCCGGGAAAAATAAGATTAACCGCATGTCAATATACTGTTATAATTTATAATACTCAGCATCGACAACGGCGTCCGTATCAAGAGGGGAGATACAAAGGGCAGAGAAGCGATAGCGCAGTACATCATACGTAACGTCTTCAACATCAAGAAGGTCAAATTCGTTGAGAAAACCAACAAAGTGATTTACCAGGGACGGATGAAAAAAGGCAAAAACCGGAAGAACTTCGGGGTATATTCTGCTCTGGAATTTATAGCTGCTATAACCCAACATATTCCCAATAAGTTTTCCCAGCTTTCAAGATATTTTGGTTTTTACTCAAACAAGTCAAGGGGAATGCGGGAGAAAGCGGAACAGATGGAACATAATCTGGACACCGCTGATGAAAATAACAAGGAAGGTGTCAATATCATCGACGTCTCAAAATACCAGCCCAAGAAAGTGCCATCTCTCAGCTGGTGGGAGTACATCAAGAAGATCTGGAAAGACGATCCTTTAGTCTGTCCGGAATGCGTGGGGCTTATGCGGATTATCGCGTTTATCACCGAGGGGCCGATCATTCAAAAAATCCTAAAACACTTGAGCTTGTGGGATGATGAGTCTGCCCGGGATCCACCTTGTCCGTCGGAAATACCGGACAACGTTCCGGCCCGGAAGTCAAACTTTGACAGTGCGACGTGTTTCATTTAATACCATGTGAAACACTTGGGTAGTCATTTGGACTAAATGAAAATAAACTAAAACCAACACTATTTTATCTTTTGGTACCATTTCAAGATATGGATTCAAAATAGTTATATTTTTGTTGTGTCACCGAAAATGAGTTAGCTTTCCAGACG
>Ga0075122_10001812_pt1 | contig 14669 bp, 20 predicted proteins | sample AntAceMetag02UKB_FD_69790 | JGI IMG/M metagenome (GOLD analysis project Ga0075122, IMG submission 69790) | Saline lake microbial communities from Ace Lake, Antarctica - Antarctic Ace Lake Metagenome 02UKB | ecosystem: Environmental > Aquatic > Non-marine Saline and Alkaline > Saline | place... | reverse complement strand
AGTTCATCAGTCCATGAGTCAAGGTAAAGTTCCCCGGCTCCGGCTATTCCGGTGTCCTTCTGCCATGACAGATACGGCCAGTCGGCAGTCGCCACCTGTGCAGTCAGCGGCGTGAACGTGAACGTCGATTCCACAGTGCCGCCGCCGCTTGCCACGGCATAGCTTCCGCAATGGTTGCGGAGCAGGAGCAGGAGCGGCGTGGATTCTGTGCCCATGTTGAACGGATAGGCTCCCAGTGCGCCGCCGGGCATGTAGTGGCCCCTGCGGTATGCTCCGGCCACCGGCTTACGCAGCCCGGTTATCCCGGTGCGGTTGATGGGAGCTTCCCCCTGCGTGAGGGAGTCCGCCCCGTCAGAGTCATAGGTGAACCACGTACTGCCCACGGTCCCCTGCCCGGCCTGCTTGGCAAACCGTATCCAGGTCTCCCAGCCGTGCGTTGCTTCGCTCATTTTACACCTGCTTCCATACGGTGAAAGTCAACCGCACGACGTAGAGGGTGTCGTCGTTATCGCCGCCCGCCATTGCGGAATCAAACGTATCCACGGTTATACCCTGCCTGGCCCATCCCGCCAGCGCGTTGTGCTGTATCTTATCCATCAGCGAATCGGCCATATCCATTACGGTATCTGCGGTATCTGCAAGATTGTGCTTTACTGAACTCAACCAGTAGTGCGCCGTGAACCGGTACTGCCGCAGGCCGGACCGGTTGGCCTCGTCGGAACGGTCCTGCTCGATAGGCTCAAGGTTAATCCATGAATTTATTCGTGCGCCCTTCGGTCTGTCATCGCCATGCCCCGGGGGAACCGCCTGCACCTTATCGGGTGCTGACGGGCTGGTGATGGTAAGTAGTTGCGTGATGACGGCAGCGGATGCGGCTTTCATTGCCATTAGCTTGTCCTCGTCATCGGCATACCGCTACGGGCACCGGCTATGCGGGATTTGGGCAGATCCGGCGGGTCCAGCCCTTCGGCCATGCGGTCAAGGTACCACTGCATTTCCGTGTTCAGTGCGCCTATGGTTTCCTGCGTGAAGCCGGTGATAGGATTACCCGCCTCTTCCTGTACCTGCGCTATGACTTCCCCTACCCCGCGGGCACCGGGGCCGACCGTTGCGCTGTCTGAATCAGCCATCAACGTGCGGTACGAATTCGCAAGACTCCCTTCGTCCACCATGCGGATGGAGCCGGGGCCGACATACTGACCTGACGGGCGCTTCGAGTACTTCTCGGACCATCTGCCGTCGTGCTTCTTCGGGCCGGTGGCCGTTGATTTCCAGTCCCTCGCCTTGTTATATCCGCCGCGCAGGAACCTGACAACCACCTGTGTCACCATTGTGGGGCCGATGACCTTACGCATGAACCGCCGCCGCTTGGCAGGGTCCAACGCACGGAGCTGCTTCTGGATGTCTCCAGGCAACCGCTCGAGCGTGAGTACGTGGCTACCCAAGGCCGATATCCCATGAGGTGAGGCCACGACTGGAGTGGTTGCCGCCACGGGCGGGGTAGCACGGTATCTCCCATGTCTGCCCAACCGCCACTGCAGCGTCGGCCTGCGTCAGGAAACACGCTGACACGCCGTAGCCGAGGCCGTGCCATAGGTCGGGCTGGATGGTAATGTCGGTCTGCTCCATCGCAGTGCCGCCCTTCCATCCCCACTCAAACATCTGTGTGTAGATGGTGGTGCCGGAGCCGTCCAACCTGACAAGAATGGTCCGCTCTATGTTGCCGGTATACACGCCCTGATGCTCTGCGTTGGAGATGAGGATGCCGGTGTATGGGGCGGTGATCGTGCCGTTTGCCACGCCACGGGCCGGGGCTATCCCGCGTTCCCATACCGACGTATCTTCCGACATGGTGGTCCACCGCTTGCGGAGGTCATCCATGATGGTCTCTGCTTTGATCCTGAATGTCGCCCAGTACGGCTCCTCGCCAGCTTCGTACTTGTCACGCATGACCGAATCGTAGGCCATCCATACGGAGTAGTTGGCGGTTGCCTGCCCCACATAGTAGTCGTAAAGCGTACCGGATGCAGTCAGGGGATTGACAGGCGCGTGCCAATCGTTAACCCGGGCGTCCACCCATGCAGAAGCCGCAGTCAGGTAGTCGCTGGCGTAAGAGATGGTGCCGTCCAGCGTCAGATTCGTCCAGTCGCGTGATACCAGTACACAGTCAGCGGTGCCGCAATATGTTGCCATTGTCAGCTATACTCCTCCAAAATCGCCCCGCCCCACTTACGGGTAAACACGGCTTGGTCCATCATGAATGCGGAGCGAAGGGCATCATCCCGGTATTCGTTCACGGATGCGCTCTGCTCATGCCGCACCACCGCTTCCGGTTCCAATATGACACTCCATCCGGCCAGCCTTGCCCTGATACAATAATCAGAATCAGAGAACCACATACGCATATTTGCGTCTGGCAGTCCTATCTCCTGAACCATCAACGGATGAAACCCCGCCACACAGAACGGAAGCCACGGCCAGTCGCGGGCCTCAGTACCGTCAAATAGCTGGCGGTGGCCGGTGCGGTGGATGCCAGCAGGGTACGCCGCCATAGTGCCGCCCATGATGACGCTGTCAGGTACCGCCATGTCCACCTGTATCGGACATACGATACCGGCCCCGGCTTCTATGTGCTTCATCATGGCGTCAATGCAGCCCGGCTCCAGTTCAATGTCATCGTTGCACACGATAGGAACCGCTTCCTCACACATGGCGTCCAGTATCCCGACCGTCAGCGCATGTGTGAAGTACTCCGGCCCTGTACGGATACACTCCGCATCCGTAGTCGGCACGGTCAGTGGGACAGTGCCATTGTCCAGTATAGTGCAGGGGATGCCACTGGGTATCGAAGCCAGCGCACGATCGACCCGCTCCTGATTATTGAAGCCGATGATGTATGCATGTGGGTTCATCAGTCGCCACCCTTCAGACTTGAAACTGCATCCTTGACATGTGCCAGCAGATCCAGTGACGCAATGCAGTACGCCTCCTGCTGTCTCAGGCCGTCGTACCGGGTAGCCGCCGCCTGTGCCATCGTGTCAAACCCCTGCGGGCTGGTTTCGTACCGCTCATGCGGGGGTGGCCCCTGCTCAGGGCCGGGAACATGTTGCAGATTGAGCCGCTGCTTATGCTCCGGCTTCAACCACATCAGCAGGCTCTTCTCCCTGTCGGTCAACGCGTCCATAGCGTCACGGACCCGCCGAGGGCAGTCACGCCCGATAATGGCACACTTGCAGATCCGGCTGTCGTACTGCACCGAGCAGTCTACGGTGGTCTCGTATTCGTAGTAGGCTGAGCGGGTCCACGCAGGCACGGTGCTGTAGTAGGTCAGGTGCCGTGTCTGTAGCGCCTCTGCCAGGTGGGAGACGCATGTATCGGCGGATACCAGCAGGTCGGCCTGCTCAATCAACGCCGCCGTGGCCCTCATGCCGTCCATACCCTTGGGTAGGGACAGCGGAGAGCGGCCCAGCATCCAGTGATCGCCGTACCAGACCAGCACTGTACCGGCGTTCTTATTCAGCCATTCCACCATCTCGGATAGGCGGTAGTACGTCCGTGCCGGGGAGCTGGCGAAAGTTTGCACCATGACCACCGGCTTACGTGCCTTGCCCAGTACCGATTTGGCCCAAGCCCGTTCTTCGGCGGTGGTCCAGTAGTAGGGCCGCTTTTCGTTCGGTGTTACCGCCTGCGGGTCGATACCGGCCCAGCCCATGTGCATGTCGTAAGTGTTCGTATAGTCGCTGTTCTGCGTAGGGTGTAGCCACGGATGTATACTGTTGGACTCTATGACGTATCGGTAATTGGCTGCATTGTACTGCCGCAGACCGGTGCCGGGGAATCGGTCATACAGCGCCTCCACCGTAATGGATGCACCGTCCACGCTCACAAGATCCACCGGATGTCCGTTCTTGTTGACCTGCATCGGCGGCAGGTCCGTCCGCACGGTGGGGTAGATATGGGCAATATCGGGATTGTTCTGCAACAGCGGTACACACGGTTCGTTAATGGCAACATGGACCTCATAGCCCCGGCGCTTCAGCTGATGTGCTACCGCCGTCAGGAACAGCGCGTCACCCTTGCCGCCGAATCGGGTGAGGAGGTACTTGCCTGCGTATGGCGGTTTCTTACGTCTAGCCATGACTCGCCGTCCATCCTTCTACGGGGTATTCCGAGCGGGTCCAGCTTGCCCGCTCTTCCAGCCCCGATGATTCCATTTCGGAGTAGTACGTTGCCTGCGATTCGTCCTGCGGTGTCGCCGTGATGTTGTCCACGCCCAATTCGCCACCCTTCGTTATCAGCCAGGCACCGGCGTCAAGGTCGGTGTATTCCACCGGTACATCCCAGTGGTTGGAAAACTCTATGACCGCAGCGCCGACATCGTCGGGGAAGCTGTAGCAATCGTGACCGGCTATGATGCCACCGGGGGCAAGTAGCTCCCAGCATGCGGCCAGTTGCGCCACCGTAGAATCGTATGCGTGGTCGGCGTCAAGGAAGATGAAATCAAACGGCCCCGGCAACTGATCCGCCAGTACCTCCATCTTGCCTTGGATAAACACCCACCGCTTATCCTGTTCTGGCGTCAGTTTGGCAGTCGGCCTGCATTCGGCGTACCATCCAACGTCAAGCGGGTCCACCGTTGTCACCTTCGCCGCCGTGGTCTGTAACCACAGCATTGTAGATGCGCCCCAACCGTAGCCAACATCAAGCACGTTCGTCACGGTATCCGGTACGCGCTCGCGTACCCACGCCAGCAGATCGGCATATGAGGCGGCAAGGGGTACGCCGATTGATTCCAGCCATGCGGCGGGATCTATACGGGGGTCCATCACTTCGCCCCGCAGACTTCCCGGCATACCCGCAGGAACCACTTCTGCTCTTCCCCCGCATTTGAACGGCAGATATGCTGACGTGATTCGTTGGCATGGATGACATCGGGCAGGGTCCGGCGATGCTCCACCTTCAGGTCAGGGTCCATGAATCCTATCATTTCGGCGGGTACGTTGGGCTTGGGCCACATATGCATCCTGCCGGGGATGGAGTAAGACCTGCCGCCGATGCTGATGATGGCCTGCCAGTCACGGTAAAGCATGGTTTGCTTGACCTCTGGATGCTCTGCGATGTCATGCCCGTCAATCCAGTTGCGCCGACTGACCCACCACATGACGATTCGGGGATGATTGCGGATGACGGCCAGCATCTTCTCCATCACGTCACGGTCGATGAACTCATCCACGCCGACCCTGAAGAACGGTACCTCACGGTAGCTCATGGACAGCAGCGTATCCCAGTGGACATCGGGAGAACCCACTGGGTATACCTGCTGATACTCCACGCCGGACGTTTTCAGGATGTCCAGGGTATCGTCATTGCTGTGCTGGTCCAGCACCAGAATACGCTCCGCAAGCGGTTTCCAATGCTCCAGCCACGCCGGGAGCCGGTCCTGTTCATTGCGGATGATGGTGCCGACTTGAATCGGAAGGGGTTTACTCGCCATGTCTGCTCGCCTTTCGCAAAGAGGAGGCGGGGGCCGAAACCCCCGCCATACGCACGGTTACATCTTGTGGTAGACGAGAGCCGTCCTGAAGTTGGTGGTGCCCTCAAGTGTCAGGCTGTACGCCTGCCTGAACTTCCAGGCCACCCTCTGGTTCCTCCCGGCATCGTCGCCCACGTCCTTGTAGTACCACAGATAGTCCTCGCCGCCGAGGGTGTTGCCACCGACGCACGGACTCTTACCGAAGATAACGGAGGTTCCGACGGTGGCGGAGTAGGTGGTACTGGCGTTTGCGCCATTCTCAGCGAAGAACGCGAACCCTCCATACACGCCGGTCAGACCTGTCTTGTATGGTCCGTCGATTCCGAGTCGGGACGCGCTCTCATAGAACTCGGACTGCTGCTGAAGGACCTCGAAAGCACCCGGAGGCGCGACCCACGCGTAAAGCATCTGTCCGCCGATGTTCCACGGCTCTACCCCGAGACGGGCAAGGCGCGAGGCCAGCTGGCGGACATGAGTCGGGTAGACGTACTCGGTTCCACGGGTACCGGTATGCTGGTTCTCGTAGTAGTCCGCAGTACCGTAGATGCCGAAGTAATTGGCGGCAGCCACGAACTTCGCACCGATTACCGTGTCCAGCCGCTGCACGGAGTTCCTGACCATGCTGTTTCCGGCGTAGGACATGAGGTCGTAGGGGGTGGCGAACTCTTGAAGTCCGGACAGGTCCAGCTTGTAGCCCTCTTCGGCCAGGCTGAGAGATACCTGCGTGCTGTTCTGGGTACCACGGGCGATGAAGGTGCCCTCAGTTAGCGAACTGGAAGGAACGTCCACGGCGTCGAAGTAGTTGATCCTGATGGTGTCGCCGATACCAGCCTGCATCAGCCTGATGCCGGACAGCTGTTCGTCGGTGAACTGAGTCCACAGGTTGTAGGTGGGGAGGGCGTCCTGAAGCGCCGGGAGCCAATACTCCGGGGTCAGGTTCGTTCCGTTGCCGGCCATTGCATATCCGGCGGTGAATGTTGAGTCAGCCATTGCGGCTTATCTCCTTTTCTGCTCCGCAGACACTTTGGCGCGTTCTGTGAATGACATGCCTAGCCATTCCTTTGCAGCCGCAGCCGCCTGCGGATTGGGCTTGCCGCTCGGAGACGATACTGGCCCCATTACGGAGCGTGCCCCGCCTGTCGATGCAGGCTGTACGAGCTTGTGTAGTTTTTCGTCCACCGGGTCCAGCAAGCTGTTCAGTGATTCCTCGTCCGTGTAGTCGCCCAATGCGGCAAGTTGATACATATCACGAGCAACGTCACGGGCACTTTCGTCGTACTGGGCCAGCCGCGTGGAAAGCACCCTCTCCAGCAGCACGAGACGCTGGGACTTGAGAATGGCGGTATCCTTTTCGGCTATCGTCTTCTCTAGTGCGGCGTACTCCGCCTGCACCTTCTCCAGCTCAGACATCGACGCTGCCTCCCTGTCGGCCTTTTCCTTCCGCAACTCTTCCAGCTCCTTCTCTGCCGCAGTGACGGCATCGGCTCTGGTCTTGTGCGTCCCGAGGTCGGCCTTTGTGGATCGCAGCGCCGTGTACATATCCTCGACAGACTTGAATCCGCCGGGAAGCTCGCCGCCAGTCTCGATGGACTGGGTTTCGTTCACTATGGCCTCTGCCATTTCTGCACTCCTTCCCCCGCCTCTGCGGGTGATTGGGGAACGCGGATATTATAGCATGTCAGGATTATGATGGTGTGCGGTTTTGCGTAAAGCAGGCGTGAAGCTAGTAGTCTATATCCAGCAGTCCGATTACCCCGGACCCCGGGCCTATCTTGCGGTCCATGTTGCCGCCGCATTTCTCACAACTGCGGTCCACCGGCCCGTCGTTCATGGACTGCATTATCTCAATGGTATGGCCGCAGTCTCCGCATTTGTACTCATAGGTTGGCATTATGACCACCTCGCATTGGTTTTAATCCATGCCAGCAGTTCCGCCGGCGTCGGCATGCTGTTGCCGGTTGCCTTGATATACGCCGCTATCTGTGTCTGTATCTGCGAATCGGTGACCAGGGCCGATATGCCGCCGATTTGCCGCAGCTCCGCAATCGTGGCCGGTAGTGTCTCCGCCGCCAGTATCGTCTCCACCGCCGCCGCAGTCCTGCCCGATATCAGCGCCGCCTCCATCCATGAGGACACCACTGATATGTCACCGCTCACCACCCGCTCAGCAAGGTCACGGCGGACTATCCCGCTCCAGTAGTCGGCGGTGGCCCTGTCGTATGTATAGAGCATGCCGTAGGGATCGTCAGCATGCTCCGGAGGCAGCGCCGATGTCTGCCCGTCACAGAAGTCACGCCCCCTGTCATCGGAAGCCATCAGCGCCGGGACGTCAATGACCTCGCCATATCGTTCGATGTCAGCGCCGTCAGCGTCAACGGGGCGGACCAATACGCCGAAGAGTTCCACCTACATCCTCCCCTGCTGTGCGATCTGCGCCATCATCCTCATCTTGCCCCTGCTAAATCGCCGTAGATGCTCATACCATGAATACGATGCATTTCCATAGCGGAAACCAACGATATGCCCGTCAGGGGCCGTTACAGCGGTCAGAAACCGTTCCGTGGTCCATCCCTCCATCATGGCCGTATGCACCGCCCGGCGCATGTGCCGTCCATGGCGGGCAAGATGGTCCTGCTTTGTGGACACGAACGCCGCCAGGTAGCCTTGTATCGCGTCGAGTTCAGCGGGGGTCAGCTTCAGTGTACGTGGGAATGGACGGCCCATCGCCTCCAGATTGAGCCGCCACATATCCAGCCCCTGCAGGAAGTAGTCGGCGATCCTCGGCAGGTCGTTGGCATTGTCGCCGTCCTCGGTAAGCCACCGGGATACGCCGTCGATGATGATGCGGGCGCAGCCGTCCTTGATGAACCGCCCCGCCGCCGCCGGTACATCGGGGGCGGGTTGCCATACGCCGCCGGTGATGGTCAGCAGGGATTCGATGTAGGGTACCGCCGTGTCTCTGAACCAGCCGTCATACAGGTCGGACAAGTACAGCAGGGCTTCCATGTCGGCGGGCGATGGAATAGCCGTGTACCTGTCGAGGTATATACGGGTTAGTTTCAGCAGGCGGGTGGGGGTCATGCCCACCTTATTCCGCCGTCAGCTTATCCCGAAGCGCCTGCCCCCTGACCGCCGTGGCCGTGTCCACCGCAGCGGCAGCGTCAGAGCCGGTGCGCTTCAGTTCCTCTAGTATCCTGTCATCGGACCAGTCGGGATGCGTGGCCCTTATCGCCTGTTCCTCGGATTCAAACCCGGAGCCGATGCGGATGCTGTGAACCTGAGCATCAACCAGTGCGTCACGGGCTACGTTGACGGGGGCGAACTCAACGGCGGCATCTGCCAGCATTGCCTCCACCCTGTCATAGTCCGGCATGTTCTGCACGCCAAACGTGGGGCGCGTAAGCTCCGGGAATCTCCCCACATGGGCCATACCTGCCACGCACAGCGTCAGCAGTTCCATCTCTTGGAAGGCATACACCTGCTCCCGCATGGAAACAAGGTCAAGCAGCGGAGACATAGCCACTTCATATGCCCTGCCGCTGGACAGCGCCCCGATATGCTCAAGGTCACCCACTGCGATTGACGGCACCTGACTCGTCTCATGGAGCAGGGCTATCAGCCGGTCCAGCACGGCCATGTAGCCGGTTATGTTCTGCGACCACTCAAGATAGTCCATCTCAGCGGGTGCGCCTGTCGAGTCCACCCCCAGTTGCCACAGCTTGCCCGCATGGACTGAGGGCTGGCCGTCTATCTCCGCCGTGGTGGTGATTATCGGGTATGCGTTGTACTGGATTATCATCCGCCCCTGCACCAACAGTTCGTTGATGCCCACCAACAGAGGCTGCAGGGCTTCGGCGTCTGAATCGCCACGGACGCCGTTCATGGAGTCGTCGTTCTTCCAGAATACGCAGTCAAGGTAGTCGCCCATTGGATTGAGGCCGTCCACCTCGGGGTCAAGCGTGTCATCCCACGGTATACGCCGCTCGCCGTCGAATCTTGCACGGATACCGGGCTGGATTATTTCGCCCGTCAGCTGGTCACGGATGTGCTTCGTAACCACTTCACGGATCGCCCGAGTCTTGCCCTTGCCGCCCAGTCCGCGGGTTATCTGAGATGCCAGCGGATCATGGATGTAGTCGTATATCATGCCTATAACATCCAGCGTGATGGGGTCGTAGATGGGGACTATCTGCTTGCCACCCCACCACGTCAGGGTTATCCCCGTCTGCCAGTGCGGAACCATGCGGATTGCGCCGTCTCCAAGGACACCCGCTGACTTGCACACCCCCGGCATGAACCTCTTGAGCATGCCCCATATCGGGCGCAGTTCCTTGTCCAGCGCCTCCGAGCCGGTGGTACGGTCCACTACACGCCCGTACATCATCGTGGCTATCTTGCTGACGATCAGCTTAAGGAACGGCACCGGTATCCATGCGTCCTTGACCTCCTGATAGCGGAGGTCGCTCATAGTCTTGGGGTGTATCGGGTCCACCGTAGCGTCGTACAGGCTCTCGTATTCGTCCATCAGGTCGATGTGCCGGGTATCGTACTCTGCCAGCAGTCTGTCCAGCCCGTCGCTGGCAATGTCGGGTGTGAGGTCGTCAAACAATCTCATGCTATCCAGCTCCTTGCCTTTATGCGCGGGCTGTAGTAGTAGCCGCAGTAGTTGCAAATGTTGTCACATTCATGCGAATTAACATCATGTATCGGTTCGTCCCTGACTATCTCACCTTCGGGATAGTGCCAGTTCTCCAGTGAGCGCATAATAGTCTGCGTATCAGGGCAGTCCAGCACACGCATCTTGACTTCATTTTTCATGTTCAGGAACCGACCCCGGGCGGCGTTGATCCGTGCCTGCTTGCTATCACGCCGTGCGGTGAACTTTACGGGCTGGCCCGCTTTGGTGGTGGCGTAACCACGCATCCACGTATTAAAATTGTGATTTGTCTCCTGACTCCGCTTGTCACCGCCGAAGGGGTCATAGATGTACTGGTCATACCCGCACTCCGGCTCATGCAGATTCAGCACACGGGCCACGTCGGGGAACAGCATATTCGACCGCCGCATGGATCTAATTATCACATCCTCGGCACCGGAGCCAGCGCCGCCGTTGTTGGCTATCCATGTGATGGCGCACGGGTCGTTCAGGCCTGGGTCGATTACAACCCGTACTGGCCATTTGTCCACTCCCTGCCGCTTTGCCTGTTCCATGCTCATGCTGTGGGTATCGCGGCTGAACATGAAGAACACCATACCAGCGAACGACGTGAACTTCGCTTCGATCTCCTGCTTCCACGCCAGCGGATCATAGTATTCCCGCATGGCATCAAGTTCGCCCTCTGGCAGGAACGGGTTGTCGGTGGTGGGCATCTGAATGCTATAGAACTCGTCACCCTCAAACATATCGTAGAAAAAGTTGTGGCCTATCGGCGTTGATATGGCCAAGTCCTGCCCCTGTCGGTCAATCAATCGGGGGCGGAGTCTCCGCCGGATACGGGGCTTGTATTTCGCCCCCTCCTCCTCCAGGACCAGATCAAGCTCCTCGCTGTCCAGGCTGTACTCACGCTCTGCCGATTTCAGTTCAACGAATGAGCCCCATCGGGTTTCCAGCCGAAGCCGGGACTCCCTGAACTTAAAGTCACGCCCGGGCCGCATCCCCGCAGCCTCCAGCGTGTCCATCGTGTAGCCCAGCGCCTTGCGCCCCATGTCATACGTCGGGGCGACTATCCATATGTGCTTCTCAGCCTGCATCACGCCGCCGCCTGCGATGAACCCGCCAAATTTAGACTTCCCGAATCGGGCGCCGCACACGGCCTGTAGGAACCGCTCACCCCTGCACATTGCATCAAGCAACTGCACCTGACCGGGATGGGCGGCAAAGCTATGAGCCTTACCGCCGTTTCCCGGTACGTTGACCACACATGCGCCACGATCTAGATAGGACAGGTCCGGGGTATACAGCCCCGTGACCACGGCCAGCCTGTCCCAATATTCGCGGCGGGTGAAGTCAATCATTCCCCTGACGGCCTCCGGGTTTCGCCTGAGATGTACACCCACACTATGCCGATGCCCTGCCCTGCAAATGCCCCGAGACATTCCACAAAGCTACGCTGCATGATGAACGCGGCAACGGTGAGGGATGCCATGAATACCAGCACACCGACCGCCAGCCGGAGGCGGGTACGCTTTGAGAGTAGGCTCATTCCCAATCCTCTCCGGTAAGTGCCTTATAGGTTGCCAGTTGGATATCCAGGCTCACGGCGGTCCTTGTGTACAGCGAATCAACCCGCTCTTCCAGATGGGCAATGCGCGTCTCGTTGTAGTAGTACAGCGTCTGCAGCTCCGATTCCCTTGCTTCCAGTTCTTCATACTTGATGCGGTTGACGTAGATGCTGTCCGCATGGTTATCCAGCCTGCCCTCGACGCCCACCGTCCATGTACCAGTCCCGAATGCAAAGCCAGCCATGCCCACCAGCACCGTGATGAGGCAGCGCAGGCCAATACGAACAGTGGCCACGAGTTACTCCCCGGTTGGAGGCTTCGGACGTATCGGCTTCAATCCACCCGGCATCGGCACTTTGTTGGACTCACAGAAGAAACACTCAGGCGGATTGTGGTTCACGTCAAGGTCCACCCATGTCCTGTGGCAGTCCTCGCATGTCCATTCCCTGCACTCGCTGTCGGCCATGCTTACGACCTCCACCAGCATGTACCGGCGGCGTACCCGGTGAACGTGGCATTGGTGAACGGTGTCAGCACTACCGTCAGTGCAGACCCGCCGGTAGCCCCACCCGCAGCGCCGTAAATGACCACCGGGGCCGTCACGGTGCAGGAGCCGGTACCGTTGAGGTTGGCAATCTGAACCCGCCAGCCGTCAGCACTGGCGATGGTCTGCGGGAGGTTGACAGCACCGTCAGCGGCGTTCCACACGTACAGCCCCTTGCCAGCAACGGTGCCAGCGGTGGCGATGGTGGTGGACGATACGATTGCGCCCCCAGTGAGGGTGACGGCTCCGGTGAACATACTGGCCCCCGTCACGGCCAGCGCCCCGCCGATGGTGGCGGCCCCGGTGATCTCAAAGGGAGCGTCAATTAGCTGAGTGTTCGCGCTCCTGCGGATTGTGTTCGATGCCATTTCGGGAATTCTCCGTTTCCTCGCCGGGTTAAGTTACTGGCTACTTGCCGCCGTAGTATACAGCGTCGATGGTGCTGGTGGCGCCGTGTTCAGCCGTCATCCCAACACGGATATACTTGACAGGCGTCGTCCAGTGGGTTTCAACCACAGATGCAGAGATGTCATCACCGGCATACTGGTTGTACCAGTTAGTACCGTCAAGCGACCACTGTACAACGGGGTCACAGTCGTCGGACCCACCGATGGTCAGCTGGACGGTGTGGTGCAGATATCCGCTCACGTCCAGGGCGGCGCTGTACTCAAGAGCTTCAGTGATCTGTGTAAACGCGTTCTCAAGGATCTCGCGGTCAATGACCACAAGTTGCACCCCGCTACCCGGTCTGTACTGTCCCGGCATTGTCGTCTCCTTCCGTACCCGATTCAGCACCGGGTGATTCGTCTGAGATAGCATCAAGCGCATCCAGCAGACGTTCATGCGGACAACGGCTGTCGTCATCCTGCCCTATGAGCAGGGCGGACTTCTCTATCCATTGCCGCTTACATTTTAGTGTGAAGATTATAGAGGGTTGCACGGTTCGTGCGTAGTCCGTATCGGTTGCCGCCCTAGTTAGTACGTTCAGCATGGACTCTTCAGCAAGCTCTCCCAGTCCTGCCGCAGCTTCGGGTAGTGTACTGAGTAGGCCATACTTCTCTATGTACTGCTTGGCAGTGGGCCACGTACACCCTAGTGCCTTGGCCACCCTTGCGATGGTGCCGCCGCTCTCAATCGCTTCCTGTACCATTGTCTTTGTGAAATTGTATGCCATAGTGAAGAGAATATAACACATCGGGGGCGGGGTTGCGTGCGGTTTTGCGTCAGCACCCGTATAAGTCGGCCGCTCTTTCCGCTGCCTGCTCTATCCTATTTATGTTGTACTCTGAGCCTTCGCCACCTGTCAGCAATAGCACGAGGGGTGCGTTCAGTCCCCCACGACTCGATATAAAGTTCCACCGCTTCGGTGGCCGTGGGAGCGCCGTTGACAACCTCGATCTCATCGATGGTCCAGCAGTAGGATGTGCCGCAGTTCTTCCGCCAGCGGTGCCGGACGCTGGACAGGCTCCGTTCGTAGTCGCCGTAGATGGAGCAGTAACGGGCGTATGCTTCGGTGGCCGTGGAAGCACCGTTGACAACCTCGATCTCATCGATGGTCCAGCGGCGGTGGCCTCGTGCATCCTCCGGCAGCCGCCACGGGAAGGGGAACCGCCCCATGCCACCACATGCGGAACACTCGCCGGGGTTCGTCCCGTGGCATATGAGACAGGGGCGGTATTCGGTCATCTCTTTCCCCACCTTGTTACTCAATGTTACTCAATGTTACTCAATGTTACTCAATGTTACCTCAATGCTGATGCTGTCCCGCTCGATGTAGTATGCACAATGTATGTGTATCATGTGCGGTCCTTTGCTGGCTGCTCAGTGAATAGCTCCATCTGCTGCTCCTTGTAGCATTTTCGGCAGAATAGGAAGCCCTTTTCGGCGACCCTATGACACCCTCGGGTGCTGCACATTCCCCCTGGCTTCCACCATGGCCGTTTGTAGATGCCGGGTTGCTGACAGTGACCACCGCCCCGAGTCAGCGCCGCACATTTATCATTCATGGAGCGTTCCCCGGGCAGGACCGTCGAGGTTGAATTTCTTGAATCGGCCTCGGGATGCTGCCACATATTGGTCCATCCGCTCGACTGAAATCCACTTGCGGTTGCGTTCCTCGGCAGCTTGCCCGGTTGTATTGCTACCACCGAATGGATCAAGGACAAGATCTCCCGGATCGGTCAGGAACTTTATAAAGAAATCAGCGAGTCCAATCGGCATCCGGGCAGGATGGAGAGGTAGGTCGTTCTCACGGCAGTACTCCTGATAAGGACTGTTTGAACGCGTGTTTGCCAATGTCAAAACGCTGGGAGGGATGGCCCCAGCATTGTGCGTTAGAAAGGAGGTATCCTTGATCACGTGCTGCGATGG
>Ga0075122_10001809_pt1 | contig 14683 bp, 12 predicted proteins | sample AntAceMetag02UKB_FD_69790 | JGI IMG/M metagenome (GOLD analysis project Ga0075122, IMG submission 69790) | Saline lake microbial communities from Ace Lake, Antarctica - Antarctic Ace Lake Metagenome 02UKB | ecosystem: Environmental > Aquatic > Non-marine Saline and Alkaline > Saline | place... | reverse complement strand
AAAGTTCTATTAAAGTAAAACCATTTTTATTTATTTTATTTTTTTTCATAAAAAATATTATTGTATATTATGGTAAATATTCTAATGGATTAACCGGAATACCATTTAATCTAACTTCAAAATGTAAATGTGGACCTGTAGTTAATCTACCAGCACCTGGTGTGCCTGGCATACCACCACTCTTACCTATCGCCTGACCTTGAATAACGTATTCGTCATCTGCAACATAAATTTTTGATACATGACCATAAACAGTCGCCAAACCATCTCCGTGCACAATCATAATATAATTATAGCCCATTCCGGCATCTTTAGCACGAGCAACATAGCCAGAAGCAGCTACTCTTAACGTTGTCCCCTGTCCTGCTCGAATATCTATGCCTGGATGTTCAAAAATATATTTAAATGGGTAGTCGGGGTCATGAAAATAAGCTGTAATTACGTTTTTCGTCACTGGCCAAATTAAACCATTGTCATTAAACTCTAGTGCATCACCGCTTATAGTTAATAACTTTGACCTAACCGCTTTTTCTAAACTAATAATTTCTGCTGCGGCTTGCTCTTGTTCTCTCCTCGCTTCTGTTAATAATCTTTGATATTCTGTTTCAGAAGATTTAGTTTGATCAATTATATAATTTTTATTTTCTTTTTCTCCTGTCAAAGCTTTTTGCTGTTCTTCTAACTGTGATTTTAATGATGCTAACTCTCTCTTCTTTTCAGTTAATGCATCCTTCTGTTCTTCCAATTGTATTTTGTACTCATTTAACGAATCTAAACTTTTACTTATTTCATTATTTATATCTTCTAAATATTTAACTTGATTAACAAAGTCAGCAAAAGAATTATTAAGTAATAATATTTCCATTAAAGACTTGTTGTCTTGCTTTTGAATGAGATGCAATACACTGGAAATATGATCTTTCTGTCGATTAATTTTTTCATCCTTATCTTGAATTTCTAAATCAACTTTTTTTATTTCAAGATTAGCCCTATCCATATCTATATTCGTATTTTCTATATCTAATTCCGCCTTAGCCAATCTATTGTCCAAAATAGCCAACTGGTTTGATAAACTAGCTTTTTCTTTTTGTTTTTGCGCTATTATTTTACTATAGACACTTTGTTTCTCTTGATTTTTCTTCAATTCTGCCTGCTTCGCCTGAATATCCTTATTTAACAATTTTATTTCTTCATTTCCGTCTTCAGCAACTACGCCAAGTGGTGTAGAAAAAATAAAAACTACTATTAATAATTTTATTAATATTTTTCTTTTCATCTTTATATTATAACATAATATATTGAAACAAAAAAACGGCGGCATGTATTAGTCCATATCATCCATCTTAAACAATTATTATATTAATTGTTTTATGCCATTGGCGTATTTTTTTGTTATCCACGTAGGATTTTATTTAACTTCCCCAACGTCAATTTTTCTTATATCAGTATTAGTAATGCCTAATCCTAATTCTCTCATTATTCTAAAAGCGTCTGCCGGCCTATCAAGATAATATCCTTTTAAATCACTGGGGTTAACATAATACGCTTCACCGTTTTTTTCAACATCCAGCATTATTTTTCCTGACAGTCTGCTTGGGAATGTTGAATTAAGATAATTATTCAATTCGCTGTGTGCAATTCCTAATCCTAAATTCCGCATTATGCTGAATGCGTCTGCCGGCCTGCCTAAATAATATTTTTTCTGGTTATCTGGATAAACATACCACCCTTCGCCGTTTTTTTCTACTTGCAATAAAATATTACCGCTTACTCTTTTTGATAAATTTTTGTCTATTTTGGTTATTAGAGATTTTTCTTCTTGGATTACGCTTTGGCTGTTAGAATAGTTTTGATTACTGAAATTATTAGTATTATTATTTTCTGTTATTTGATCACTATTATTCATATCATCAGTATTATTTATTTCTATTTTCACCTGACATGTTTGGCTTAAAATAGGATTACCGTCAATACAATTCTCAGGAGAAGAGGATGTGATACTTCTTGTTTGTTGTCCATTTATGCATTCGCTCCAATCGGAATATGTCCATAATGTGCAGGTCGGAGAGTAGATACACGATTGTGTTAAAATAGGGCTACCACCGCTACAACCGCTTGGGCTAGAATAAATAACGGTTCGTGTTTGCTGGCCATTAACGAAACAAGTTGACCAATCGGAGTATGTAAAAAAAGTACAGTCGACTGGAACTTTCGGGACAACAATTATTTGTGACCCATTGTCAATCGGGATAGAATACGAAGTATTTAAATATTTAATGCCGTAATTAATTGAAACTAATTTAGCATTACGCCTCACAGACCAGTTATCAATCATAAAATCGAATGTAAACTCTCTATTGTTTATATCCCAATCGTTTTCAAAAATCCCTTTAGAAAAAGAAAAATCTATATCATCTGGATAATTATAAAAATGAAAGTAGACGGATCTAATTTCAGTATAATCAAAATCTGAAGATAATATTTTGATTTTTAATTCAATTGGCGATCTGTCTCCTTCATTAAATTCTAAAGGTGTTATCGAATATTGAATTTGTTCGCTGTCTAGTTGATAATCATTGCTGTTTATTTCTGCGTATACTTGTTCGGTTAATGTGAAATAACTAAATACCACAAAAATTAAAATTGATAAAATTGTAAATTGTTTTTTCATAAATTTAAAATTAAATTATTTAAAAATTAATTATCTCTTACTTTTTCATAATCTTTCACCAATCGGTATATTAATTGTAATAAATGTTCCACCTTTTTTGTTTATAATTTGGCCATGCTTCATCAATTCTGAAATTACTTCATGTGTATTAAAAACAGTTGACTTTAAACAATCTTGTAATTTTTTTATTTGTTCTGGCTTACTTAACCAACTTCTAAGAATTTCTTTTTCCTTATTGGACAATTGATATTTGCTACCGGGTAAGGGTTTTAATTTAATCATACTATATTTACCCAACAATTTTCGACTTTTGCCTTCATTATAATATACATGGACATGCAAATCTCCGGGATGATCAACTTTTTGAATTTTGAATGAATAAGAAGACATATAAATTCTAAAGAAGGATTAAAATCCCTGCTATAATTAAAAATAAAATGCTTATGCCAAATAATATTTTTACCCATTTCTTTGTTATCATTTTACCATCATAGGTTATATGCCACCATTGTGAATAATTAGCACTTAAAATAGCTATAGCTACAATTAAAGAAAATAGAGATGAAATTTTATTTTTGTTGTTTAAAATAAACTTAAATAGTCCCGAAATAGCCATATTTACAAGATTTTCTTTCTCTATTAAAATTTTTTCATTGTCCTTCATTATATCTATTCCATCATTATTTATATTATTCTGTTCAAATACTACATTATTATCTTTAATACCGATTACTTTGCCGTATGTGCTGCAATTTTTAAACTCAATTAAATTTTCTACGGCACTAAAACAAATAGTACCCTCATAGCCTTTGCAATATTTTTCCAATTTTTGTATTTCTGCATTGCTTGGCTCACGATATTTACATGTACCACCGATATGTTCCGCTAACCAACCCTGTTCACGTGCTATTCCCTGTAAACTTGAATTATATAAATTGCCGGCAAAAATAGGAACAGCTGGAATTAAAATAAATAAAAATGAAAAAATGAAAAACCAATTTTTAATTTTCATAAATGAAATTGTTTGTAGTAAAATTTTTTATAAAATTATAAACTGCAAATTAAAATAAAGTGTTTTGTTTTGCTTTAATTTTTGGATTAAATTGCAAATACAGTTCTTTAATAAATTTATTTTTATCTCTTAATAAATCACTAAGATTAACTTTATTATATATTGCTAGATATAGAGCGGCTGACCGTGCTTGGCAATTCAATGATTTTTTAGGATTAAACTCAATATCTGAAAACCCAGCGAAAGACATAAGTTTATCGCTAAGCGATTTATTTTCACATAATGCTTTTAAATACAACCAATCATAAAATGCAGTTTTCGGTTCAAGCGGCCATTTCTCATTTTGATAATTAAATCCTATTAACACCCCTGATTGTTTCAATCGTTCATCTTTTTTAATTTCGCGTCCGCTCATTAAGTATAAATTCCGATATGGTCCACCATGTTCAAATACTTTACTTCCTTGAAAAGCAGCTTCAACTGTAATTTTTTTACCATTTTCAAAATTTAGTCGCAAATTAAAAGCGCTAAGTCTTATGCCCAATTCCAATTCTGATTTAGTAGATATTTCTAATATATCTCTAATATTTTGATTTTCCAATACTGCTTTATGCAAAGATTTCACATTTTTCATTTTTTGCGAAACTGCCATACCTGGAATCCATTTGAATTCAATATTTTGCTCCGTAACAAAAGGCTTATTGATTTTATTGGGGATAAAAATTGGTCTATTTGCCATTATAGTATATTTATATTTTTTATAAATTTTATAGGAATAAATGTTTTTACCATTATCTCGGCTTGATAATAGCTTTTTCTTATATCACTATCATCGTGTCCTATCCATCCCCCTCTTATTATATCAAATTTTATCTTTTTAAAACAAGCAATATCTTTACCAATTATCGGCTTTTGTTTTTGAGTAGTAGCGTTAATATCACTATGATGTGTTGTATCCCAATAAATAACTTCAATGTCAATTTCCAAACAAACAATATTGCTTTTTCCATAAAACATTGGGTGATTATCAACAAAAGAAAGACGCACATAATCCTCCGAATTCTTTAGACTATCTTGACTATCAAATTCTTTTGATGAATCGTTGCCACCTAACTTATGGATTTTTATGTTATTTTTTTCACAATACCGTCTGCTATATAAACCGCCATGCTTTTTTATTGATTCTATATTACCACAATCTGTGAGATGATAAATTTTTCTAATATCTTCTTTTTCTAAAATATTTTTATATTCTGAATAATCTTTTTTAAATTCTATTTTTGTGCCATATTCTTTCAATGGATTATAGTCATTACAAATTTTTGTTATTTTGTTTAAACTAAATTTAAATAATTCTGAAATAGTCATAATTTTTATATTAATTTATGATTAACAATTTTACAAAAAAGGTCTCCCGTCAGCGACAATCCTTTCAGATCACACAATGCCCTTTCAGACAAAGACCATTCACATAGTACCGATCAGCCCCGCCTGACATAGCAAGCGGGGTAAAAAGACCGCCTCTATGTAAGTGAATTTTCAACCATACCTTAAAAAATCCAAGGGTTAGGTTTGACCTGTGATAACTAATCTAATTTCCCAGTTCAGGCTCATCTTTAGATGAGAAAAGACTACTTGGATAACACTAATTAATACCCAAGTTTTTTTTATTTCTTTTCAATGCCCACAACTTAAATTAATTTTTGAATCCCAGATTCTATTCTCCCTAAGCTAGTGTTTTTACCTAAAACTTCTGCCACTTCGAATGGGCCTGGACTGGCTTTTCGCCCAGTTAATGCCACACGCATTGGCCAAAGATAATCCCCCACTTTAGCTTCTTTGCTCTTTATGTAATCTATTAACAATTTTTCTATATTAATTTTTGTCCAAGATTTTTCTTCTATACCTTTTAATTTATCAATTAATTCAACTAAATTTTTCTTGATATCATTCTTTGATAATTTTTTCCAAATCAACAAATCTGATTCATAATCCAATTCGTCCGAAAAAAAGAACTCGGTCAATTCAGATATCTCTGATAATTTTTTTAATCTTTCTTGTTCAAGTTCAATAACTTTTTTTATATATTCATCTTTTATTTTTGATTCGTCTGCTGTCGCTGTCAAAATTTCTTTGAGAAAAGGTTTACATAGTACTAATAATTCATCAATTGATTTTTGTCTAATGTAATAACCATTGAAATAATCTAATTTATCAACATCAAAAATGGCAGGGCTAGTACCCATGTCTTCAATCTTAAATTCTTTTTCTACTCCCGCTAAAGTAAAAATTTCATTGTCTCCCTTTGGATGCCACCCTTGCAAAGCGCTAAAATTAATCAAAGCTTCAGACAGGTAACCCTTGGCACGATAATCTTCCACGGCTACATCTCCCTGTCTCTTACTTAATTTGCCTCCGCCTTTATTTAAAGACAATGGCATATGAATAAATTTCGGCATTTCCCAACCAAAAGTCTGATAAAGTAAAGCATTCTTAGGAAAAGATGGCAACCACTCCTCTCCTCTCAGCACATGGCTAATTTCCATCAAATGATCGTCAACTACATTAGCAAAATGATAAGTCGGCACTCCATCTGATTTTATTAAAACTTGATCTTCTAAATCTCGATTTTTAAAACTTATTTCTCCCCTCAATTCGTCATAGACTTTTGTTTCTCCATCAACAGGCATCTTTTGCCTAATTACAAATTTTTCTCCTTTTTGTATTCTTTCTTGAATCTCTTTTTCGGTTAAGTCTCGACAATGTCTGTCATAACGAGGTGGCAATTTTCTAGCCTGTTGATCACTGCGCATCTTTTCTAATCGTTCAGTACTACAAAAACAATAATAAGCTTTTTTACTAGCTAATAATTCATCTACATATTTTTTGTAAATATCTAGTCTTTGAGTCTGGACATATGGTCCAAAATCACCACCAACATGTGGCCCTTCATCAAATTCAATCCCCAGCCAATTGATAATATCAATTAAGCCTTCAACCGCGCCCGGAACCTCTCTTTTCTGATCCGTGTCTTCTATCCTTAAAATCAATTTGCCCTTGCCTTTTTTGGCAATCAAATAATTAAATAAAATTATTCTTAAGCTACCGACATGTAAAAATCCTGTTGGCGATGGTGCAAAACGAACTCTAATCTTTGACATATTTTTATGTTTATTGCAAATTTTTAGATATATAATCTTTAAATAATTTATAAAACTTTTCTGTCGCCTCTTTTCTTCGTGAACTAACTTCCGCTACTAATTTATCAATATCCACCCATCTCCAATTTATATGCTCCCAATAGTTTAATTTTATATCACTATCTTGTCCAATAAATTCTGCTATGTACAAATCCTGCTTTTGACCTTTGTAACCCCAATATTTATAACAATATTTGCCGTTTTTCTTATCACAAAATTTATACCTCGCTACTTTACGATAACTTTTTTTTGTTTTAAATAAATTATTATTTATTTCTTCCTTCAACTCTCTTTCACCAGTTTCAATAATCGATTGATCGTCTCTTCCTCCTTGTGGCAGTTGCCAATTGCCAGGACTATACTCACGCTCAACAATTAAAGCATAAATTTTATCTCCTTCTCTTTTATATAACAAACAAGCAACATTCTTTCGATAAAAAAATGGTAATATAAAAAACCAACGAATAAATTTAAGCGGAAAAACAATAACTGCTTTATAAATTCTTTTTAATCTTTCTATGCGCCCACCTTTTGGTTGATTCAATGCTCGCCAAACCCATTCCAAACCTATAAATTTCATAACTTTTGGCGCGCGCTTAATTTTACCAGTTAAAAAGTCAAAACTCCCCCCTACTCCAATTGCTAATTTCGCTGAAGGAATATTTTTCAAATTATGAAAATTAAATTTTTCTTGCCAAGGTGCACCGAGCCCAGTGATAACTAAATCTGGTTTAAAATCATTTACTTCTGTAAAATTAATCGTCTCCCCTCTTCTGTCAATTTCTTTTACCAAAACATCTAAATTTGAAAATTTTTGTTTCAATATTATTTCAATATCTTGCGCAGAAGATAATCCTTTGTCCCACACTAGCACCAAAGCCTTTTTATTATTCTTTTCAGCTATTTTTAAAATATCTAAAATCAAATCTGATCCAGCAACACGATGTAGATTTTTGAACATCGCCCAAGCAGCGCAATTTAAACCAAAGCCGTCTGGTACTGCCAAGTCAGCGTGATTTAAAATATAAAATAATTCCTCATCGTTTCCGATAGCATTTAAAATAATTTCTGGGTTGGGTGTTACAATTTGATGTTGTTTATTGGAAGATAAAAAAAATTTAACATTTTCAATCGCCTCCCTTCTGGATAATTTTGTTACATTTATTCCTAAAATATTAATTTTATCCATTGTGTTTATTCTATTTTTAATGGGATAATATAAAAATGATATATTATTCGTTCCCTACTCTTAAAGTATAGTAAAAAAGTTTAATTTTAGCAAAATATTTATTATAACAGTTAACTTTTCTATGAATATTTGCTAAATTAAAAATATACACTACAAATCATATGGAAAATGCTAATTATTACAAAAAAAGAAATGACAACAAAGTGCAATGTCAGTTATGTCATCATTCTTGTTTGATTACAAATAATCAAACTGGTATTTGTAATGCGAGAAAAAATTTAGGTGGTATATTGTATAGTCTGAACTACGGATATCCAATTACTCAGAATATTGATCCAATTGAAAAAAAACCTTTATTCCATTTTCTGCCTGGTACTGAAACTTATTCTATTGGTACATTGGGTTGTAATTTTAAATGTGCCAATTGTCAAAACTGGACCATTAGTCAAGCTAAAAACATTGAGAAAAACATTTCTACTATAACTTATGTAAAACCTGAAGCTATAGTTAAATCGGCAATCGAAAATGATTGTCAATCTATCGCTTACACTTATAACGAACCGACTGTCTTTACTGAGTACGCCTTAGAAGTGATGAAAATAGCTCACGCCAACGGAATAAAAAATATTTGGGTAAGCAATGGTTATATGAGCAAAACATGTTTAAATGACATTACTCCCTATCTTGATGCTATTAATATTGATTTAAAATCTATTGATGCTAATTTTTATAAAAATAATTGCTCAGCTCGAATCGAACCAGTGCTAGAAAATTTAAAAAATATAAAAAAATCTCCTGTTCATCTGGAGATAACAACATTAATCATTCCTAATCTATCAAGCGAACCATCAATGCTTCAGCGTTTAGCAGAATTCATAGCTAATGAATTAGGTACTGATATTCCTTGGCATATAGCACGATTCTCACCTGAATCATCATGGAAACTCAAAGCTCTACCACCTACTCTTAGTGATATCATTATAACAACCCACGAGATAGGAAAAGACGCTGGCTTAAAATATGTTTACGTTGGCAATCTTCCTGGCGATCAAAGAGAAAATACTTTCTGCTCCCAATGTAATAAATTGGTTATTCAACGTTTCGGCTATGACATAGAAAGATATGATAAAAATGGACGATGCCCTAAATGTGACACAAGTCTTGATTTAATTCTATAAATCATTGACAAGAAAAAAACTTTATCGTATAGTACTTTTAGCACTCTAATAAAGAGAGTGCTAATAAAACTTTTATTCTTTTAAAGATTATAATCAAACTATAAATATATGTTTAATAAATTTACTAATAAATCGCAAGAAGCTATTATTAATGCTCAAATAATCGCTCAAGATAGTGGACAACAACAAATTAGTGCTCTACATATTTTGGCTTCCCTGCTGTCTCAAAGTGAGAGTCTGGTTAAGCCAATTATGGAAAAACTCGGCCTCAGTCCAGACAATATTAATAATCAAGTTTACGATGAGATTGAAAAATTACCCAAAGCAGCAGTTAATGCCGTGGCTGGAGCAGTCCAAGGTACCGCTGAAGTAGCTATGATATTAGAAAGATCACGCAAAGAAACTGACCAATTAAAAGATGATTTTATTTCAACTGAACATCTACTGCTAGCTCTAATCGGTATTAAATCTAAAGCTCAAGAACTTTTAATAAGTGCCGGGCTAGAATATGAAAAAATATTAAAAATTTTGGCTGAATTACGAGGCTCTCATAATGTAACCGACCCCAATCCTGAAAGCAAACATAATGTTTTAGAAAAATATGCAATTAATTTAACTCAATTAGCTAAACAAGAAAAGCTTGATCCAGTTATTGGACGAGATGAAGAAATAAGACGTATCATGCAAGTCTTGTCTAGAAGAACAAAAAATAACCCAGTATTAATCGGTGAAGCTGGCACGGGCAAAACAGCTATTGTTGAAGGCTTAGCTCAACGAATTATTAGCGGTGATGTACCTGAAAATCTAAAAAATAAAGAATTAGTTAGCTTAGACCTAGGCTCAATGATTGCTGGTGCTAAATTTCGTGGTGAATTTGAAGATCGCTTAAAAGCGGTTATAAAGGAAATAAAGTCACAAGATGGTAAAGTAATACTCTTTATTGATGAATTACACACTCTGGTCGGTGCTGGTGCCTCTGAGGGCTCAATGGACGCCTCAAACATGCTAAAACCAGCTCTAGCTCGTGGTGAATTAAGAGCTATCGGTGCTACCACAACTAAAGAATACCAAAAATACATAGAAAAAGACGCAGCTCTAGAAAGACGTTTTCAACCAATCAATGTACCTGAACCGAATATTGACGACACTATATCTATTTTACGTGGTATTAAAGAAAAATACGAAGTGCATCACGGAGTTAGAATTACTGACGATGCATTAATTGCTGCTGCCAAATTATCAGCGCGTTATATCACTGACAGATTCTTACCCGACAAAGCAGTTGATTTAATGGATGAAGCTACTTCAGCCCTTCGCATGGAAATTGACTCCTCGCCTGAAGAATTAGATTACTTAAAACGAGAAATAAAAAGGTTGGAAATTGCCAAAGCAGGTTTAATTAAAGAAAATAAAAAAGGCTCAAAATTAAAAACATTAAATAAAAAATTAGCTGAATTCAAAGAAAAAGCTAATCAGTTAGAGCTACATTGGAATAATGAAAAAGATATCATATCAAAAATAAGAAATTCTAAGAAAAAAATTGATGAATTAAAATCAGAAGCAGAAATAACTGAAAGAAGTGGCGACAATCTCACTCGAGTTGCTGAAATAAGATATTCAGAAATTCCAAATCTTGAACGTGAAGTTGAAAAATTAGAAAAAGAATTAGTAAAAATACAAAGTGCTGGTCAAAGAATATTAAAAGAAGAAATCGATGAAGAAGATATTGCTCGAGTCGTTGCTAAATGGACTGGCGTACCTGTGTCCAAAATGCTTGAATCAGAAATTAAAAAACTGGCCAAAGCTGAAGATGTTTTATCAAAAAGAGTTGTTGGTCAAGACGAAGCGATAAAAGCAGTTGCTAACGCCATCAGACGTTCACGTGCTGGCGTCAATGAAGAAAAGAAACCTATTGGTTCATTCTTATTTGTTGGACCAACTGGTGTTGGTAAAACTGAATTGGCAAAAACTCTAGCCGAATTTATGTTTAACGACGAGAATGCTTTAATACGTCTAGACATGAGTGAATTTATGGAAAAACATTCTGTGGCAAAAATCATCGGCTCTCCTCCTGGATATATCGGTCACGATGAAGGCGGTCAATTAACAGAAAAAATTAGACGTCGACCATATAGCGTCGTTTTGTTTGACGAAATAGAAAAAGCTCATCCAGAAGTATTTAATATATTATTACAAATTTTGGATGATGGCCATTTAACTGACTCAAAGGGTCGGATTGTAAACTTTAAAAATACGATTATCGTCATGACTTCAAACCTTGGTAATGAAGTGATAAAAGAATACTCAATCGGTTTTTCTGATGGCAGTGATGCTAAAAAAGCTGTTGATATGCGTGACCAAGAGATGAAAGAAAAAATAGATAGAATATTAAAAAATCATTTTAAGCTTGAATTCTTAAATCGTATTGATGAAATAGTAATCTTCAAAAACTTAAATAAAGAAAATCTATCAAAAATAGTTGATTTAGAAATATCTAAAGTAAAACAAAGATTAAAAAACAAAGAGATTAATATTTATATTGCTGCCAAAGTCAAAAAAATGCTAGCTGAAAAAGGTTATGATATTACTTTTGGTGCTCGACCACTCAAACGAATTATTCAAACAATGATTTTGGATGAGCTAGCTATGGACATTATTGAAGGTAAAATAAAAGAGGGCGATAAAATAAATATCGACCTCGGTATTAAAGATAAAGTAGAACTAAAAATAAAATAATTATCAAAATAAAAAGGATTAAGGGGTTTACCGTGTCATGTGCCATGGTAAACCCCTTTTTGTTGTTGGTCTCTATTTTATGTACAAGTACGCAAGATACGACGAACCTCCATTCTTGTAGACTTATGCCCATCCCATTCTGGAGATTTGGACAGAGGAAGGATGACATCTTTTTCGTCATGCCCGTCACCATTTTTAGACATGGAAGCTATTTCATCTTTATACTTGGATTGCACCCAAGCTTCCGTCTCCTCGCGTATTTCCTCCTTTCTCTTTTGAAAAGAATGACTTTCTTCGGCAGGCAAATTGTTCCCATTAATAGCGAAGGGGGCACAAATTAATGCCTCTTGAATAGAAAATAAATGAATTTCTGCCAGACCAATATTACCAAATTCTTGAAGACAATTTCCAAGATTGATAACAGGTCTTCCGTCAAGACCAGCTACAAAAACATCTTCGTGGGGAATAAAACTGCAACCCTTACCTGTTCTTCTGTGCTCGTCCATAACTGTATCAGGCCAATTATCGGATCCCAACACTCTGTTTACACTTAGACCCTTTATCATTTCCTTTTCCACGATAATCCCCTCCCTTTCTTTATTTTTTTACTCAACAAAATACAATAACTTAATATTGCATTCTTGTCAACCCCTTTTTGTAAAAAGTTTGTTGAAACTTCTTTAATATACTATAATGTTAATATAAAATTTAAAAATAATCAATAAATAAAAATAAATGAAAAAAATTATATCGGTATTTGTATTTCTATTGTTTTTCTTTACTTTAAGCTCAATTACTGCCCATGCTTCCACCTTTAATCCAAACTTTATTATTAGCGACGAAGAAGTACTTGATTACACATCCATGGATTTAGAGGATATAAAAGAATTTCTTGCTAATAAAAATAGTTATTTACTAAATTATGCTTGCACTGACGCAGATGGAAAAATATGGATTGCACCAGAAGTAATTTATGATCGAGCTATTGCCAATAAAGTTAACCCTAAATTTTTATTAGTTTTGTTACAAAAAGAACAAAGTTTAATTGAAGAAGAATCACCGACACAAAGACAGCTCGACTGGGCCACTGGCTACGGCTGTCCTGACGGCGGATCATGCAACCCGCGCTGGCAAGGTCTTTGGAAACAAGTCAATAGCGCTTCATTACAATTTAGAGACTACATGGATAATCCACAGCTCTACACTTATCGCTCAGGCAATACCTATACTTTTACAAATCCTTATGGCACCATCAGTAATGAGTTGATGACTGTTACACCAGCTAACCAAGCAACCGCTGCTCTGTACAATTACACTCCACATGTTTACAATGGTAACTATAATTTTTTCAAAATCTGGCAGAGATATTTTACAAAAAATTACCCTAACGGTTCCTTGTTGCAAGCTTACGACGAACCTGGCGTTTGGCTTATTCAAGATAATAAAAAACGACCATTTGAAACAAGAGGTGCTTTAACTACCAGATTCAATGCAGATAGAATTATTCAAGTTAATCGTTCTGATTTAGATAAATACGAAACAGGTGCATCAATTAAATTTCCTCAATACTCTCTCGTTAGATCTCCTCGTGGAACGATTTTTCTCTTAGTTGATGACAAAAAACGAGGTTTTGCCTCCAGTGAAGCTTTTCGACTAATGGGCTTTAATCCTGAAGAAGTTCTTGATGCCAGCTGGGAAGACATTAATACTTATTCAGACGGAATACCAATTACTGCTACTTCCACCTATCCAACAGGTGCTTTATTACAAAATAATCAAACTGGTGGAGTTTATTGGGTAATGGAAGGCGAGAAATCTCCGATACTTGATAAAGTATTTTTAACTACAAAGTTTAAAAATAAAAAAATAGTTCCAGTATCGCCAGATGAACTTGAAAAATACGTAACAATTGATCCTGTGTCATTTGAAGACGGTGAACTCCTAAAATCTTCTAGCCATCCAGCTGTTTATGTAATTGCCGATGGCAAAAAACATCCAATTATCTCAGGTAAAATCTTTGAACAATTAGGTTACGCCTGGAACAATGTCATTGAAGTTCCATCTAAGGTACTATATCTTTATGACATTGGAGAATCAATTAGTGAAGCAAATATCACTGATGAAAATTAATCTTTTACTTTAAAATAATATGTCTATAGTATTTTCAGCCATAGTCCCTCATCCACCCGTCCTAATACCGACTATTGGCAAAGAAAATTCAGCTAGGCTTAACAAAACCGCTGAAGCGTATAAAAAACTTGAGTGTGATTTATATGTGACACAACCTGACGTATTGTTAATAATATCTCCACATGGTCCAATCCAAAATAAAACTTTCACCTTAAATTTATGCGATACTTTTGATTTAAATTTTCGTGAATTTGGAGAATACTCAACGACTGCAAAAATAAAGGGAGAAGTGGCTTTGACCCACGAGATACGTGAATACACTGAGACTAAGGCACCAATTCAAATGTTAAGTCAGCCTGATTTAGATCACGGAGTATCGGTGCCTGTCTACATGTTGACAAAAAATTTACCAAACATAAAAATAATCCCGCTTTATTATTCGGGATTAAGCTTTGAAGCTCATTATGATTTTGGTAAATTACTTAAACGTGAATTAGTTTTAACAAAAAAAAGAGTAGCCATAATTGCTTCAGGAGACTTGTCTCATCGCTTAACTAAAGAATCTCC
>Ga0075122_10001808_pt1 | contig 14687 bp, 12 predicted proteins | sample AntAceMetag02UKB_FD_69790 | JGI IMG/M metagenome (GOLD analysis project Ga0075122, IMG submission 69790) | Saline lake microbial communities from Ace Lake, Antarctica - Antarctic Ace Lake Metagenome 02UKB | ecosystem: Environmental > Aquatic > Non-marine Saline and Alkaline > Saline | place... | reverse complement strand
CGATAAACAGGTATGCCCTGTATCGTATCGACTATAGTGGCATCAGTTAAATCTGTTCCGGTGGCTACTGTTATTTTATAAGCATAACCAGTAATATCGTCAATTGTAGTTTTTACTTCCGTCGTTGTTGGTCTGTCTAACAATATGAATCCGCTTTTAGCGAACGAAGCTGTTCTTGCAGCATTATCAACAGTAGAATCACGTTTAGGCGCAAGAAGATGCCATGCAGAATCTTCGCCCCATGTAGAAATGCGAATTGTATTAGCAGCTGCATTGACATTCGCTTCCCACATATTTATCTTAAATCCGGCTTGTGGCTCTTCGAACATTACAATGAGTTCATCATCAGTACTGTTCATACCTGTTATAGTAGCATAGTATGAACCGAACTGGTTAGATTCAGCAGCCATTTCAGCAGTAAGTGTTTTTTTAACACCGTCGATATAAGTATAGAAAAGAATAGCTGTACGGTATTGACCGTCCCAGATATCAACCATATCCTGCATATCGCAATCAAGTGTGATATTGGAAATTGTAGGAGCACCGGCTATGGCACTGATAACAACCTCATAAAAGTAAAGATAATAGCCACACATAAGATAGGGATATACAGTTGGGTCAGCAGTGAATTCAACATATCCGTCCTGTTCAAGTGTTACGCCACCAGATGACGTTCCATCGTCTATAGCTACATTATTCGTAAAATCATCACCGTCAAAATAGTTTACCGTCATAGTGGAAATAGCTATATTAAATAAATTCATACTAACAGTAAATCCATCGAGAGGTCGAGGCGAACCGATAAAATAAGTATGACCTATTGCCGCTCCAGTGTCATCGTCTATTGCAACATCGTCACTTGTTACATTATTTCTTACTATGCTTGTGAAATCGGTTAAATCATCTCTATGTGTATACCAGTCAAGCCCTGCTGCGTCATTGTAATTACCGAGAAACGCACCTATTCGCATCTCTTTACCAGCCCAAATAACATTGGCATTCTGATTGCACATTGCAACATGACCGTTAGGAAACAGGGCAAATCTACCCAATCCCGTGCCCGTACCTTCGTAAGCAAGTGTCAAAGCTGCAGCTTCAACAGCGGGTACAATAGCATCGCTATAGAACACGTCTCTATGGGTAGCATCGTTATCCTGTATAATCACATAAGACGTATCGTTGGTAAAATTAAATAACTGTATGCCGTTGTTAATACCTTCTGTGATAGCAGTGTCCAAATCATTCACACGAGTTGTTCCGCCAATACCTTCGAGCCCGTAATCAGTATATCGTAAATTCTTTAACGTGGAATAGTTCTGCGGTCCGATATTGATAGGATCACCGCGAGGCATCCATTCACCATCAACTAATGGAAATTCAATAAACTCAATCGGCAAATCAGGAGCGTTTTGTATCTTGGTGGGTAATTGCGGAACAGTATAAGGTGTGACTACTTGTGTGTTAGAAGATTTCTGAATATCAGCACTGACAACCAGTTCTTGTTTACTAAGCTGTATGGATGGCAAATCACCTGATGTTTGAATATCAGCACTGACAGTTATGTCGGGTTTACCAGAGTGTATAACAGCTGAATCACCTGATGTTTGAATATCAGCACTGACAACAATCGGAGGAGGTATAGCAACAGTATTGATTTCATTCGATGATGTTTGAATATCAGCACTAAGATTAGGCGTAGATATAGATGCTGAAACAACTTCGTTACCAGCAGCATTAATATCCCTGTTGACAACAAGTTCTTTCTCTGGATACTGAACAGATTCGACATCTTGTGATGAAGAAATATCAGTATTTAATTGAAGCGAACCAGAGCTATCACTACTGCTACTACTACTTATCCCAACTACTGTCTGATCACCGGATGACCTTATATCAGCACTAAGATTCGGTATGTTTTCTGATTTAATTATTGTTTCATCTGGCGATTTTCCAATGTCGGGATTAAGTTTTGGCTCTGATTTGACCGTGTATTCGGTCTTAGGTGTAGCCTTATTTTGTCTCGCCATAATTTATCTGGATTGAACCACCGTTCTGTCCGGCATCTTGGTCATGTCGTAAGTATCGACTCTGTTTGTCTCACCGTAAACATTGCTACGATGGAAAGACACACTGGACATATAGCGTTGCATGTTAAGTGCTGCTAATGAATGCTTGCCGATTTTGGTATATGCACAGGCAACAGCATAATCAACAGCTACAGGGCAAAGATAGTTGGGTAACAAATTGCTGGCTACCGCTGTATAATCAGCTGAATAATTTTCCACGACTGTATAGCCGAAAACTGTAGGCTTACCAGCCGTTACTAATGCTGCGGTAGGCGGTGGCCAGAGATATATATAGTCGCCCCAGATGAAATAATACTCAAGAACATTTGCAGCAACAGCAATATCAGCAGGATTGAATAACTGTCCTATTCCCTGAACATTCATTCTGGCTAATCCCTTATGAGTATCATCCGCACCTGTATCAATATCGAAATTAACACTTTCTATCTTAATATACTTGTTTGACAACGTATACCGCATTGTATTTGCAACAATAGTAATCTCTTCAGATGTCATGTTGCATAACGTAATTGCCGAAATGTTTCTCGCACCTCTGTCAAGCCATCTTGTCAATTCAACATCTGTCCAACGGTTAGCAGTAGGTTCGTTGATTCGAGACCGTATTACGGTAATCGCCTCGTTACCACTTAAAAAATGTACATCAGCCATTTATTTCAATCCTTTCATTGAACCATTTGCGTTCTGTCAGGCACATTCATCATCTCTAAACTATCAACAGGTTTGGGCAATCTGTCTTGACGATGGAATGATATGAAGCTATTAAAAATCGACATATACTGTTCTGACTGTGCGTATTTACCGACCTTCTCAAAAGCCTTTGCTACAGCGTACCAAATAACATATTCCTGTAATTCATCTCGCAGATAATAAGTTGTTGCAGCAAGAAAATATTCATCAACATTATCATGATATAAAATTTGGAAAACATGATCATTAATAGTAGATTTAGGCGGTGGCCATATATATACTGTTTCGTTTATAACCGTCCAGAACTTAGGATAATCTTCAGTGTCATCAACAACATTATCAAAAACGCGCGGATGCACCTTTATTAAAGCGCTGGTATGAACTGATGCCGTATTCGTTGTCGAACCGTAATAAATTATAGCATCAATCAACGGTGCCTCTTCAATGCTTGAATCTAAAAGAGCATAAGCAGTTTGCTCAACAGTAGGACCGGTAGTTGATATAATCGCATCATCAACTGTCAATTCTCTGCTTAATGTAACAGCACCGATTATCCGTGCGGCTTGATCTATCCACGCTAAAAGCTCGGTATTCGTCCATATCAACGGAGTTGGTTCGTTAAGCATACTGCGAATATCTGAATAAAGCGTTGCTTCCGTTATGCTTGTCATTATTGACCCCCTATCAGGTCATAGCGTTCAATCTTACCATGAAACGTATAGGGCTCGATTCTCGCATGATTAATCCATAAAAGCGACTGATGAACTACCTCTTTGCCAGTCTCTGTTATTACGAGCATGACAACACCAGCACCTGTCTGATGCCCTAATGTGGTTATCTTTCTGTTGCCGATTATGCTCTTATCGAGAATGTTGTAATAACCAGGTTTCTCGACTTCAGGTTTTATTTCTTTCTTATCATCTGCCATGGTTGACTCCACAACTAAAGGTTAAACAAAAGGTCTGGGTATGACTTGCGAATCACGGCTGCGCTGATAGCCCAATTCGACAAAGTTCCTACAATCTTCAACAAGTTTCATGTATTGTTCCCACGCATGAGCCGCACCCATTTTATCTTGTCCTTCGCCAACAGCGTCTAACAATAGCGAATACAAAGCATAGTAAAATAGTGCTATATGATATCTATATGGTAATACAGGTTTACTACTGGTAGCCGAAAGCTCATCAGGAAGATAAGTATAGTTGTAATCGATATAAATCGCACTGACACCGTAAATACTTGTATCGGCTGAAATATCGGCACGAAATCCTATCCTGTCACCTGCTGTCGAACCTGAATACGTAAATGAAATATCGTTTGCTGCAACGGTTATTGTAATCACACCGGTAGCGCTGTCAAATGCAACCGTACTTGTTATACTATATTCAGTATCGATCTGTGTCGCAATTTCGGTTGCAAGATCGTCACCGTCATAATCACCATTGGTCAGTGTTATTTCACCAGCAGTCGAATCGTAAGTAAAGTTCAGTAGGCAATGATTGTCATCTATAGTAATGGTCGCATTGTCCAAATCGGTAAAGAACGGATAGATTCGTGTACTGGCATGTCCCAAATTGTCCTGAATTAAATAGTCGATTGTCGTGCTTGTAGTTTCTCGCCAATTCGTACCAAATATTCTATCCATTGAATCGTTGGTCATCAGAGACAGTGATTTGCCCCGATACAATGCTGAACGAAGTTGCAGGATATCTGTCTCAAGCGTGTAAGTGGGTGTGTCAGCTGCAAGTTCAATATAGCTATTTGTTCGCAAACATTTTGTTCTGTTCACAAAATCGATATAGCCTTCGTTTATTAAATCGGTAGCTTCGGTCGCCTGCCATTGAAACTTGCCATAGTTACGTAACCGTCTATCGAGCTTAGATGTAAGTTCACCTAATGTGTAGCCGTCAAAAGCCATGGTTTATTCTCTTTATTTTTTTAGTTCGTTATTCTACTTTCTCAACATAGTGCTGTGCTTCTTCAATTTTAACGATCACTTTTTCTCTGCCGGTATTGGGACGAACATCGAGACCGAGACTGTCTTTAGCGTATTTAATTAGTTTTAATTTCGACCAATTGCGCCAGTTTTCCGGTGATTCATCAGGAACCTTTTCTTCGTCCAGAGGAATTTCCGTATTTGCTATCTGCGCAGCTTCCTCTTCCTCGATTTTCTCCCTAACTTCAATTCTTGCTTCTTCTTGTTTTGCTTTAGCTCTTGCTGCTGATTGTTTCTTTTCTTTCTCTCTTACAGCATTGATATTCTGACCACCTAATGCCGGAGGTCTAATAATGTCAGGAGGTCTGATATCGTCGGGATTACCACCACGAGGCAGTAAATCATCGAACGACCATCCAGTTATATAATTTGCTTTTCCTGAAAATGCAGGATTATACATAACAATGTGCGGATCACCTACTTTTCTCATGTACGTAGGGTCTGTCTTTTTGCGTCGGTAGGTTGCCATTTTCCTATTCTCCTTCGTTGAGTTTTTTGATGCACGGAAAGACGATAGTTTAACCGCCTATCCGCACATCGAATATTGAACTGCTAATTATTAAGCGACGTAAATGGGGTTGAAGTATACACCCGCAATCCAGAAGTCAGCGACAGTATCATCGGTAGTATGCCCGAAATCGATATCGATCGTATCAGCTGCGGCATACGTATAACCCACATAATTGGTCGGTGTATCACCACCAAGATATTTTCCGCCATACGTACTATCAGGTTGATACCATGTAGCCGCATTGAAATCGACAGCCATAAGATATCCGTCAGGATCAGTACCGTCACCAATATCAACAGTACATGTACCACCTTCAGCGGTAATAACTTCTACCAACACATAGTTAAGCATCATACCTTCAACAACATTGAAAATCGCCACAGTATCAGACGAAGTGAATGCGCCGGTACTTGAAACCAGAGCATCGCCTGCTACTGCAAAACTAATATGACGTTTCCAGATGAAATGCTTACTCGTATATGCTGAGCAAACGCCCTCACCATAATAATCGGTACCTGTGGACTTATCCACATAATCATAATCAGCCATTATTTTTACCTTTATTAATTTATAGGTTAATGTTTCAATTGCTATCAGCCAACTTTTGCATATAGACATGCAAGAGCAGTGTCTTTCGTAGTCTTATAGCCAAATACTTCGAGACCACGAACCTTCGTCGCAAACGAATGCTCAGATCTTATTTCCTCAGTTTTGCTGAGTTGAGCAGCGAAAGAAACAGCAATCGGATGACCGGCTAAGCAATACCAAACAGTATCGCCAGTGTCGGTTGTACTGTAAAGCTGGCGAGAAACGTGAATCGTCATATTGGCAATTGTGCCAAGGTTGCCATTACGCAAAGGAGATACACTATCACCGGATAAAGACGCATCTTTAAGATCGGATTTAGGTATCAGGTTACAGAACACAGGCGGCAAAACCATCCACCGCTCAGAATCAGGAACACTCTGTTCGTCGAGTACAGTACCAACATCAGTTATGTAATCGATAATGTTCACCTTGGTAAGCGGAACAGGGGCACCGGATGCGCCGAGATTGAATGCGCTTGAATCGTTACCGGCAGTTGCGCCTTTATTGCTCGAATTGGCATCATTATAAATACCCTGAACGACAGTCTTGTCGATTTCTTCTTTTAACTGCTCAGCAGCAGTATCAGTCCAAACATTCAACAGTTTAACATCGGACTGTATTTCATCAACATCATCTACCTGAACCTGGAAATACTTACCTTCATCTATCAACATCTGCACTTTTGAAGAGTCAGGAATCTGTGTGCTGAGTTCCATATTCTTTGAATATGTACTAACAGAAATATCAGGATATGTTCTGATGTTAACGGTGTCGCCATATTTCTTAATTTCACCTTCATACATCGTATTACAGATAGCCCATGTAACGGATTTCTTGTAAAACCTTACCTGTATACGGGGATCCCATATTTCAGGTATATAATTGCCGGTATAATCAGGACTTCCTGCAGCTCTTGGATAAGCCATTTTTAAATCCTTATTTATTAAGGTTGTTTGTCAAATATCATGTATAGCAGCAAATGGCTTATTATGTGCCGATTGTTGTCATACATTATATTGCAACACGCCCTTCAATTGTAGCTTGGTCAATTTCAGATTGAATCACTTCATATTGATCTGGTGTCATATTGCCTTTTCTGACACTATCTAAAGCTACTTTAAGTTCGCTTAAATGGCGCATTGGTTTATTATCATTAGTTTGTGGAACGAATTCGTTACCAGATTGTTCGGGCGCAATCAGTTTATCCAGTTGACTGGACGGTGATATTGCCTGTTGAGCTGGCTGTGGATTCGGTTCCGGTTGCGGATTATCCTGCTCATTTGCACTGACATTTTTAGCGTAATCGTCAAAAATACCAGCAACACCTTTTGCATCGAAAGCAATATTATATCGGTCAAAAGCATCCCGTCTTGAAAACGGTGTACCCGACATAGACTCATCTAACCATGTGTTGAAACTTTTGTCATTGTTAGTATATAAACTAACCATCGTTTCGGCATAAGGCGTAAGTTTGGATAAATCCTTCATGAACACTTTTTGTTTTCCTTGTACATCTAATTCGCGTAAAGACTCAATACCGTCGTTCAACGGTGTGAATCTTGTATCCAATCTTCCCTGAAGCTGTTGGTCATACTTACTAAGCATATCTTCAACAATCTCACGAGATGCTTTTCGGATTACTTCGATAGTATCACCGTATGCTTCGATGTCACTCTCGGTAAGATATTTGTGCGCTTCAAGCTGTACATTTTCAGTTTCAGGTTTGCCGGGTTTTACTTCCGCCTGCACAGGTTGATTCGTTACGGCAGGTTCGGCATCAACTTTCTTCTGAAGGTTAACAACAATGTCCTTTAGATCGCTTATCTGATCTCTCTGTTCACTTATCTGTTCGGCTTGTTTCTTTGTTAAACCCTGAGCAACTTTATATTGCTGTTTGAAATCATCCTTCTTATCCTTCGATTCCTTTTTAGGCTTAACAACTTTTTCAACCGGTTTTGTTTCATCAACTTTATTAATAACCTGATCACCGGATTCAGCAGTTTTGGGGTCAACCAGTTGGGGTTCTTGCCCATCTAACCGAATAGTGTCTTCAGGAGGTATAATCTCATCAACTTTTTTTGACTCGGCAGCAACAGCATCAGCTGCAGCTATTTCTTCTTCGAGTTCTTCAATCATATCGTTGTTTACAGGTGACATCTTTTTTCCTCTCAGCGATTCGCAAAACAAAGTGTTCTGACATTTATCAGATTTCTGGATTGCGGTATTCTAACAGTTTGCTTGTTAGGTACTGTGTTTATAAAAATTCGTTCCAATTATTCCTTTACGTTTATGGTGCGATTGTTAAGAAAACAAAGCCGTTATCGGTCGTATCTGTTACTGAACCTGACATTCCGATTACTTCAACAGCTTCCGAACCGCTACTCACACCAGCACTACCCGCGGCAATAGTATCTCTAATGACGCTTGTGCCAGCAGTAAGAGCTGTTTTGATCAGCACATTAGCTATGCCCCACGTTTGCACCCAGAAGTAATATGATGCTGTGACAGCAATAGGCGCCACACCAACTATTACGCCTGTAGGAGTCGTTACAGGTGCTTGAATGATAGCGTTGTATGGATTGGTCATAAGCCCAGCTTTTGCTGATGTACTAATGAGAACACGACATGGTTCATAGAAATAGAATTTGCAAGTTGCAGCCGCTGCTGCAGCATGTGATTTAATCTGGTATATTTGTCCCGCACCCTGAGCAGCTGTACCGTCAGACACGATGTAATAACCATCTTTGAATAGATTGGCTACAATTGTATCAGTCTTTATAGTTGCATAACCGAAACGATCACCAACAGCTGATGCTGTAGCAATGGTACAATCTTTCTGCAATGTAGTTGTACCGCCGTTCACAGCGCTTTGCAAAACGTTACCAGCTACTGCCGCACTTCCGCCATCACTTGCATATCGGAATACACGTCCATCGGGATGTTCTAATCTGGTACCAAGCGGATATAACTGTGCCACAGATTGTTCATACCAAGCTTGCGTAAGTTCGTTTCCCTCGGTCGTGATAGTACCCCTTCTGGGATCTACCCTTCTTATGTCTCCACCAAGCGTAAGCTCGCCAACACTTAATTGTTCATATCTCATTTTGCTTACCTCCTAACTTTAGGTTGATAGTTAAATCTTATTTACTTATTTGCTTATTATGTTTACGGTGCGATTGTCAGAAAAACAAAGCCCATATCAGTATTGTCTGTCACTGAACCAGCCATTCCAACAACCTCTTCAGCTTCTGTGCCACCACTTATACCAACAGTACCTGCAGTAGTTAAATCGCGAATAACAGATGTACCAGCAGTAGTAGCCGTTTCGACAAGAACGTTTGATACGCCCCATGTCTGTGTCCAAAAATAGTACGATGCGGTAACTGCTATAGGTGCTGTTCCAACAACAACGCCCGTCTGAGTTGTCGGTGCCTGAATAACCGCTTTATACGGATTGGTCATAAGACTGGCTTTCGCTGATGTGCTAATAACGACTCTGCAAGGTTCGTAAAAATAGAATTTAGTGGACGCATGTATCGATGCGGCATGTGATTTGATCTGATAAATCTGTCCTCTGCCTTGAGCAGCCGATCCCTGTGACACAACATAATATCCGTCCTTAAACAAATTCGCTACTATTGTATCAGTACCCACAGTCGCATAACCGAAATAATTGCCCACAGCTGATGCTGTTGCAATATCCAAATTCTGTTGTTCGGTTGTCGTACCACCAGCTGCGGCACTCTGTAATAGATTGCCAGCAACCAAAGCAACAGCAGCTGCACCTGCATACCTAAAAACTCGTCCGTCATGATGTCGCAATCTTGTACCAAGTGGATATAACTGCGAAGATGATTCTTCGTACCAAGCCTGTGTCGATTCGTTTCCTTCGATAGTAATAGTACTCCGTCTGGGGTCTATTCTTCTTATGTCTCCATCGACTGTAAGCTCACTAACGCTTAATTGCTCGCATCTTGCCATTTTATCTACCTCTTTGTTTGTGCTATTTTCTTTAGCTTTTCGTCTGCTGTTCTGATAGTCTCAATAAGATAAGTCAGACATTGCGCTCGACCACGCGCAAGACCACGTTCCTCAACGTCGTCGCTGTTCTCTAATATTATATGCTGTTCTTTGTGCGATGTTGCAAACCAATCAAGTAGCACGTTCAAAAATACGGGACTACCCGATTGTAATCTATCTATTGCACGTAATACCTCTATATTAGCTATTCTCATATTTATCCTCTACTTTGCGGTTTTGACATAAACAACGCTGCATCCTTGCCCTGAGCCGGATTACCAGCCATATCAAGAGCTTGTGGATTAGGCGGTGTACCTCGATTGGGTACCATCGCACCTGAATTGGATACAGCACCGTCAGGTTGCCCCATGGCTTGCTGTCGAGCTATTAATTCTTTCAATTTCTGCTCTGCTATTTCCATAGACTCAAGTTCTCTGTCGGATGGTATTATATCGTCGATAGGCATTTCAAGTGTACGTACAGCATCACGCAACAAATAAGCTATCCTGCGTTTACCAAGTATATCTGAATACATCTGATTGCTGCCTATCATGTTAAGGAATTCAGTACGCCTTATCTGAAGCTGCTCTTTAGCTACCAGACTTAAAGCACCTTTGGCAATGACTTTTAAATCGCCTTTTATTGATTCGTCGTCGCTGTACTGCATGTTAAATATGTATAAACTTTCAACAGCAGGTAATACTATGTAGGTGTCGATATTTGACAGCGCGAATTTGATGCTTTTTGATGCAGCCTGCATGAGCATACTTAACCCGCTGGCTGTATTGTGTGTCGGTATGAAATTCTCACAAACGAATAATTTGTCTTTAGAATCAACTGTTATGCACGTTGCAGGATATCTGCCTATGTATTCGATACCGGTAATGTATGTATGTGTTCTTGGCTTAACTTTAGTTCTTTTAATCTTTCGTGTAAGATGAAATATCTGCTCATTAGACAAGTTGAATGTTAATCTATAGTTCTTCTGACGATAACATTTTCTACCTCTAATTTCAAATTCACCGGCTTCTTCTTCACGAGTACTGAACGTAACTGCACCAAGAGATTTGACAAGTTTTTTGAAATCAGTTATAAGCTTATACGATGAACTCGAAAAGAAAGTCGAACCGTCTGCTGTGCAACACCCATCTGAATCCATCAACCCACGAAGAAGTTCTAACCGCACTTCTTTTGAGTTGAGCAAGTAATCTTCAGGGATAAATTTATCTATTGATTTGCATTTCAATCCGTAAGAAAGATAATCTTGTTTTATGCCTTTGACGGCACGTGTTATAGCTTTAGTACCTTCTTTCTTGTCAGGCTTACCAAGCGAATACGGTATTCTATCAAAAATCTCTTTGTCCATACTTGTAAGCCTACAACGACTATCGCCATCGCCAATTAATGCACCCATCGTATACGGATCAACCTTAACTTTTCTTTCTTTGAACTGTACACAATCAACTATCGGTAACATCCATTTCGGTCGATAGCCTTTGGGATTTCTATATCCTACTTTCGTTTTTCTGAACAATCCTTTATCAAGTATCTCTTTGGTTGTTAGTGTCCTAAATTTTCTACCGTGATGATCTCTGACTGACCAACGATGCTCAGCATCACAATCAACATGTTCGCCATTATTAAATTTCATTCTAAAGATATCAGAATCGCCCTGTGGATATACACCCGTAACTTCAGAGAACGAACCGTAAGAATTATTGACCATACATCCTTTTTTAATCAGTCCGATTTCAATCATACCACTCGATGTTAGAATCTTTTCGTAATTTGCAAGAGCCTTTCCTGCCCCGCCGACATTTCCCATGCCGTATGTATATGCTGGAATACCTGTATATTCATCAGCTTTTAACTGGAATGAATCGTAGACCGCTAACAGCTCACCAGCATTACTTGTCGGCTGCTTGAACTGAATGCCGTCTCTGCCTTTAAACCCTTTCGATGAATCATAATAGAAAATCTTGAGCGGATGTATATTCTCATAATCCTGTCCAGCAGCCATTTGACTTTCGTCTATCATAATGAACGGACCGGACGCAAGTGACAGATTATTAATAAGCGCACGAGAAGTAGCATTGCATTTTTCCTGCAAATCTTTCATGAGCTCAGGTATGCCGCGTCCCCAATATTTACCCGGAATAGATTCAAATGACGCTTTGTAGTATGGTCGTTTACCTTCTTTGTTTGGATTGATTATTGCTTTTATGACATAATTACCAACAAGCCATGCGTTTATTTGATAAGATTCATATTCATCAGGCACATCTTCTTTTGACATGCCCCATTCTATAAGTAGTTTACCTTGACAATCGCCCCAAAATTCAAGTGCATCTATCATATCATCAGCATTTTCAGTTGCATCATCTTCAGGACGTTCGGCTTTCTGTTCTAAATCGTTGCCCGTGCTAAATGCCCAATCACCAGAAGATCCTGACGTATAGTTTTCTAATACCAAATCAATAGCACTATCGTTGTAGCCCACTACGCCTTTCATTTCTGTTAAACTTTTTTGCGAAAGTCTGTGATGCTCAAACATGAATCCGTCGTTTATCTTAACAGACGAAGAACTTGGATACATGGCGAATGGTGACACACGCTCGTATGAAACTCTTAGAGTATCAGCTTGCACAGGTTCCCATTTGCCTGATTCTTCATTCTGTTGCCATGTTAATTGTTTCTTGCGCCGTACTATCGGTCCTTTAAGAAATCCAGCCTTGTATGTAACTATATCAGAGCGACATTCCTTGAGCGCTTCTTTGAAATCAGCTTCAACCATTTGGTCTTGCATCTTTGTGCGCATGTTCTGAGATGTTTCATTAGCGACCTTATCCGTATTCTTTTTGGTTTCATCAAGCAGAAAATTCTTGAATTCTTCTTTATCCTGAAATGTTGCAAGCAAGTTTTGATTAGCTGCTATCCCACGCTGTACTGTTGCTTCCACATACTGTTTGAGATTCGGCGGTAAATCCGGTATAGGTGTCGGTTTTATATTCCAAATAGATTCATAATCGCCGTAAGCATCGTCAAGCCACGATTCACACGCCCTACATTTAACGGAAGTAAGCCCCATAAATATTTCAGAACCGCCTTGCTTGCGTATTTCAGCAATCTTATCATCAGTATATCGTCCTTGTCGTCGCAATGAAGCTTCATATAGTTCTAACTGAACAGGTTGTTTCGTCCTACGAGCAGATGTCCAACACCGTTTGAGATATCCTACCAATCCCAATATTTCAGGTTGGTTCTGCGCTTCACGAGCATCAGCAGAAATTACCTTATCGAGTTCAGTACGCATATCAATATCACGGTCATGCAATTTCGGCTTCGGTAATGCAGTTATTTCCGTGCCGGATTCTGTCGAACTGGATGCTGACATCGAATTTATATTCATATTAAGTCCAACCAGATGCTTTTACACGTTTAGGATTAACAGGAGCCCTGCGATGGGTCATTGATTGCCGCCACGTAACAGCGTCCATTCTAAATCCGTCGGCCGGATGTGAACAGCTATCGTGTAGCGGATGATTCTTCCAAACGCCATGCTTGGTATCCCATTCTTTCTTATAATTTTCAAGCTTAGTATAACCTTCTTTAGTCTTCTCTTCGTCAAACCATGCAACGCTCAGCAATTGTCTACTTGCTTCTATGCCATCCTCGATAGAAATATTAGGCGCAACATCAAATACTACGCCAAGACGAGCCGCTGTTTCACGACGAGAGAACTCTGTGCCCCACTCTTTGACTTCAATATCATGAGGCGCTATATGCCGACCGTACCGATAGTTCAGTTGATCAGCTTTATCTTTTATCACGTTTACATAATGTTCAACCCACTCGCCTGAATTCTCATAGTAATCTATATAATGCCGCTCACGTCCTACTGTCTGTGCGAACCAAATAACTGTCGAATCGCCTCTGCCTATGTCCCAAGATGTATCAACAAGATAACCTGGCATATATGGCACTTTCGTTATTCTGTTATCTTCTCGTATCTTCTTAAACTGAGGACTGTAATAAGCACCTTCGGTCGAGAACCAGAAACATTCCTCAAAAAATGACGGATTTTCCTGCTTCATTTTATCAGCATATATCAGCCACTCATTCGCATACCATGCTTTTTGCTCGTCATCAAGAGCGATATTATGTTCGAGTTCTAATTTCTCAAAATATGTTTTCATGTAGGGAAAAATGACAATATCATCAAAATCAAGACGATTTCCGGACGACTGATGCCACGGATAAAAACTGAGTTTGAATTGTCGTTTATTGGGTTTTACTTCTTGTATCTTTCTGTCGTTCGCGTCCTTACACCAATCAGCGAAATAGCCCATTGCGCCTTTGCTTGTCGATTCGATAAATATCATATTACCAGCATGAACAGCAGGTAGTGATCCTGTTACTATCTCTTCGGCTATATCAGGTCTATTGGCGCATATTTCCGCAAACTCTGAAACGTGCAAAAAGTTTAATGTACCACCTCGTGCTGAAGTATCCACGCTAATAATGCTATTATTGGAAAACTTGAGTTCTCGTTTATTGTCTGTTGATGCCGGGCGAAATTCTTTTATTCCATCTGGCAAATTATCGTATGCAAATTTAACTTTATTATTGAATATCTCTTCTGCTTTTTTAAGTTTATTGGCAATGATAGCAATAGACATATTGTCGTTAAAAAGCGCAGTATCAAGTCCCAGTATATCAATAAGCGTTGTGAAGCCTAACTGTCTTGATTTTGGTATAAGATTCCAATACCACATGTTGCGGTAGAAATCCTCTTGCA
>Ga0075122_10001805_pt1 | contig 14691 bp, 17 predicted proteins | sample AntAceMetag02UKB_FD_69790 | JGI IMG/M metagenome (GOLD analysis project Ga0075122, IMG submission 69790) | Saline lake microbial communities from Ace Lake, Antarctica - Antarctic Ace Lake Metagenome 02UKB | ecosystem: Environmental > Aquatic > Non-marine Saline and Alkaline > Saline | place... | reverse complement strand
AAACTCAAAAATTTTTATACTAAACGGATTTATTTCAATTTTTTTAGTTCCCAAAACCAATTTTTCGATTTTAACATATTCTAAAATATTTTCTCCAATTTCTAATTTAGACTCATTATATATCAATAAATAATCAAAAATTTTATTTTTTAATAGTGTCCCTTTCTTTGGCTTTTTTTGATAATTTAGAATAAATTGATTTTTAATTAAAAATTTTATTATCTCACTATTTTTTGAATTTCCTGAAAGCTCTTTTGGATTTAAATCCGGTTGCGTTTTCGATAAAATTTCTAAAATATTTGGGAAATTACTGCTGAACCAAATATTTAAATTAAAATTATTTTTTAAAGAATATTCTATTATTTTTTTTGCACTCCTTGTTTTTAAATTTACTACAGGCTTCAGAATACCTTCATCTGTTTTCTTAATCCAATTATTTTCAATCAAATTACTTAAATGTATATACACTGGAGTGTTAAAACTAAGATCTTTCGGTCTACATGGAGACTTTTCTATTACTTCCGCGAATACATCATATCTTGTTGGCATAATAAAAACAGGGAAGAATAGTTTATAAAATTAACTATTTTTATAAAATAACTATAAAAACTGTTAATTTAAGAGTATGTTAATCATCTAAACAAACAATCATCTTATTTAAAATTAACTTTTGAGGATATCTTTTTTATCCCCTTAAGACGTTATCAATAATCCAAAAAAATACTTCCTATATTTACTTATGTGGGCAAATATCTCCAATAATTTATTATGCTAAGATACTCTCTATTAATGTTAAAAATTCCTTAGCTCTTTCTAAAGACGTTTGAGCTTTTGATTTTTTAATGCTGTTCTATGTATTGCTTCAGCTAATAATTTAAGTTGTTTTTTTAAAACACCCTTCATCACCATAATTTAACCAAACAATCATTTTATTTAAAATTAACTTTTGGGAAATTAAATAACATATAAGATATTAAAACTATTTGAATAATGAAACTAAAAAATATTTAAGAAACCATATAATCAATACTCTTATTCACATTATAATCAGTACTCGCTAAATATAATTCTGAAGATATTGCTTTATTTATAGGATCTGAATAATGAGGTTTATTAAAATCATAGGGGGCTTCCATCTTCTGAGGTTCAATTACACGACTAGAATCATTTGTCTTGCATGCTGAAAAGGACAAAGTCATAAGCAAAGCTGCCATTAAACCTACAAGATTTTTTGCTCCATTATTTGCCATAATTATTAGAGAAAAACTAGGTATTTAAATCTTTCTATTTGTTACTCTTTTGTAGTTACGTTAATTTATAAGTAACGGTTCTTTAAAAAAATATTTACTTCTAACTTCCAGTGCCTGTTTCCTACCCTAAAACGTATAACTCTCAAGATATCCACCCTGCAACTTCAAATTTCCGCTATTATCAAAGAACGCAACCAAGTTATCACTAGAATTTCTAAATTCCATCTTTGTCCCGAAACCACTCAAATCTGAATTCACATCGACAGTTCCAGCTAACTTTAAATTACCACTATTATCAAAATAGCCAACCGTAACATCAGCATTATTTTTAATAACAAAAGAACCAACTGGCGGTGATAAAGAACCTTGGCTCACAGACACAGTTCCATTCAAATACATATCGCCCTTGTCATCGACAAACGCAATTTTAGCTCCAACGCTATTCTCAAGCTCAAATCTATAACTAGATGGGTCATCAATATCAACACAAATACCAGCACTACTACAATACCATCCACTTGAACAATCACTATTAACCGCACACTCAGCAATCCAAACATCTCTTTCAGTTTCAGCCGCACTATAATCGGCCTCATCATCAACATAAACATTATAAGAATATCCACCAAGAGTCAAATTAGTCTTATTAACCTCCAAAAATAAAGTATCCCTAGCAAGAAGACTATTGTTATACAAAGTTTCTACATCTGACGCAGAAAGACCTGTGCTAAAAATCTTAACCTCATCCATTCTACCACCAAAATGCTCAAGCCCATTCTCAACATCCCTACCAAAACTAATTCCTGCAGAACTATCGACATTACCACTAGCACTAGCAGAACTCTGAAACGTACCATCAAGATACAAATAAGCAACACCGCTCACCCTAGTCATTAAAGCATGATACCATCGACCTGCATCAAGACTATCAAGACTCTCAAAAGTAATATCCCCTGTGGGCGTCTTCATATAACCTCTAAGATAACCATTTGTTTGAATCTGCACTTCAAATGAATTTGCAGTGCTATTCCTTTTACACACTAATTGATCAATCTCAGATGTATCAAGACTATTAACATTAAACCAGAAAGACACCCCAAAATCTCCAGTTCCATAATTCCCAGCAGCCGCAGGGATAGAAATATAATCATCAGTCCCATCAAAACTCCTCCCACCATTAACAAACCCATTTTTATTCCATATTGTTCCATAATTCGTAGAAGTATAATCATTACTAGACAAATCATTAAAAGAATTTGGCTCGTTAAAATTAATATTATATTCTACAGTCCCTAAATCACCATCATCTGAATAATTATAATTATCAAATAAGTATGCAGAACCTTTATATAAATTAAATATCTCATCAGCAGACAAGGAACGATTATAAATACGAGCTTCATCCATCTCTCCATCAAAATATCCTACAAAATTTCTAGCATCTCCAATTATTAAATCCGTAGCATAGTAACTTATAGTACCAGTAAGAGCCCTAGACGCAACTTCTGCACCATCTTTATAGATTTTTTGCTCTCCACTTTTATGAGTTGCAACAATATGCATCCATTTATTTATAGGAAGTGGGCCAGTACCAGAAGTGATTCCACTATTAGCAGATCCATCATTCCAACCAAAATATATCCCATCATCATAAGTACGAAGATGATATGAATAATAAGGTTGCACGTGTGACGTATAATCCTTTGAAAAAAGAACATTATAAGCAGTATTTTGATTAATATTTATCCAGGCGGATAAGGTAAATTCAGCAGGTTCTAAAGAACTATCTCTTGAAACTGTTATATAATCATTACTCCCATCAAAACTTCTCGCACCCCCAACTCTCCCCTTAGCTTTCCAAGTAGAACCAGTATTTGTCCCATCATTTCCTTCACCGCTCCAATCAGAAAAATCACTAGAATCATCAAAACTTATCCCTAAAACTAAACCATTTGTATTCCCGACATCCTTAAAAGTATCATTACAAAATCCTTCCCTAAAACAATAATTACTAGTAGTCGGCTCTCTTAACTTATTCTTATATAGAGCAGAAACCTCATCAGCATCTATAACCTTATTAAAAACACGAACCTCATCAATAGAACCATTAAAATACTCACTAACCGAACCGGCACCAATCTTCATTGTCTGACCACTTTGCATCAAAAGAGGAGTACCACTAGTAAAACTTTCCGAATTACAAAGATCATTATCAACATAAATAAAATAACCATCGCTATCAACAGTATAAACAATATGATGCCAATTAGTAGTATCCAAAATCAAAGAACAATCAGCAGTAGTGTCAATCCACGCGGTTCCATCACCAATATCCCCGTGAATATTTGTAGCTGTTGCCTTCATATCAAAAGTATACTCCCCTCCAAACCTTGTCCCAAAAATACCATGTTCTCCCGTAGGAACTGCATCTGCTTTCACCCAAGCAGAAACACTAAATTCATTAACATTAAGACTTGAATCATAAGAAATACTAATATTATCATTAATTCCACCAAACATCATAGCACCACCAATTTTCCCACTACTAGAATAAGTTGGGCAGGCATCTCCAGCACATGTTCCATCATTATCTTCGCCACTCCAATCTAAATAATCACTATCACTATCAAAATCCATAGCCAAAATTAAACCATCATCATTAGCCATATAAATCGTAGAATTCGTCCCATTCCAATCAATGATAATATTCTCTAAAGTACTATCCCAAATACTTGTATTAAAAAAGTACGAGGTCGTTAATTCTTTCCCTTCATCAGCTAAAGTTGGAGGGACAAAGGCAACCGTAGGATTTGTCGTATCAGATACACAATAACCATCTGAACAATATTTTCCTCTAGGACAATCAGAACTTTTAACACACAAATCAATAACACAATCACTCAATGAACAATAATAACTATTCGCTGTATTACAATGATTATCATTATAACAATCGATCCAAACACCCGAGCTGCAATAATCCAAATCACCATCATTATCAACATCTTCCGTAACGGCTCCATTAGCAACATATTCTCCCGTAACTATTGTTCCATCATAATTAGAATCGTATACACAACTACCTGTTGTAACACACATATCAGAATCCTGATTTCCATCACAAATTGCTCCACTACTAGTATCACACGCATTGGAATCAGCACTTGCTGCATTAACCTGGAAACAATCTCCACTCAAACAAACACCATCAACATCACAATCAGTATAACCATTATTAATTTGTACTAAACAATTAGCTCCAGAACAAGTACCAGTACACTTAGCATCAGTACAAGATTCAGCATTCTCAACAGTAGCACTAGAAGCCGCACTTTCACAACAAGTCGCATCACAAGTTGAATCTGCACAAACACTAGAACATTTTTCATCAGCTACAGTACTTTGGGCCCAACTAACAGTTTCAGTTGCAGTATCAGCACAAGCATTCCCAAGTCTTTCATCACAATTTGCCGTTCCAGAACCAGTAGAAATCTCACAATAACTTGTTTCTTGTCCATCAAAATATGTATTGTAGGGAGTAAAACACTTAAGATCATCCGCCAATCCAACTCCATCATTATCACAATATCCACTCGTGCAATCACTAGTCTCATCACAAGTATTACCATCAGCTAACTTAGCCTGGCAGGTACTATCACAACGACCACTAGTACATTCACTATCAAGATCACAAGCGCCACCATTAGCATCAGTATAACAAAGATTATCACCACTATAACAATGATAACTACTTATGCAATAAGCATCATTATTAGTAACACAATTAGTATCACAAGCACTTCCCGAAGAACCACCGCCATTGCAAGTATAAACACCACAACCACTAGAGGATTGAGAAGTGCAACTAGCACTGCTACAAGTTGAATCAGTTTTCTGAGTATAACTATCACCACTACCAGTACAAGAAGCATCAGCACAAGCAGTAAAACTATAGCCACTATCACAATCCCCCGAACTACATCTGTCACCAGCATAGTAACCATCACCAGAACAATAATCAGTAGTATCGCAATAACCAGAAGAAGTACAGCCATTGCCCGATGTACAATATTTACCCCATGCACAATTATAAGAAAGGCCAGCGCAAGCAAGACCAGTTCCCGTACATAATCCACTCCAATCCACAGAAGTACATTTATCAGCATAACACTGCCAATAGTCAGCACAGACATTATTGTGATCAGTAGTAGTCCAAGATTGCCCACAAGAACTAGGACTATACTGGCCCTTACAATTACTAACATCCCAACACAATCCATATGGCAATACACCACATTCATCAGAATTAACACAATATTTACTAGCTACACAATCACTATTATCTGTACACGCATCCACAACCCAATCATAAATAACAGTTCCCCCTACACTTCTCAAATCAAAGGTATCTTGTTTCCATTCATTACTCACGTTTTCGAACATAATTCTATTTCTTTCAAAATCAGTTATATTAGTAAATGTAAATAAAAGTTCATCTGAACCGACTTCATAAGCCTCAACAGTTACACCCTCGTCAGCATCAGCATAAATTGTAATATCATTACCATAGCTTAAATTAATTACAAAATAGACTCTTAAAAAATCACCTTCAGGAATCTCATAAGTAATATTATCTAATGTCTGTAATTCTTCATAAACATTTCCGAGTATCTCTCTATCTTCGTTTAAATGCTCAGCATCAACTATTTCAATAATAAGCTCATAACTCTGCTCAGATAAATGTGGTACTACCCATTCTACATAATCAATATACCCATCCCCATCAGTATCATTAGCAACAAAATCAACTAATTTTCCAACCGATTCCTTTCCAGTCGATTCTGTTTCACTTATATCTTTAGTAGCTATTGCAATATCTGTAAACAAACCAGCATCTAAAAAATTCTCTAATGAAAATTTAAACTCTTGTTCTCCCAATAAATCCATTTTATCAATTAAATTTTCATTTTCATGCCAAACTACCCTAATATTCCTAGCATTTTCTAAGCCTTCAATTTGGGTATCAAAAGTTGCAGAAGCCAAAACATCGGTATATTCTAATTCTTCAGCCGCAGAAATTACAACGACTTTTCCATCCTCTACATCTACCGCCTCGTATTCTGGAGCAGAAGTAACATAACTTACTGCAACAATCTCCTCCTCAATATCACCATCAAAATCCACAAAAACCTCATCATTCTTAACACTTAATTCCCCATCATCAATTGCCCTCTTTTCCCCAATAACATTCCCAGTTATACTGAAAGCAGATTGAATTCTCCCAATTATTCCTCCTCTAGATTCAACAACCGGCTCCCACTCTCCTCCCTCAAACAAATCTTCAAGACTCTCGTTTGTGACATTGGAATTTTTATCTTTAATTTTTTCAATCGCATCTTCTATTTCTTTGCTATCTTTCAATATAGTAATTCCTTTAGCTCCCTTAGGAATTTTCACTTCTAGATTGCTTAAACTATCCGTCTTATTCATAACCGCCACCCATCTTACAGGTTGTCCAGCAACTATCTGTCCTCTATAAACAGTATAACCTTCATTTTCAACTATATAATCTTCATCAACTACCTTCTCACCTTCCAAACTTGTAACAGCCCTACCAGTCATCCCCGGAACCAAAGAAATCTTAGATCTTTCTTTAATTTCCTGTTTATCCATTGTTGGAAGACTCGTTACTGTATTATCAGATATTTCCGGAGCCAAAGCATTCGCCGAAAACCCAAAAACTTCTTGTTCAACAATGTCACCACTAATTTCAGACTCATTAAACACGTGTAAACCAACCAAGGTTAAAACAGAAACAAATACAAACAAAAACAAGAAGTATTTTTTGCCAACAATATTTTTTTTATTATCCATTTTATCGTAAATACACGAACAAATTTTAATTTATAAAGATTTTCGTGTTCTCTATATTAACCTTATCCCAACCTAATGATAACACTTCCACCAGCCGACGTAATTGTCACGTCCCCTCTTCCATCTCTTAACTCTCAGTTCTCAGCCTTAAAGAGGTTCTCGCCACTTCTTAGGGTTCTTAGTTCTGTACCCTTCGTTGGCATATTCGTCCCACCATTCTCAATATTGCTCAAAATATTTCTTCAGAATATATTTAACAAATAGTTTTTCATCTTTTTCTATTTGGTAATAATCTAAAGCATTATAATAATTCTCTAAATCTTCTACAGGAATATCAATCAATGGGTAATCCTTTTTCCATAATATCCAATTCATAAGAAGTCTTGACAATCTAGAATTACCATCAGCAAAAATTTGCATAGAAATTAATTTTAAATGGACTAAAGAAGCAAGTTCTAACGAATGCAACTTCCTGCTATTCCCTTTATACCATAAAAAAAAGTTTTTCAATTCTTTCTCTAACTCGTCCCATTTAGGAGGAACATAAAATGTCCCAGCAATTTTAACATCCCTTTTAAGTTCACTCCTAAGCTTCCCAGCTATTTCATCATCAACACCATTCATCAAAATCTTATGAAGATTCTTAACAAATCTCAAGTCAAAAACCCCTTTATATTTTGTAATCATCAAAAAACCTTTCTCGTGATTTTCAAGCTCCTTGGTTATCTTTAAATTTTTAAATTCCTCCGGAATAATTCCCTCTTTTAATATTAAAAATGTCTGTCTTAATGTAACATCCACACCAGATAACTTACTACTGTCGTATGTATATCTTATTATAAATTCTTCTAATCTCTTTTTCCTTTCGAGATTAGTGAGCTTTTCTAGTTCTTTTTTTTGAAATTCTTTTTTTTCTTCAATTTTTTCTAATTCATTTTGTGAAAAATATTTTGTATGTTTTTTACTCATTCCCATCAGAAATTCTTCTTTAATTCTATCTAATTCATTTTTTGAAGGAATTTTGCTCCCTAAATATTTTGTTTTATGAACTATCTTCTCTCCTACTCTCACATTATAAACCAACCGATAATAGTCTCTACTTTTTGATTTGAACTTCTCAACATGTACCATTCAATAGTTGTGGGCTACATCTATTTAAATGTTTGGGTTATGGGCTACATTTCTGATAATCTCCACCCCAACCTAATGATAACACTTCCAACCGACGTAATCGTTCTTCGAAGTTGTATTAATTGTAGGCATTGTGTTCTCAACATCAAATCTTTTGTTCTAATTTGAGAATATTTTCTATTTGAATTTTTAACTTTGGAATATCATACTTAACAACATTCCATATTCTATTCAAATCCACTCCAAAATAATGATGAATTATTTTATCTCTCATCCCAGCTATCTTACTCCAAGAAACTTCTATGTATTTCTTTCTAAAATCTATTGGTAAATTTTTTACAGCCTCGCCAATAACTTCAACACTTCTAATAACCGCATTTTGTATTAATTTTTCATGTAAAAATCGCTTTTCAGAAACATTTTCAGTAAAAGATTCTACTTCATAAATACTATCTCTTATATGTTTAATAAAAACCAAAGAATCCTTTTTGTCCTCATTCATATTAACCTTACCTCTTCCTCTAAAATTCTATCTCTCAAATAAGGACTAATCCCTTTATATGTTAACAAGTCAATTTCTTTTTTAAGAATACTTTTAATTTCCATTTCCAAACCCACTAAGTCTAACAAGCTAAACTTTTTATCATTTATCTCAACCAAAATATCTATATCACTATTTTCCTTTTGTTCTCCCCTAGCATAACTCCCAAAAATCCCAGCCCTAACTACCTTATTCTTCTTCAAAATCTTCACAATTTTCTTTTTCATTTCTTCAAAATCTTCCATAACTCTATTAACAATCACTAATTTAAATAACTAACTGTTCTTAATTCTCAGCTCCCCGACGTCGTATTCTTTTATCTAAATTAACCTTAAAAATTGATCCCTAGAAATTTGTATATCTTTTTTTAAAATTTTATTTAATAATCCTCTATCAAGTTTCTCTCCGGGATGATTTGGAACCACAGTCGTCCTACCATTTTTGTCCCTTAAAAATACATGACTTCCAGATTATCTTATAATATTAAATCCCAATTTAAGTAAAATTTTGATAAGTTGGTTTGCAGTCAGCTGAGGTAATTTTGTCATATCAAACCTCTATTTTTTGTATCCCTAAAAAATTATCTTTAATACTCGCTCCCTCTACTTCCATATAAAGAGAAATAGCATCTTTCGTTCTTTCAAGAAGTTTATTCATATTCTCAGCTTGAGTTCGACATCCTGGCATTCCAATTACTTCAGATAATAAATATCCATCCTCCCCTTTTTCAATTATTATATTAAAATCCATAATCAAACTAAAACTTGCTTATTCAAATAATTAACTATTCCCGGCAACTTCAAACTTCTCTTTACTTTCTATAAAAAAACTTATTCGTAATTTTTTTATTAATTAAATGAATTTTATTTGCTTGATTTAATAAAACCTTTGAGGAACAATTCTTGAAATAACAAACCTCAACTTCTTTCTCTTTTTTCTTGACTCTTTTTAATAATTCTATAAAATCCCCATCACCAGACATCAAAATTAATTTATCAAATTTATCATTATAACAATCTTCAATCATATCTAAAGCTAAATAAATATCATCTCCCTTAATTGTATAATATTCCTTACCGAGAATATCCAACCGAGATTTTCTTGTACATAATTTAACCCAAAATTTATTTAGCTTGTGAAGTCTCTTAAAAAGTTTATTTTGTTTCTCCCAAATTTTTTCATTAATTTTCTTTTTAACTAATGCATTATAATAATATATTTGTACTAATTCATTATTCTTACATAAATATTTAATATAATTTTCAAAATCAAAATTTAAATCACTAAAATTTCTATTAAGTGAAGTCAAACCACCATAAAAATTAGCGCCATCAATATAAACACAAACTCTTTTAGACTTACTTTCTATCATAATAAAAATTCCCAGTGTTAAACACAGCTGGGATACATAGCGGGATATCCGAAGACTTAAGGCATTCCCTGATACCTTACAAAATAAAGACTGTATTACCTTATAAGCTTTTCTACCCACTAACCTCTAAAAAAACGAAGTTTTTTCTACTCCCCTCTAAAGATATCCTTTTCTTTTTCCATCTTTATCCCAACTTAATAATAGCATTACCAGCCGACGTAATCGTAACGTTCTTTCCTTCCTAGTTCTCAGTTCCATTAACTTCAAACCTTTTAGTTGGCGAAATTGTGCTAATAATTATTTTTCTATCCAATTCCATTTAATGACCCAACCAATTGCCAAGACAAATTCACAATTTTCTTTTTCATTTCTTCAAAATCTTCCATAACTGTATTAATAATCACCAATTTAAATAACTAACTGTTCTCCCAACCTAATAATCACACTTCCAGTCAATGTAATTGTCACGCTACGAATAGATATTTTTTCGATGACCGATATTCAGAACATAAACTATCAATTTTTCACCTTTTATTTGGTAAATAATCCTATACTTATCAAACCTCAACCTCCAAAGTCCTCGCAAATTTCCACTCAAAGGTTTTCCATGTTTTGGAAATTCTTTCAAAGTTTCTATTTTATCAAGAATTTTTTTCGCAATACTCTTGTTAATTTTTTTAAGAAATTTTTTAGCAGGATCTCTAAAAATAATAGAGTACATCTAATAAATCTCCAATTCTTTTCTTACATCCTCAATAGAAGTTCCCACAATACCCTTATCTTCCTCGCTCAAAGCTTCCTTAATCCCTTTCATTAATTCAGGATCAGACAAAACTTCAACAGTAGCAATCAAATTTTCCCTATCATTTTCATTTAAAAAACAATTATCTAAAATTCTCAACAATAAATCATTATAAGTCTCTCTATAGATTTTAAGAGAATCAAGCTGCATCTTTACATCATTATTAAGTTGTATCGTTGTTACCATAGACACCTATAGTAGACTATAGTTTTTAAATCTTTCTCTCATCTCTATAAATTTGATGTATATTAACAACTTTTACCATCCGAAGATTTTAATTTCAGCTGGTGACAAATTGTCACCATCTCACTCTCCTCATCCCAACTTAATAATAACATTACCAGCCAAACTAATCATTATTTTTTATTTCTTTTCCTTTAAATTCAAGATGCTCCTTTGAAAAATCAATAAGAGTATTTTTAGCATTTTTTGAACTAATAATACTCGCCCCCAACTCCTTTTCGGCTTTTTCCCTAGCAACACCGGCAACACCTCCACCTCTTTTCGCAACTCTTGAACTTTCGTCAAAACCCATCAGGATTCTTTTTTTTTTAATATCTTGCCGACCTTGTCCACATAGCGGATGCCATCTGGGCAGGAGGTAGAGCCTGCCCCAACCTATCCTGATTAGATATTTGTGAGGGTACACCCTTGGGTGCCATAAAAACTTCAACCAACATATTCAAAGCCAATTCCAAATTAGTCATATTATCTCTCAAATTCTCTCTCTTTAAGCTTTTAAAATCCTTATACTCTCTAATCGACTTCCCAGCCCAAGCCAAAGTAATTTCATTAGTTAAAATAGCAAATCCCTCTCCCTCTCCTACTCCCGACCTCTTCCATTCATCAGTGGGGCCAGCAGGGTCATGTCGTTTGAGACCAAGTCTTTACGAACTTCAATGGTTTTCAATCTCTGATTAATCCACTTTTCAGAATATCCCAAATCCGAATAATTCTTCATAGCTCCCTCCATCGCCAACTCCGGATTCTCAATCTCATCAATCCTCTCACCCCCAACTTTCGCCAACCATTGCTTAAACGGCTCCGCTTTCTTAGATGGAATTGACTGAATAATCCTAAAAAGACCTTGCTTATTTGCACAGTCTGTCTCTCTCATTTTTCCATCCAGAGCTTTTAATTTCAACTGTCGACAAATTGTCGATAGTTCAATCCCGTGTTCTAATTCTCTAATTTTAAGTTTATACCAATAGTCTTTAGCATCAATACTCTCTGTCAAAACCCCAACTACATCAACAACAGAGAACCACCAATCATCCTCGTGCCAGACTCGTCTAATCTTTTTATTTTCAAAAACAATCATTTTCTTTTTTTCACTCTCCATAACATTCCCAACCCCTCATTCTTTAAAAACTTTTATCAAAAGGAACTATCCCAATCTAATGATAACACTTCCGCCAGCCGACGTAATTGTTCCCAGATGTTGTATTAATTGTAGGCATTGTATTCTCAACATCAAACATCAAATCTTCTTCTGTTCTTCTCTAAAAACTTTTTCTATTTGTTTTTTCAATTTTGGAATGTCCTTTTTAACAATATCCCAAACAACCTCTAAATCAATTCCAAAATAATGATGAATCATCTTGTCTCTGGTACCAACTATTTCTTTCCAAGGAACGTCTACATATTTCTTTTTTAAAGAATCTGGAATATTTTTAACGGCTTCCCCAATAGTTTCTATTGATTTAATAATAGCATTTTGTCTTAATTTATCCCCAATAAATTCATTTTCAGAAAGCCCTTCAGAAAAATTTTCTATATTATTTATATTTTCTAAAATATGTTGAATAAAAATTAAAGGCTCCTTTTTCATATAATTTTAACCTCATCATTTAAAATTTGTTTTTTAAGCAAAGGATGAACCGCTTTGTAAGTCAATAAATCCACCTTTCTCTTTAATTCATCTTCAAGTTCAAATTGAATTCCCACAAATCCAAAACCAACCCCCCTTGGAAGCTCAACCAAAATATCTATATCACTATTCTTTCTCTGTTCTCCCCTCGCGTAACTCCCAAATATCCCAGCCCTAACTACCTTATTTTTTTTCAAAATCTTCACAATTTTCTTTTTCATTTCTTCAAAATCTTCCATAACTGTATTAATAATCACTAATTTAAATAACTAACTATTCCTATCCCAACCTAATGATAACACTTCCACCAGCCGATGTAATTGTAACGTTCCCAGACGTCGTATTAATTGTAGGCATCGCATCCTTAACATCAAACTCAAAAGTTATCTCCTATTTTTAACTCACTATCTCCATGAACAACCTGTGAATTATAATTATTCCAAAGATCAACTGCAATTTGCAAACTGAATACATTATCTTTTAAAACTCTATTGATGTTTTTTAAAATAGCCTTCTTACCTCTATCATCTGCCTCATAAGCCGACTGCCCCTTAATTATAGTCTTAGAAACAATATTGGATGGATTCAAAAACAATTTTGTAACCTCATCACCTAAAGGATTATTAATATTTTTTTCGGAAATATAAAATTTAAAAGGCTTATTATATCCAATAAATACCCCTCCATCTTTTACAATATCAACCCCCAATTTTTTTGCAGACCCACAAGATCTACAATAACAGATTCTTTTGCCAAATTCTAAAAAATTAATCTTATCTGACAATATTATCTCGCCTTTATTTCCTGCAACTACGCAACCGTTTCCATGTCCATTTAAAAAAACGAAAGAATAATCTAATTTTTCCAAAACCTTCTTAAAATTATCTTGATTAGCGTCCTGAATATTTAATTCTTTCAATGCTATCCCTTTTTGATGTGTCAACTGTTTTACTTCTTTAGAATATTCAAAAAATACCTTCGTAACATCATCATAATCTGGGCAGGTAATAATCATTCCTTTTCTCATTAAACACTATTAATTGCTTTAATGAAAGTTCCTTTAGCTACCGCTCTTAAAAAACTCATCTGAGACTCTACAATTGACCTCCCAATTTCATCTCCTAGAATAACATGTTCAATAAGTTCCTTCTTGGTAAAATTATTTCCATTACCAATAAATAATTTTAAATCACTCGGCAACTGGACATCAATTCTGCTAACAATTAAATCTCTAACATCTTTTGAATATTTTTTATCTCTCATATTAACCCTATCTCCTTTATCTTTTTTAAAAGTTCAGCTCCTAATTTAGTGTTTTCTTTTACTTCAAAATAAACCGAATTCCAGGAATAAGTCTTCTCATCCAATATAACAATAATATCATCTCTCAAACCATCAGGAACATTAGCATAAGACTTCATAAAAGTAGCTCTTTCTTTATCCATATATTATAATATTTCTTTAAGTATAAAAAGATATCTCTTTCTTTTTCCATCTTTATCCCAACCTAATGATAACACTTCCACCAGCCGAACTAATCGTCACATTTCCAGATGTTGTATTAATTGTAGGCATTGTAGTATCCACATCAATCGTCAACCCTCCAGCTGTTCCATTAACCTCAAACTTCTTAGAAGGACTAGTAGTTCCTATTCCTACATTGCCAGATTGAAATATAACATCTCCATAAGCCACATCACGACCAAAATACAAATTATCAGAAGCAGTAACTGGGTCAATATTCAAGCCAGAACTCCAAGGATTAAAAGTTATTCCATTCGTCCCACCATTTCCAAATTCAACTATATCACCTGTTCCATTAACCTCAAACTTTACACCTGGACTACTTGT
>Ga0075122_10001804_pt1 | contig 14695 bp, 18 predicted proteins | sample AntAceMetag02UKB_FD_69790 | JGI IMG/M metagenome (GOLD analysis project Ga0075122, IMG submission 69790) | Saline lake microbial communities from Ace Lake, Antarctica - Antarctic Ace Lake Metagenome 02UKB | ecosystem: Environmental > Aquatic > Non-marine Saline and Alkaline > Saline | place... | reverse complement strand
CATTGTAGTTTATGTTTAGCATTTGGCCATTTATCATTTAAAAAAGTATCCCTTAAAGTGTTCTTTGCCTTCCTTTGTTCATTTCCAGGATTAGGATAAGGAAAACTAAAATCACCACCTTGTGTTCTAAATAAATGAGCATACCAAGTTGTCTTATTACATTTAACTTCACCACCAGATAACCAAGTCTTTAAAGCTACTTCAGCACCTTGACCACCCCAACTTCCCCATGATTCATCACATATATTTAATTCTAAATATTTTTCTCTAGTCATTAAGAAACAAGATCCTTGTAAACTCATAGTATCAACAATATCTCCAATTTGTTTTCTTTTATATTCACCCCAATATTTAAATTCTAAATCTGTATTAAATCTATAAGAAGTGCTTTGTGGTGATACTTTACCAATCCACATAATTTCTTTAACCATATCTTTACCACAACATTGTAATGTTGGTCCTTGATATTCTCTCTTTCCACAAATATTACACACTCTATCGAAAGCGTGTAGATTCCTCATTATAGGAACCATTGTCCAATTATCTTGCATTTTATCTAACATTTTTTTATCAAATCCTTTATCAAAAGCACAATGTGCATCTACCTTCATTACATATTTAGCACTACTTAGTTTACAAGCAAGATTTGTTGCAGCTCTTTGCCCAATAGAAACTGGCAAATAAACAACCTTAACTTTTTTATGTTGAATTAATGCTGGCTCAGCCCATGATCCGTCCAACACTACAATTATTTCTGTATCTGCTTCTATATTTTCTAAAATATCTTCAATTGTATTTTTAAGAAACATTTCATTTCTAGCTGGAATTAAAATAGATAATTCTACCATGTTTTTACGAACCACCAAGTCGGTTGTCTATCATCTTTAAAATTCTTCTGATTACGACCAATCAAATTTAATTCTATTCTATGTATCTCACAATACTTATTAACAGCCTCAATAACTCCACTATCTGTAAAATGACAATAATCGTGTCCAGACACAATACCACCTTTCTTTACTTTTCTTGCCCAAATAATTATATCTGTCATTACATAGTCAAACGTATGGCTTCCATCAATAAATACGAAATCTAAACTCTTCTCTTCAAATTCCATAGATGCTTCCATACTAGGCTTTTTAATAAACTCTACATTAAAATCACTTAGCTTCTCTATTGCTTGCTCCATTGCTTTATCTTGATAGTTTTGTGTTCTCCAACATTCTTCATATGGAGTCCATAAATCAATACATGTAAGGTTTAATCCTGGTATTTGTTCGCATAATATTTTTGAATAACGTCCATCTGCAACACCTATCTCTGCACCCCTCTTGAATCCTCTTTCATTAAAGTATTTTGCTAAATCTATTCTACTTTTCATGCTCAACTCCAAATAATTTTTTATAGTTTTCATCAGTCCATGTAGGTATTGGCCAGAACTTATCAATTAAATCTTTAAGCGGAATTGTTTGCTTTTCCCAAGCTTCTCCAGTTATCCATTTATTAGTAAACGCATTTGCTTTATTCATGTCCTTGCTGTTCAAAAAATAACCTCTTCCATATTTTTTTCCTTTATGTAGATGCGCATACCATGTATTCTTATTTCTAACAACCCTTCCACCACTCAACCAGCACTTTAGTCCTACCTCTTGAAATTCACTGCCAAAAGCTCCATAATTATTATAATCTAATAACTCTAATTTATGAAAGTATTCAGTTTTCATAAAATAACAAGAACCCTGTGCAGATATTAAATCTGTTAGCTTATCTTCTCTTAATTTTATATCAGAGTTTTTTATATTATCAATCTTCCCATGTAATCCAACTCCACCTCTATCTTGTGGATTATCTGGATACGACAAATACATATAATCAATATCAGGCTTACCTACATCTTGGATACACCAATTTTCTGCATCTAATCTCTTTCTTCTAGGAACTACTACCCAATTATCTTCACAATCTGCTTTAAGCTTAACATCAAATCCTTCGTCTAATAAACAGTGACCATCAATTTTCATTAGATATTCCCCTTTAGCAATTGCAACTCCAGAATTAATACCCATTCTCATTCCCTCAGAAATTCCTTTATGTAAATATATAACTCGCTTATCTTTTACAATTTCTTCTTCAGAAGGCCAATAACCATCAAGCACAGCAATAATTTCTATTTCTTCTTTCGCCTTTTCAAGTATGTCTTTTATTGTTTTTGTTAAAAACATTTCATTTCTAGAAGGTATAACTATAGATAACATATTAAGCATGTTGAATATAGATTGTACCCTCCGTTGTAGTACTCGCCGTTGGTGGTGTAGCACTTGTTCCATAACAAACGTTTACAACTTCATCTGTTGTTGCAGTTCCATGGTCACCAGCTACTAACGTCTCTCCAGAAACAGCACTAGCAATTGCCGCCTTATCTGTATCTAATAATAATTTTGTCATTTAAATTTTCTCCATTTAGTTAAGCTGCACTAAAATCAATCAATGTGACTGTTTTAGTTACTCCTCCAGCAGTTATTTTAATTAATATATCTCCATCATCACCAGAATCTGTTCCATCACTTTGCCATGTAACACTACTTCCTTCATCTGGGTCGCTTGGGTCTGCGCTTAATTCTCTTTGTGTTATTGCTCCGTTTACATCTAATGATGTTCCTGGTGTAGTTGTTCCAATTCCAACATTTCCAGAATTTAAAATAGTCATAGCTATATTTTCTGTTCCTCCCCTATCTGTACTAAACTCAATAGGCTCTGCACGATAATTTACTAATCTTAATTTACTATCAGAAGTATCACTAAATAAGGAAAATTGAGTTGTTCCACTTTCACTTGCAGTATATCCTACATCTGCTGCAGTAGTCGTTGTTAATTTAATAAATTGATTACTACTTCCTGAAACTTCTAAACTTACTCCTGGACTATCTGTTCCTATTCCAACATTTCCGTTTGTTATCAATAAATTTCCCGCACCATTTGGTACAATAGTTATATCATGGTCAGTATTATATGATTTTATTTCATTAATTTGTAAATATCCAGAAATACCTGTATTACCTACTACTGACAGGTCTCTTGAGGGTGTCGTAGTCCCAATCCCTACATTTCCACCACCAACAGCTAAAGTAACATCTCCAGAACTAAGACTATTTATTTTTAAAGTACCATTTGCATCTGTTAATCCAGTATAACCATCTAATGAAGAATATTCTGGTGAAATAATTATCCTTTGATTATTATTAGTAGCATCAAACATTGCTCGTGCTTTATCTGCAGAAACATGTAATCTTGCATCTGGACTCAATGTACCAATTCCTAAATCACCATCTTTATCTATTGTCATATCAAAATCATTTTGACCTGTTGAATTTAAACCAAACTTCAAAGCTCCATCATAATTTCCAGTTCCACCAACCCACATTTTCCATGGACCATATGAACTATCACCAACATCTAATGTTAGAGTACCACTAGTTGCAAAAGAACTAGAATCTGTGCCCATTATTTCAAGTTGACTACCTGGACTTGTCGTCCCAATTCCAACATTGCCACCAATAATAACATTCTTCTCAACTCCTAAGCCTCCATCAGTATGAATACTTCCTGTTGTAGTTGAAGTTGATTCGGTTGTGTCATCTACTGAGATAGAACCAGTAGTTGCAAAGTTGGCATCTGTTACAGTTATTACATCCGTTCCTGAACTATGAAAAACCATTCTTCCAGCATTGTAATTATTACCAACCCAACCATCTTCTGCTATATCAACAGCCCCAGCATTAACAGTCCCAGTTGTCGTAAATGTCGAGGCATCTACATTTCCACCAAAAGTTGCAGCTTTGCTACTCTCCGCAAATGTTACTATAGATGCCCCCACCGAATCTTGTATAACTAAATCATTCCATGTTCTTATGTTATTTACATCAGTTCTTGCATCTAGTTTGAACAGGTATGTTGACTGGTCGTTAGCAAAAAACTCTATTTGAGATATATTGTCTGCTGCCCTACCATAAATCGCCATTGCCTTAGCATTTGTATCCGTTTGTAATGTTATCTTTCCAGTTCCCAATGTCGTAATACCACTAACCGCTCCAGCAAAAGTTGCTCCTTTATTTTTATCTAAAGTCAAAGCAGGTAATAAATTATCAACTGAATTATCATTTACATTAAATATTATCTTACCTGCAGCATTATTTGCATCTCTCCATCCTTGTATTTGTGCAATTATTTTTGGAGAAGAACCTGAACGATAATTATACCAATTAATATCTCCAGCTGAAGCATCACCACCATGATCTGCAACCATATTAAGTTCATTGCCACCAGCCCCATCTCCACCCATTGTAAGAACGCCACCAGTAACAGCACCACCTGATGGATTAATTTCATCGTCTGTTCCTAATTTAAATCCAACACTATCAGTTGTTTTAAACGTAGTTGCACTAAGTGCACTAAACGCAGTTGAAACTCCAGTTAGATTAGTATGTTCAGCAGAAGTTAAATGAAAATATTCTGTACTAACTCCACCATCTAATCCACTTAAGTTATTATGAGTAATAGTACTTCCAAAAGAAACCCAAGAACTTCCGCTATAAACCTTTAATACATCTATATCTTCTATCCAAACAGCAAAACCTTCTTGTGGTGTTGTTTCAGTCCAACTTGTTCCATTCCATTCGTAAATATAATCAGCAGTAACTGCTTGAGAAGTTGCACTTGAAGTTCCGGTTGTTGTATTAATATATCTATCACCATCGCTTTGACCAGTTGGTTCAGATGTAACAAAATTAACTTCATCTAATACAGATTCTTGCCAATTAAGTCCTTGAGCTGTTGAATCTACATAGTCTTTATTTGCTGCATCTGTTAAAGATGTTGGAGTTGCTAAACTTGTTATTTTATTAGAATCTAAATTTATCTCTCCAGACATTGTACCACCAGCTAATGGCAAATGGCCTACTCCTCTATATGAGGTGTTAGAAGTTACATCTGTATTATTAGAAACCTCAGTATCAAAATCAGAAATTTGAGATGCAGGAATACTTATTGCACTTTGGATAAAATGGATTGCACTGTTTTCAGTATGGGTTGTTAAGTCTGTTGAACTAGCAGAATTATCAGTAAGTGTAAAATTTGGATATGTTCCTCCAATTGTAACATTTGTTCCTCCACTGATTGAAACGGTTTGGTCGTATAAATTAGTACTCCCCTCTGTTAAATCATCCGTATCTTTAGTTGCAAAATCTATATCAAAATCTGTACTAAAATCAGATGCATCATATTTCAAATCTAAGGCTGCTTGTAAATCTATTTGGTCTGCAAGTGTTCCACCAATTTCTCCCCAATCAATAAGTCCCTCACTAGTAAAAAATTCTAAAGCATCTTCTGTTGAATTTACTCTTAAACCCTTTAATGATTGGCCAGTATATACAGACGGAGTGTCTACAAGTTGTAAAAAATTACTAATACTAGCTCCAGAGATTGTTACCTCAATAGCCGATGGTTGGTCTATTGTTACATCAATAGATGGCTGTGGATCTATTGTTACATCAATATCTGCCATTAGCTAAAATCATCACCGACCCTCTGCTCTATTGTAAATTTTGCTTTCTTCAATAAGACCGTTCTAAGACCGGCTAAATCTTCCATTTGGAAATCATATACATATTTTCCATTAATATCTTCAGTTTCTGCTTCTACAATAATTATTTGTGTAACACCATGTGTTGGGTCAGAATGAGAAGTTATTACTTTTTTTATTATTGCAGCGTCATCTTCGTCTGAAATTTTTGACTTTACAACAAATAAAAATGTATATCCTGTAATATCAATAGGGTCGCCAGATCCATCAGTTAACGTAACATCCCAAGTTTTGTCCTCACCTTCATAAATGCTTAATTCTGTTGCCATATTAATTTTATACAATCCTTATTTATAAACATTTATATATTTATGTTAAACATAATATATTATATATCTCTTGTTTCTACTCTGCAACCTGCACTAATTCTAAAATGTAATAACCCACTCAAATCATCATTAATAGTAAAACTAAATTCGTCTTCTTGTTCAGTTTTTAATAAAAGTGGTTCAGCGTGTTTTGCTCTTATGGTTACCCAAGTATTAGTCCCATCACTTCCTTGCCCTGTTATTTCTGTTCCTGGTAATTGCATCCATTCTAAAAAATTGTTTATGGTTTGACTAAAAATTTGTTTCTTTGCTAGCTCTCTTTTATATACAAGTCCAGAACTAAGAGTAACTCCCAAGAATTTATCATAAGGTAATAATGGTAACGATAATCCGGCTTCTATCCCAGTGATATTATCTGCCATACTAATTGTGAACTCGTCTACATATAACCAAGTTCCTTTATCTGCCATCAACGAAAATTTTATTGGTAAGCCCGTTGTTTCAATTTGAACATCATCTAGGAAATACTTAGGAGCTTTACCTTCTGCTGCGGCTTGTTTAACTCTAAGAGAATCTATAGTTAAACCTGTCAATCCCATATCTGTTATAGGTATTATTAATTTATGATATACCTTTGTTGTTGTGTAATCAAAGTAATCACTCAAATCAACAGCTGTTCCTACTTGTGCATTTACTCCTGCCTTATCCCAAGCATAGAATTCTACTGAATCCCCAGCCTTCCAATCCTTGTCTGCATAAATCCACATAGTAATTGCGGTATGTCCTGTCAAATCAAAATCAGCTTCATTATCAAAATCATAAACATCTCCTACTGGTGAGTTATCAACCTTCAAGGCATAAGTACCAGTGTGTGGGTGTTCATCATTAATCGGGGTAGTCTTACCACCACCTACAATATCATTGAAAACCCATAATACAGAATCAGCAGTATAAACTATCTCAGCTCCTGCTCCGAAGGCTGCATCTTGATTCATATCAACTCCATAAGTATCGTTGAAAAAGAATTTTATTTGATTCTCAAAATCTCTAAGAGGTACAGTTGCAACCTTCAAAGCATTACAATCACAATCATCTTTATGAATTACCTCTGCAGTAAGTTTGGTTGCCTTATCAGATATATGAGAGTTAATTCCCATTTATTCCTCACTACATTTACTACATTGATATTCTCTACATATTTTAGGTCTATCTTCGTAAATGTTGCATTTATTTGTTTCTCTATTAAGATGTATACAAGGAGATACAATTTTCATATTCTTATTATTATTTGTGAAAATAAACATCTCTGGTCTTGTTACTTTTAAGAAATCCATCCAGTCATTATCAAAAGAATTATTTTTCATTTTTACTTCAACAAATAAACAACAAGTTCCACATTGTTTGCAACCATTTGCCATTATTAATTTTCCTCGCTGTGAAATGATATACCTAGACCAACACTAACAGCTACACTTGCAGAACTATAGATAGTAATAACTTTATTTTTTGGAACTACAAAGCCACTTGCTGGTGATATTCTAATTGTGTTACTTCCTCCAGTAACATAAATTCCACCTACTTGAACTCCACTATCTAAACCAGTAATATCTGTTCCAGATAAAGTTGTGCAGTCTGCTACATTACCACTTCCAGCATTTCTGTTTGATGGTGTTAGAGTAGTATCGGCTGAGGGTGTTCCTTCATCACCAAGTTTAATACTAAATGCTGTAGCAGTTGAAGCATCCATATTGGTAAAAGCTAATTCAGCAACTATCATATCATCATAACTATTATTTTTAATATAACCAAAACACTTACCAGCATCTGGTGTTAATGTAAAGATAGCAGAATATGCTTGTCCATCTGAATGATTTATCTCGTGTTCTTTAGTAACTGTTGTTGATGCTGTTGCTAATTGATTTTCACTATTAACTTTAACACTATAGCCATTTCCAGTTCCTCCCTCGATTGTTAATCCCATTAGTTTTTATCCTCCATAAATCCAATTATTGTAATTGCAGCTTCTCCTTCTTCTTGAGCCTTTAGATTGAAAGATATTGTTTTATTTACTCCGATTATAATTACTCCGTTTACTGGTACCAATGTACTACCAATACTTGTAATAGCACTAAATCCTTTAACTCCACCAGTGCAAGTCATTCCATCTCCATTACCATCCCAATATTCAACATCTAAATCAAAAGTGTTATTACTAGAAGTATTCATATTCGCCGCAGTACCTGTTGTGTTGTTAGCAGAAGGAACTGCATCTCCAAAGTATATCCCTCCATAAAGTGGTCTGTTAAAATTAGTTGAACCACCATTCCATTCTACTCTTACATCAGCAATAGCCATATTTTGAGTTGAACTAGTATTCTTAATATATAATATTTTTCCGCCAGTTGTAGTAATAGTTAATTGTGGGGTTGTGATTCCAAACGCTGTGCCTCTATCTCTTGATTTATAATAAACTCTTGGTGCAGAAGCAGAACTAACATCTAATCTATTAAAAGAATTAACCCCCAGTTAAATAGCCTTTTCCTGTTACGTCTTTTATTTGACTCATGTTGTTATTAGTTAGTAATCGTTTATAAATATTTATATATTTATATAATTTATGAAACATCCTCTGTTTTTAGATATGTGTCTGTTAGGATAGCCATTTGTAAGTTAAGTTTTTTAATTCATTTAAAATATCTAAAAGTAATTCTTCTTGATTGTTATCTTGAATTTGTAACTTAGACACAGTTCCCTCTTCATTTACATTTAACCTTGTATCTGTTTCAGAATCCTTTATCTCTACTGCTCCTATTTGAATATCGCTATCAAGAGCAACCTGAAATGGATTTTCTGAGTCTATAAATCCTTGTGCATTCCTAATCTTAACACTTTCTGCGTCCTTAAGCATTTTCTACCTCTTTTGCGAACATAGCTATTCTCTTTTTATTCCCTATATCTTTATTTTCCAATATAAATGTTAACACTTCTTTCTTTAATGCAAGTAGCCTATTTTCTTCGTTATTGTTCTTATTTCTATATGAATCTATTTGCATAGTTATGTTATCTTTAACTTCATTAAGTTCTTTTATTTTAGTATTCATTGTTTTTAATTCATTGTTTTTATTGTCAAGTTTTATTTCTGCATTGCCTATTTCTCCGTTAATTACAGTTAAATTATCATTATATTTATTATATGTATTTTTAACTTCTTCTACTTTCGATTTTATATCATTAAGTATGTTTTCAGATAAATCTTTCTCTCCAGATAAATACTTTATGTTCTTCTCTTGAGCTATAGCTTTGATATTCATGCTAATTATATCATTATTTAAATTATTTTTTTTATCTAATAAGGAATTAATATAAAAAGTTGTATTTTTTATAGAATATATTAGTTCTTCTTCAGCTATTTTAGATTGCCTATAATCTGTTTTAGATAATTCAATTTTAGTAAGCATGTTTTTATATTCTTCGCTTAACTCTGCTATATTATCTTTTAGTTTGGTTATTTTTTCCTCATCTAAAGAAATTTCTTCAAGTTTAGACAATATAGACTTAACTTTGTTCTCGTTTATTGTTATTTCCCTCTTTAATTTTCCAGCAATAGATGATAATTCAGATACCGCATTTCCTTCTATGCTCCTTTTACTATGAATTTCCTCTAGTTTTCTTGCTTCTTCCTTAATATTTGCTATTATTATATCTCGCATACTACTAAGTTTAGTGTTGTGCTCAGAAAGTTTATTATCTAATAGCAAAATATCTTTAGTTATATTCTTTATACTATCCATTTTAACCGAAAATTAATACCTCGACGTTATTATTATATCCTAATGGTGTATCTATAAATATATTGGTTACAGCAAGTCCCTCTATATTAAATTGAGAATTAGATGATAAAACTATAGGATTTGAATTATCATTATTTAAATATAAAATTATATCTAAAATTTCGTGAGTGTTCTTTATCTGTGTATTATATGATGTTTCTACTGTTCCGAAAAAACCGCCAGTAGCCATAACATCATAACCATTTGCATCAGAACCTGGACTAACTACACCACTCTCATAATTAGAATATTTGGCATCATTAGATAACGTTACCTTAAATCTATCTCTAACATCATCCCTCTAAGAATACTCGTGCAGTATCAAAAACTTTACCGTCACTTTGTCTCTCAAGAATATTTCTAGCCATGGCTTAATAAGCTTGATACTGTTTATAAAGATTTATATATCTAAATTAATCTTCCAACTAATGCAACTGCATCTGTATCATCATCTGTATAATAAGATATTTGTGTTGCCTTAGATATATTCTGCTCACCTACTTCAGTTAATACTTCTGCAATCGTTCCAGATATTCTAAGAAAATTTCCGTAAGGTAATACTACTACTGTCATTTTAAATCATTTCCTCCTTTAATTTTTCTATCATGTCTTCTCTAAATTCAACTATATCTTCTTTAAGATATACAGTTCCAACTAAGTCACTAGGTTCCTGTCGTAATAATATACGCTCTTTCATTGTTTACACTTAGTCCTTACTTAAACGAATCATCGAATGCAACATAACCTATATCAACATCACTAGTTACACTAGAGTTGTCAACAGTAACCGTACATCCAGCATTTGTAATGCTTGAAAAACTTATTTGTCCAGTAATATCTCTTTGTTGTTGAGATGCTGCTAAAACAGGTGCGTTCTTCATTGGATGGTCGAAAGTTATAGCCGCAGTACCATCACCATTACTATCTACAGTAACGTTGACACTTCCGCCTTGTAAGTTTTGTGCAAAAACGTTTCCGCCTTTAAAACTTCCTCTTCCCATTTTGTGTTGTTTTTTCCATTTATTTAGTTGTCTGAATTTGTTTTGTTTAAAACGAGGATACGCCGTACAAATTAATGTACGGCCTGCGATGAGTGCCTCTATCCTTATTTTTGTTTTTGTGGTTCCTTAAAATTAAAGGGAACCGGAATTATAAATTTTTTATATTAGTTTCTACGTCCTTAAAGGTCTGATACGTCGATTTTTACAATCGCGTCATCATGAACTGTATCTCCAGCGAAATCCGCTGTTAAAACAATTCCTCTTTGGTCTCTCCACTCCATAGCGTAAGGTGTAAACTTAGGTTTCTCGCCCCACACGAATGTGAAAGCCTTTCTACCTTTCATAAGAATACATCTAGTCATAGCTACACCTGTAGTACTTGCTCCATCTGGAGAAGTTCCACCTGCTGCTACACTCTCTGCATTATTACTTACAATAATTCTTACTCCTAAGTACTCTCCGACTTCTCCTGAACTGATAACTACTCTGCTACCATATTCAGCTGCATTTACAAACTGAGAACTATTTCTCAAAGCTTGTTTTTGCCTTTGTCCAACCATTAGTACATATGGGTCTCTTGCTTCATTTGTCCAAGGATTTTTAGTTCCTGTAGATAAAGTAAAAGTTCCTGAATTCCAATAGTATGCTGCTCTACCTGATAATAAGACTTCTGCGTCGTTAATTATCTCTGTAGTTAAAACATCTCCTGTTTCCAATGTAGTATCACTTGTTGCATCTCCTCCGTAAAGAGTTATTGCTCCTGCTACTGAACTTGTTGTCTCAGTTGCATCTCCGATTGCTCTACTAATAGTATAGTCAATTAGGTCTGTCATACCGAAACTTAGTTCATCTCTCTTGTCTTGAATTAATGGTCTTAGATTAGTTCTATCACCAAAATTTGAAACTCGAGCAGATTTGTAGTATCTTGTAGGTGTAATAACAACACCATCTACTAAATTAGTATTGAAATTTGTAATATCAGTTGTTGATGGCTCTGTGCTATCAAAACTAACATCCCCTTGTGTAGCGTAATATTTTCTCTTTTGTACGATATATTGAGCATTACCTGCTGGTAACATTCTTACGTCGCATGCATCTAACCAATACATTGTATCAATTGCTGCATCAGATAAATCTCCTTGCCACTCAACTCCTTGGTTTCTATAACCAGTGAATGTTGTACCTCTAGCTGTTGTACTTGTTACTTCGTTTGCGAAATTTGCGTATTTAAATGTGTTTTCTTCCATTTTATTTGCTTAATGAATTTGTCAAACGGTCTATAACAGCATCTTCTTTGTTGTTTACTTTGTTTCCAAATTCTGCAGTAGACATAGGAGCAGCTTCTTTCTTAGAGATAGCATCAGCTAACTTATCAATTTTATCAGCAAGAGCTTGTGAGAAATCAGCTTTCGCTTCTTCTTCAACCTTCTCTTCAACCTCCTTAACTTCTTCCTTAACTTCTTCTACTTCCTCCTCAATAACTTCTTCCTTAACTTCTTCCTTAACTTCTTCAACTTCCTCTTCTTTTTCCTCTTCAACTACCTCTTCAACTTCTGCCTCTGCAGCTTCTGAAAATTTAGCGAAAGATTCTTTTAAAGATTTAATCTCTGATTCTAAGGCTTCAAATTTAGCGTCGTATGCAGAAAAATCAGCTTTTGCTTCTTCTTCAACTTCAACAACTTCCTCTTCTTCTTTAACGTCTTCTACAATTTCCTTTACTTCGTCTTCAACTTTCTTTGCATTATTTTCCATTTTAATTTTATTCAACCCCCTTTCAGCACTCATCAAATTTGATTCATCCTGTTCATCTTCCACTTCGGCTTTTTCATCCTTAGCTTCCTCAGACTCTACAGAGACGGATTCTTTCTCCCCAACACTTTCAGCAACTATGTCTTTGTCTGGATCAACTATTTCTTCAATATCTTCAACAACCTCTTCTGAAAAAGTCGTAGACTCATTCGTAAATGGGGTATGTAGTGTTGCTGAATTGAAACCATCCTCTTTAGCTTTAGAAAAATTAAGCATTGTTTCTGGTACTTCTGGGTTTGGAACCATAGCAAAGCCTTTATATGAAAAATTTGTAGGATCTGTATATTGCATTGGCCATCTTATTTCTGCAGATACTCCAATAGGAGCTCTACCTGGACCAATTTTTAATGCTAAATCTGCATCATGAATTTCTAGATCTCCGTATAGTTCTCCATTCTCAATTCTTGGATTATTTATTCTACCAACCCACTTTTGAGCATCTCTATCATGGTGAGAGAAAAATAGTGACCTATTTCTTTGGTCAGTCCAATTAGTATTAGATAATGATTTGTTAACTTCTTCTGGTAAGATATTTAGGTTGTTATGAAATCCGTGACTAAATAACAATCTATTCTCGAAGATCATCGGTAAATCAATGTCAGATAGTTTAACCATAAAGTATAGAGAAACATTTAGTTTATAAACATTTATATATTTATACAAATGTATATTTATACATTATTCTTCAGTAGAATCTTCTTCTTTAACTATTTTACCTAAAGGTTTCTCTTCTTTAACCTTCGTTGAGTCTGTATATTTTTTAAAAGCTGATTCGTTTGGTTCAATACCTTCTGAAATTAAAACATACGGTCTTGCCTCTTCTGGTGCTATAACGAAATTTCCTACTGCATTCATTAATCTATTAATTTTTTCCGTTTTTTCTTCTGCTGCAACATTTCCCCAAATTAAATTAGCTTCTGAACCATAATTATTTACCCTATTAAGTTCATCTAAAATCATTACTTTAAATTCTTCAGCTGTAGCCTTGGCCTCACTGTCCAAACTAACATCTAGCATTCTTTGTTGTGTAGAAAGTGTAGAACGATTTATTGCCTCTCCGGTTCCTATAGAAAATCCAAGTGCCATTCCGCTTGCAGCTGATTGATTTCCTCTAAAATATCTCAATACATCATCTAATTGTTCAGAATGCTTAACTTCAAGTGTTTCTAATTTTGTAGGATGTTGAAAAACCATATATCTTGAGTGACTCAAATTCTTCATAGCACCTAATGTTGAATCCATAACCTTTTGGCTTGCAGCTCTTTGATTATCACCAACATATGCTACTATTGGATATGCAGCTGTATTATGAATTGAGTTTGCAGTAGCATCTTCAATTTTGTGTTTACGAATAATATCTTTAAATGCTGGTTCTATAATACCAACTGACTCAAATCGATTACCATAAGGAAACATTCTAAAGTGTGCTATTCTAAATGCCAATAAGAAAATATCTGTTCCTTTTAGAACAACTGATCCAGGTATATCATCACCTAAATATGTATCGTATCTCCTTCCAACATTCATAACATATCCAACAGGATTTTGATTTTTATCAACTACAATTATTCCTTCTGCATCTCTTGCAAAGTCCATTAATTTTGGGTCTATCATTTTTAGGTCTAATATTTCTGTTACCTCTCTGTCATATATACGCTCTACATATGCTGCACCAAATAGTAATTTATCATGATGTATATAAGATAACATTTGATGTAGGTTTGTCTTCATTCCAATATTTCCCATATTTGCGAAAAAATCATCATACTTACTTTGAATACCTTTCTTTTCTGATTCTATCTTATATCCAGCTTGCATAATAAGCTGTTTAGATTTATTAACAGTATTAAATGCTTGTGGATCTGTCAAATATATATTTTCTAACTCATCTCTTGGAGCCCTAAGAGAATCCTGTAGCTGGTCTGTTTCTGAAACAGCAACACTTTTTGGAACTCCTACATCAGATGATGCAAAAGAGGCCCTTCCTTGTGTAAAATTACTTAAAAATCCCATTAGTTCTGAATCTCCACTATTTTAATAGAGGAAAGTATCTGAGTAATGAATCCTATAAATTTGTTTTCTATTAACCATAGGATTGATCCTGTACTTAAGAAAGTTATTAATGAAAACTGTATTCCAAATAAAGAT
>Ga0075122_10001801_pt1 | contig 14706 bp, 14 predicted proteins | sample AntAceMetag02UKB_FD_69790 | JGI IMG/M metagenome (GOLD analysis project Ga0075122, IMG submission 69790) | Saline lake microbial communities from Ace Lake, Antarctica - Antarctic Ace Lake Metagenome 02UKB | ecosystem: Environmental > Aquatic > Non-marine Saline and Alkaline > Saline | place... | reverse complement strand
CCTACACGAAATGAATTGTCTATTGGTTTTAATTCAATTTATAAAATAGTTTTAACAAGACAAGCAGTTGATCGTCATCTGTTTGCATTGGTGAAGAAACATTATATAATTATAGATAAGAAAAAAGGTCGAAGAAATATTAAAATAAAAAATTAAAATAAAAAAAATGAACATATGTAAAACGATAGAAAAGTTTGCGCTTGATAGAGAGAAGTTTCGTCAAGCAAAAAGAAGAGAAGATAAAGGAACGCGTACAGCTTTCTGGCCATCTGAAGCTTCTGTTAAAGTACCTGGACCAATATACATTGGTAAATGTCATAGGGCATTATGGTATTCTTTTAAGAATAAAGAGGTTACTAATCCAATGGATGGTAGAGGATGGAGAACAGTTAAGGCTGGTATAGGCTTTGAAGCTTTACTAATAGAGAATATGAAAGAGATGAATATCTGGGATACTAAGATGAATGATATTAGGAAATTTTATAACAAAGATTTAAATATCTCAGGAGAAGTTGATATCTTTGTTAAAGATGATGGAGTAAGTTTGGGAATAGAGTGTAAAACTATTTATGGTTATTGGGCTAGGAAAGAAGTATTCACTATGAGGATTCCTAAAGTAGAGCATCTTATGCAGACTGCTTTATATGCTTATCATTTTTATCCTATACCATTTAAAATAGTTTATGGTTGCAGAGATACACAAGAAATAACAGAGTTTGACGTTGTGCTTGACAAGGATAAAGATATGGTTAGAGTAGATGGAGAAGCATATAAGAAGTTTCCATTAACAATTTCTGCTATTAGATCCAGGTTTGAAGAGTTTCAAAAACATTTAGATAAAGACGAAGAAGTTCCAAGGACTTATTCAGTATTAGGAATGACAAATTCTGAATTAAGAATCTTAGATGCTATGGGTGAATTGAATAAGACAGACGCTGCATCTTTGAAAGCTGGTAGGAAACTTACCAAGATTCCTTGGCAATGTTCTTATTGTGATTACGCAGATTTATGTAGAGCAGAAGCTAAAAAAGAAATCGGAGATACAGGTCGATCCGATTTATTAATAATAGATAAAAATAAGAAACAACAACATGAACAAAAAGAAGAACACAAAAAAAAGTCCAGCAGTGGAAAGACGGGAAAAAATTCAAATGTTAAAAAAACAAAATGACGTTGAATTTCTTGCTGAGTTTCAAGAGCTGTTGAAAAAATATAATAAGATTCCACAAATTATGTTTACGGATAATAACGATGCTTAAATTTAAAAAGATTTTATCGTTATTAAATTTAACTCAGCAATCAGGTAGAATATTTTTAGCCTTGATTAATGTCTTAATTTTCAGTATAATAATTATTGTAGACATTATAGCTTTCTTTCAGGGAAGAAATTTAGAATTTCTAGTAATATTAACCTTAATGTCTGGTTCTCTAGTAGCTTATTCACAAGCGTGGATATATGGAAGTAATCATGAAAACAAAAATGAAGTAGATGGATTGACTTCAAAACTAAAACCAGACGTTAGAGTTATTAAAAGACCTATGACCGAAGAAGAACTTAAGGAGAATGCTTCAAGGAAAATGGAACAATAATATGGGCATAGAACCAAAAGAATTAAATCCAAATTCAACTGGAGTTCCGGAAGGTACAACTCCTCAACCTTTGTATTGGGATGAAAGAAAAAAGAAACTTTTAGATATGGTTCTTCAAAGGAGTTGTACTATTAAACAAATAGGAGAAGAATTAAATCTTGCACCATGGAGAGTTGCTAAACATATTCGTGATAAAGAATTTCAAAGAAGATATACTGAGATAGTTGAAGCTAATACTCAACAACTCTTATCGGAGAATTCAAGATTTGTGCAGGAATTAATGAGAGATTTAAGGACTGAATTAAAATATAAAATCAAAAGCTTAGATCCAGATAAACTATTAAAAGAATATCGTTTATTACTTCAGGGAATTTCATTACCTGATAAGAGTAAGGAGAAAGCTCCACAATTTCAGCAGAATATTATTAATCCAAATTTAATTTCTAGTAAAGTTTTAAAGGTTATTGAAGAAGCAATCCTTAAGGAGCAAGGATTTAAACCTTTAGAAGTTTCTTATAAAGAAATAAAGGAAGTAAGAAATGGAAAAGATCCAGACCCAAAAAAACCTTAATATCGAAGCGGTTACTTCTGCTTCTATTGTTCCTTGGATGCGTTTAATCAACCTAGCTACATCTAAAGGGATTCCATTAGCATGGAATAATCATCCATTCATGGTTCAGCCATTGATGGATTGGGCTCCGAATATTGTATTTAAAAAACCAACACAGATTGGCTTTTCAACTACAGCTATTGTTAAGATTTTATATAAGGCTTCTAAAGAAAATCTTTCTGTAATCTATACGTTGCCTACTACATCTGATGTACGAAAGTTTGTAACCGCACGAGTTGATCCAATGATTGAAAACTGTTCTTATCTTCGTGCAAAGATGAGACCTTATGGTTCTACTTTAGCTGATTCAACTGAATTAAAAAGAGTTGGTGGTTCTACGTTATACTTTAGAGGATCATGGACTGAGCAACAGGCACAGAGTATCGATGCTGATATAGTAGTAATTGATGAATTAGATTTTTCTAAGCCAGAGATTGCAGAGATGTATGAAGAGCGTTTAGAAGGAGCGGATTCTTTAGGATGGATGTATCAGTTCTCTGTACCATCTATTCCTGGTGTTGGTGTTGATCGACTCTATGATGATTCATGTCAATTCGAATGGTATAATAAATGTCCAAAATGTAAGAAGCTTCAATGTTTAAATATTTTTGATAACTTAGATAGAAAGAATCAAATCTATAGATGCAAATCTTGTAAGTCAAGAATAACATCTGATGATAGACGCTCTGGTGTTTGGATTGCACGCTATCCTAAACGAGAAGTCCATGGTTATCATATTTCTCAATTAGCTGCACCATGGATTTCTGCTGAAAGATTAATAAAGAAAGAATTAAAAGCTAAATCTAAAAAACATTTTTATAATTATTCACTTGGTCTAGCTTATAATATGCAGACTAAGTTGATAGGTGATAAGGAGATTTATCGAATGGTAACTGGACCTGAGGCTCCAACTTCTGCAGAAGGTACGGTTGTAGGGATAGATCAAGGAGATATTTTTTATATTACAATTGGTAGGCTAGAACCAATTAAAGATACAGACCTATTTCAAAAAAGAATTATTACTTTATTAACCGCAGAGAATGAAGAAGAAGTGGTTAATATATTAAATAGATTTGGAATGAGGTTTGGAATTATGGATGCTATGCCAAATAAACATACAGCAAAAAAATTAGCAAGACTTTTTAAAGGAAGATTATTCCTTTCATATTATCAAACAGGAATGGCGGCTAAAGAAAAGTTTGATTTAATCAAATGGGATATTCCGGGCCAGACTGCAAATGTTCAAAGAACAGAAAGTTTAGATAATTTAGTAGAAAGTTTCGATAGAGCGCAATGGGTATTGCCAAGTTTATGTGAGAATGTTAAAGTATTAGTAAATCATGTTAAGAATGTTTCAGTAAAGTTCGTTACCCGCAGAGGTTTAACTACAAAAATATATGATAACAATGGTCCTGATCATTTCTTTCATTCTTTAAATTATCTGAATTTAGCTTTTGAAAAAGCTCCAAGATTTATGAGTGGATCATCAGATACTAATCCAGGTATTAGGTATTCTGGTTTAGATGAAAAACAACAAATCAATCAAGTGCCATCTATAGAAGAAGTACTTTCTAAAAGAGATGGTGTAACAAGAGTCGATGTTATCGATGATTAATTATGGTTAAATTAACTACAAAAGTTGCTCATGGGTTAATCGAAATTCAGGCTAACAAACTTTCAGAAAAGAAAGGAGTTTGGTTAAAATATTATAATTTGTATAAGGGGCAAGCTTGGTGGAATACAAATATATATGAAGCTGCTAGGAATTCAGATGTTGATAATCAGATTTTTCCTTTAGTGCAATCTTTAACTGGATATCTTCAGAAGATATCTATAGTTGATCGTGTAACTCCTCCGTCTGAGAATGATTTCGTTGAACGTAAAAATGCTACTAGCTTTGAAAATGCTTTAGGTGATTTTTGGTGGTTCAATCAAAGACGTGCTAACTTACAATCTTGGTTTCGAAATACTTTAATCAAAGGGAATACTTTTGGTTTTATTAGGGTAGATCCGAATGCGGACTATCCTTTTATTTTAGATACATTTGGACCAGAAAATTTTATATATGGTTCAGATAAAATTCAAGGAGTGCAAAGACAACCATGGATAGTTAGATTGGCTTCTGCTACTAGGGATAATGTTCTTGCTATAATAAAGAAGAAGAAAAATCCAAATGAAAAGAATGATCTTCTACGTCAAGCTATCTTACTTAAGTATCCTGATCCTAATGTACCTATTAATATTTGGGACTTTTGGTCTAAACAATATCAACAAAATATTTTAATGACTGATGGCGGTCATACTTTAAAGAATCAAGAATGGCCATATAAGAATTTAAAAATGTATCCATTCTTTGAGTTACCAGATATTACAGTATTGGATTGTGCTCAACCTATTTCTACGGTGCAAATGCTTTTCACTTTGCAGAAAGATTATGATAAACAAAAGATTCAGATAAGAGAGAATGCAGAGTTTATGGGTAATCCACCAATAGTAGTTGATGTAGAATCTGGAATCGATACAAAGAAAATAGAAGGTAAGCCTAGATTAATTATTAGAAAATATAGAGACGGTGAATTTAAAATTGTACCTGTGCCTCCATTACCTGGGTATGTAGAAAGACAGCCAGAAAAAACTAGACAAAGCATGGAGAGGGTTGCAGCCTGGAATGATATGATGGCATCTGGTTCAGCTTCAGGACAAAGAGAAAAGGGTGCAATCTCTATGCTAATGAACTCTTCTTTCACAGCTTTAGATCCTAAACTTAAGAATTTAGAACGGGCACTTAATGATGCTAATCAAATTGTTATGGGTTTGCTTAAAGAATTTTCTTATTCAACTAAGAAAGCATTATCGTTTAGAAAAGCCTCTTCATTCATTGGATTCTCTCCATCAGATATTGCTGGAACTTATCTTTCTGATGTACAGATAAAAGGATTAGAACCTGAACGAGAGAAGTTGAGAGCTCAAGAAGTTGCACTATTCTATAAACTTGGAATCATTGGAAGGAGAAAAGCCCTTGAAGAACTTGGAGACAAGGATCCAGATGCAACAATTAAGGAATATGAATCTGAACAATTAGTAGCTTTAGCTCGTGAGAAAGAAAAAATAGAATTCATGGAGAAGCAGAAGTCTTTAAATAGTAATAATCAAAATCCAAATCCTAATTCATTAGATCAAGTAGTAAAAGCACCAGAAGGAGGAGCGCCTAATGAAGAACAACCAGAACAAGCAGAACGACCAGAAGAACCATTGAATGCTACTCCAGAAAATGAAGAGAGAAAGTATCCTAAGTATATAGATTACCTAGGGAATATTTTATTACCAGGATTAAAATTAAAACTGAATAGTCTTAAGTTTAGAAATGAAGTTAGGATTATTAAGCCAGGGCCAGATACTATTGTTTCTAAGAACGTTACTATTCTAGCTCCTAATCAGCAGGATAGAATTGATATTGTTTCTTTAATACCTGAAGCTGCTGGTAAAATTATTTTTATAAAAGGATCTCCAAAAAAAAAAGATGAAATAAATTCTACTTCTGAAACTAATGAAGATATGATTTCTCCTGATATTTTATTTGGTCAAATAAAAAAAGGGATAATGAAAAGCTCAAAAATTAAAAGTCAGAACATAACCAAGTATCAGAACATGCCTGGTATGTTTATCGTTGAACCTCATGCTGAAATGATTTGGAATAGGCAAAAGAAGTTAATACTTAAAGGTAAGCCTAATCCTAACTTTGTGGATAAGGATGTTTTATTAATTGGTGATAAGGCTTATGGAGTTATTCGTTTAATCTATGGAGGTAAACTTTCAGAAAAAGACATACAACGCTTTGAAAAACTTCATAGGGTTACAGATAAGGAGAGAAGGAAGTGGTGGGGACGTAGACCTCTATATGCTTATGCTTTTCAAATTAAAAGATTTGATAAACCTATTGCCTATGAGAAACCAAAAGGACTTCAGACTTATTTAAAGAATGTTAAGTTACTTCTGCCAGAAGAAGTAACCAATGTTAAACAAGCTGTACCAGTTACAGGTGGATTGAAAGTAAAACCAGTAATGCCTGGACGTCCTTGGCCAGTTGCAAAACCAGAAAAGAAAGCTTTAAAAACGTCAGAAGTTTATTCTGTTGCTAGATTAAAACAAATTCTTCCAGAAGGACATAAGTGGGATGTCAGTGAAAAGTTAGATGGCATTAGATGCCAAGCTACTAAGAAAGGAAAGAATGTTTTATTGTTTACAGATGGAGGGAATAAGATTCCAATAGAAAGATTAGCGCCAATCGTTAATGAGATTAAAAAGAAATTTCCTTATGATGTTTGTTTAGATGGAGAGTTAATGTTATTCGAAAAAGGACATAACCTTAAACATCAAGGAATAAATGGTTATATAAATACACATTCAAAGCCAGCTCCAATTCATTTGGCTGGATTAAGATATAAGATTTTTGATTTATTAAATGTTAAAGGAGATGATATCTCTAAGAAACCATATGAAGCAAGATCAAAAGCTTTAGATTTATTCTTAAAAGGTGGTGGTCAAGTATTGAGAGCTAGACATGAAGTTGGAACTATTGATCAGCTACCATCTTTAATTAAAAAATTATCTTCAGATGAAGGCGCTATTGTCCGCGCAATAGATGCTTCATATTTTCATAATGCTTTAATGTATAAAGTTAAGAAACACTTTGACTTAGATGTCAAGGTTATAGGTGTAAAGAAAACTAAGAATGGTGGCTTTGTTTTTCATACGACATTGAGAGATGGAACATATATGGGACAAAGCTATGCTCAAAAATATGTTCAGGCAAAGATAGGAGATGTTATTAGGATGTCTATTGGTCATGTAACTATTAGACCTTCTGGTCAAGTATCTTGGTTCTCTCCTAAGCCATTAAACTTAAAAGCTAGTTTAGATAAAGGTTCAGCAAAAGAATCTTTAACTCAACCAAAGATAGGTCAAGCAGATACTCTAGCACAAGTTAAAGAAATTTATTTAGCTAGTGGTGGAGATGCTAAGCGTTGGACAACATGGTTACCAAAATTTGTTGTTTGGAGAAAAACACAAATGCCAAAATTAATAGCTAACATAAAAAAATGATTAATCAAATGAATTCAACAACCAAGGTACAGAAGCAGAAAGCCGCAGTAGACTTGCTTGGTCTTAAGATTGATGTACGAGTTGTCATTAAAATGTTAAAAGGAATTAGAAACTTATATGGGAGAGCTTGGTTGGTTGGAAGAATTTTAACTGAAGGATATTCAAAGAGGAATATTGATTTTGTTATAACAGACAAAAGGGATTTATATAGAATCAAAGAAGCATTAGGTTCTTTGGGACCACATGCTCGTTTCTTAATTAAAGAGAAACCTTCTTCACAATCAAAACTAGAGATAGTAAATTAAAAGGATAGACTTTACAGATATTTTATTGTATGGTAAATTATTAGAAGGTAGATATTTTAATAACTAAGGAGAAATAGTATGGCTAATTATTATAGAGAAAAAGGAAAGGATAAAGTTTATACAAAAGAAAATAATAAATGGCGGCATGTTAAATATGCTGAAGCTAAAGAAAAGAATATCTGGAAAGATGTTAAAGAGGTTAAAGCTGGAACTCTTTCATTTGTTACGAATAAAGATATGAGTGTTGTTAGAAAATTAGCTGCAGAAAAACTTTTAGGAAGAAGTAAAACTAGTTCTGTTGCGTCATCTAAACAATCAGAAAAGAAAACTCCAAAGACTAAGGCACAGACAGTTGCAGAAGAAGATTGGAAAACAAAATCAAGTGTTAAGAAAAAGAAAGTAAGCGCTGTTAGAAAATTAGCTGCAGAAAAACTTTCATATAAAGAATCAACAAAGGATCCTAATAAGGCAGGATTTGTTAAAGTTGAAACCTTAAAAGATGGCAATGTGGTTGGATATAAAGCTGATGGGAATTGGACTTTAATAAAGAGTAAATATGTTAGACGCGTAACGTTGAAAAATGGTACAGTAGTTGGGTACAAACCTAATGGACAATGGGAAGTTATTGTCCATGGTAAGAAAGCAAATGAACCAATTGACAAAGGTGATAAAGAATTATCTTAATAGTTAGATTTTAAATAATATATATAGGTCGATATAGCAGGCTATAAGCTCTGCTAATACAAATAATTATGGAGATATAATTATGGCTAACAATAAAAAAACCACTGACGACAATGAAGCAGTTGGTTATGGTTATGGCGAAGTCGAAGAAACCGAAAAGGATGGTAAGAAAAAAGTAGTTTCTAAAGCTACTGTTTATGCTGGGAAGAAAAAGAAACTCAGCAAGAAAGCGAGACAAGCTGCTGCCAAAAAATTGCTAGAGAAAGTGGGAAAAAATAAAGAGGAGAAGAAATAACATGGCTAATCAATGGTTAATTTTAGTTAAGAAACATTCCAAAGCTGTTGCTGCCGAGAAAAAGGCTGGCAAGTTTAAAGGGAATTCTATGAAAGAAGCAATTAAAAGAGCAAAGGCTGAGTACTCTAAATCAAAGGGTGAAGACAAAGCCAAACCAGAGAAAAAAGAAGACGAAGAAGAGTCGAAAGAAGAAGAAGATAAATAGGAGATTTTTAAAATGCCTGAAGATAAAAAAACAAACAAGTCTGTCGATATTGAAGGTGGCCCTTCGAAAGAGACAGATGTAAATTTATCAGATTCTAATGATGATCCTGTCGTAGAAAAAACAGTTGACCCATTAGAAAAACGTACAAAAGATATAGCTGCTCGAGAAGAAGCAGTTGAGACTAAGCTCAAAGAGATAAGCGAGACGCAAGAAATGTTTCGTAAGGATTGGGATGAGAAGACTTCAGAACTAGATGCTCTTAAGGAGTTGTACGATACTCCCAATGAGGACCTAGAAGATGTAGACTTCGAAGAAGATGGTGAAGGATCAAAGGAAGATCCTGTCGTGGAGAAAGACGATTCATCAGTTTCTGACCCAGCGTCAGGAGTTGAATTTGAGAATTTAGTTAAGAAAGAGATCGCAGAAGATCAAGCTTTCAGAAACAAAGTTCTTAAGAATCAATCAATCCTTAACCAAAAGTTTGCGGAACGTGAACTCAAAGAAGACTTAGATACAGCTGTGGAATCTTTTCCCAAAATGGATAAGCGGGAAGTTCTCATTGAAGTTCAGCGAGATCCCTCTCAAGACATTATGGATCTAGCGAAAAAATCTGAAGAAGATTTTATAGCTAGGGAAGATAGTCTAAGAGAGACAATAAAAACTGAACTCAAAATAGAGACTAACGGTGCTCAAGAAGAGACCGAGAAGACGGAAACTATTCCGTCTGAACCTGCGAGTGATGCTAATCCTTCACGACAAGTAAGGTCTAAAGACCGCTGGACGGATGCGGCTAAAAAGGCCAGGGGCGATATGTCGGAAGATATTTAATCTTAATTTTTTTTAAGATTCTAACAATTTAATTTATTGATTAGAATTATGACCTTAACATACGATTCCTTAGACGCGACTACTGAAGCTAGATTTATCCCTGCTTTAAAGGATCAGATTTATGAATCCAATATCTTACTTTATCGTTTGCTTTCTAAAGCAGATAACGTTGGAGCTAAGATTGGTGGTACAAAAATTATTGAGCCTCTAGAGTATGCAAAGTCTACAAAGGTAGGATCATTTTCAAAGGGAGATTCCTTAACCTCAGCTGATGAAGAATTCATTACTGCGGCTGAATTTGATTGGAAGAGAGAACATGCAGATCTTTACATCGATGGATTAGAAGAATTAGAGAACCGTGGATCAGCTAGAGTCATTGATTTAGTAGCAGCTAAGATGAAAAGTGCTTCTAAGTCTTTAGCAGATGATATGGCTACTCAGTTGTTTAGCGACGGTACAGGTAATTCAGCAAAAGATTTAGTAGGATTAGCAGCTGCTGTTGATGATGCTACTAACATAGATACTTATGGTGGAATTACACGCTCAACTGATGGTGATTCATGGTGGAAGGCTTACTACGATAGTAATGCTAATAACTTTACTTTAGCAGAGTTACGTACTATGTACGCATCTTGTAGAGTAAGTGGAGACGTTCCTACATTGATCATCTCTGATTCAACTGAAATGAACAACTACGAAAACTTGTTCTTGAACACAACTAATGTTATGTGGATGCAAGCTTTGCAACCAAAAACATTGGATGGTTCTTTCCAGTCTTTCAGTTTCAAAGGTACTCCTTGGGTAGAAGACAGTCATTGTCAAGCAAAACGTGCATATATGATAAACGAGAACTACTTACAATTTAGGATTCTACGCGACTTCTTTAACAAGGGGTGGCAAAGACCTATTGACAAAGATGAACTTGTTTCACATATTATTTGGTACGGAGCGTTCACTTGTAACAACTGTAGAATGAGTGGACAGATACGCAGAACTAACTAGACAGTTTAACTTGAAAAGGCTGATCCGTTCATCAGCCTTTTCTTTATATATATATGGAAAAATTAAAAGTAGGAATTTTAGGTGGTAATAAGATTGCAAGATTTTTACTAACTAAACTTTCTGAAAAAGAAAATCGTTTTGAACTCTATAAACAAAACACATGGAATCAAGACTTTACGGGCGTTGGAGTTTTAGATATTCTTTGGATTTGTAAATCATTTAAATCAAATAGAAAGTTAAAGAAAGAAACTCTTAAATTAATAGCAGAGTATTCTCCAACATTATGTTTAATCGCAGTTCCGGTTAAACCTTTTACTGTTTCAAAATTACAACAAACAATAAAAGATTTAGGCCTTAAAACAAATTTAGTTTTAATCGGATCATCATGTCCAGAAATTATTATTGATTGGAATAGATACGTTTCAATGTTTAGTCTTATGATTGGTTGGGATTTAAAAGGATCTTTATTATTAGCAAAGACACATCTAGTTGAATTACAAATTCAATCTTATTCTATTGAAGGATCTTTTAATCTAGAAATCTCCAGTCTATTGATTAATTCACAGTATCTGTTGTATAATTATTGGGAGCAACGTAAGGCAAAGATCTTTAGATATTACGAAAGAAAGAATAAGGAAGTTGAACGCAATAAATTAGAATCAATTCAGTATGAAACAAATGAAGGATTGATGCATATTCAAAAACCAAATTTAATCATGCCTTCTCTTGCTAAAGACTGTGAGACTTTAGATAAGAATATCTTAAAGTTATTACCAAATAATTTAAGATTTAGATTCTTAATTAAATCTTCTAAAACTTTAGAAAAGATAAAGACTAAGATAGTAAGCAGAATAGGTTTTATTAAGTTAAAGATTAAAGGTCGAAGTAGAAAAATTAAAAGGATTATTAAACATGGAAAACTATCGAACAGTTTACGTAATAAATCCAGCAAAAAGACACTATGATGGAATGCTTGATGGCGTTACATATAGAGTCCCAGCTAAAGGATTTTTACCTGCAGTTTGTTTTGTCGCTAAACATCTAATGGGTGCTAACGATAAGCTAGAAGAGTATGATAATATTTTAGATGTTATGGATAGAGTTAAAGCTTTAGGTACATATGAAGTTTATTTTGAGAGGCGTGCAGACGCAACTCCAGCAGCTCCAGTTGTAGAAGCTGATGCTACTGAAGAAGCAACTAAAGAATAAATTTCTAACAATTAAAACATGGCCTTACCTTTTAAGACTTATGCCACGATAGGTGGAACTCGTTATCGTATATTCAAACCGAAGGAATATCCGGACAAAGTATTCGCTTATAATATTGAGCAAAAAACTGCTCATCGTATTGATGAACCGATTTTAAAATTGCTAGATATTAATAAAGATTCCTTCCGTGCATATGGTATCCCAGGAGTTTTGAAAGGTATGAAGGCTGGACAAATTTGGAATGACTCTTGGTATAAACAAGAGTTTGCAGATAAGGGCCCAGCCAAAGTTAAGGTTGAACCTAAAAAGATTGAAGGACAAGACCAAATAAAAAACTTAGGTGGACAAACTAGTTTTGGTCAACGATCTGAAAATGTTAAGAAGCTTCAAGAACTATTAAAGAGTGCTGGTTATTTTCCAACACAACAAGTAGCTACTGGCTTCTATGGTTCAATTACGAAGAAAGCTTTAGATGATTTTAATAAAGGACAAATTAAATGGCCTGATTATAAATCATTTAATATACAAAAAGGTTATGCTTTAGTTAGAGAAAAAGATACACAAGAAGTTTATACGTTGGATCCAAAGACCGGCAAGGCGCGTTGGCTTACAGCCGAAGCAGTGCGTCCAGCCGGTTTTGATTTGACAAAAGTAACTGAAGTTCCTAAGGGTTATGTTGGACAGTTCAAGGTTGGAGATAAGTGGAATAAGTCTAAGGTTCCAGCTAAACCATTAAAGCAAGTAGAGCAAGCATATAAACCAGGAGTAAGTAAGTATAAAGAAGTTAAGCAATGGAACTTTGAAACTAAAGCTCAATCTACAAAAGCAATTACTAGTTATATTGATTATTTGAAGAGTCCAGTTTCAACTGTTACTGCACAAACAACTCCAGCTTTTAAACTTAAACCAGTAGAACAAACTAAGGCTACTTTAATTGAGAATGATTTAAAAGATTATTCTAAGATTACTGATCAAGAGAAAGAAAGATTAGATAACCTTCATAGGTTTGAGTCAGACTATGGTTCAAAGTTAATTGAAAGAGCTAGAATAGAACAACAGAAAATAATTTCTGAGGAGATGGCTAAGGCAGGATTTAAAGATCCAACGACTGGGGAGAATAAATTCCCATTAGCTTTAGATTTAGAAACAGCACGGAAAGAAATATTAGAATCAAATCAGAAGCTTTCTGATTTTGAAAAAGTTGCTTTAAAGAAATCTTCTGATCTTGAGAATAAATTAAAAGAAGGTAATACTTTTCAAGGACAATTTGAAGATCTATATAAGAATATAGATAGATTAGATACTGAAATTGTTTTTGAAACTTCAAAAGATAAACCTGATCAAGAAAAGATTAATGGATTTAAATTAGAATTAAATTCAGCAGCTAAAAAAGTTGATGATCTTAATTTAAAATACAAACCAATTGTTACATCGATAGATAATCTTCAGAAGGATTTATCTAAATTAGAAGCAGAGTTTCAAAATGAAATAGCAAAGTTTGGGGATAAGATGCCAGTAAAATGGGCTAATCTTTTTGCAATACAAAGTTATAATGAAAGTTTAGAAGTAAAAGTAAAGGAGTGGATAAAGGTTGAAGAGAAAGGGATTATCCAGTTGTATGAAACTGGTCAACTCTCAATGGTAAAGGCAATTGAAATGTTAAATGCAAATATATCAGAGCCTAAAGATAAGTTTACATCTGTATCTTTTAAAAACTTTATTAGTGATGGGACAAAAAGAAGAAGAGAAGCTGCTCTTAAGTACAAGTTTACACAAGCATCAATTGAAAAAGATATAGGAACTGGACCATTTAGTATTGCTCTTAGTGCTTTTAAAGGAGCAAGTATGGGTACTTTAAAAACAATATTCAAAGGAATGGAAATTGCTAGTGCAAAGTGGACTGTTCCTTTTCAACTACTTCAAGATATAAAAGACTTTAGAGGAATGTCTGCAGAGTTAGATGCTTTAGCTGAAGCATTGCCAAGCGTTAAGGATGTAAAGAAAATGACTCCTCAACAAAGAGCAATCTATTCAGACTCTCTTTTATTTTTAACAGAGACGGCTGATAAGGTTCTTGCAGATACACCAAAGACAAAAACTCAAGCGCAACAATTTAAATATATGGTAAAGAGTTTGGGGGATAAGATTTGGAATCCAGATTGGGGAGAAGTTAGTTTATATAAAGCTATGGAAGGAGATTCTTGGGTTCCTAAGAAATATCAAACACAAGCAAAGATTGCATTAGGAATAGTATTGGGTGGTGCAATGTGGAAAGATGCAAAAAGGAATCAAGGATTCTATACCGATATCTTTAAGAATATAAATAATAAGATAATTCCTAAGCTGGGTGGTCCAGCTAAATTAAGTGTTAGTAAATTTGTAGGCCAAGCTTTAAAGAATACACTAGGGAAAGGTTATACAAAATATATTGAAGGACCATATGGAATACCAACAGTAAGCGAAGTTATGAGAAATAGTTTTGCAAAAGCTTATAACAGTATTCCATTTATGACAAAGGCAAAGTTGGGTCGTCAATTGACTGGGTATGAAAAAGCTGAGATGAAAGAAATGGACAGAGTAAATACCATTATAGATAAGTATTATCCTACAAAAAAAGGAAGAAAAAGATTATTAGATATTTTAGCTGGAGAATCAACTCCTGATGAGATTTTTATTGGCGCAAAGAAAGGACCTAATGGCAAAATTTTATTTGCTAAGTCTGATAATGAAAAGATATTTGAAGCATTAGCTGAAATTGATCCTGACTTTTATGGAGAGCTAGCAAAGTTAAGAAACTTAGGAGCTCGATTAGAAGATATGCCTACAATAATTAGGCAATTAACTAAAGGTGGGAAGTTAAGAATCGAAGCAGAAA
>Ga0075122_10001800_pt1 | contig 14707 bp, 10 predicted proteins | sample AntAceMetag02UKB_FD_69790 | JGI IMG/M metagenome (GOLD analysis project Ga0075122, IMG submission 69790) | Saline lake microbial communities from Ace Lake, Antarctica - Antarctic Ace Lake Metagenome 02UKB | ecosystem: Environmental > Aquatic > Non-marine Saline and Alkaline > Saline | place... | reverse complement strand
GGATCACAAACTATATAGGCTAAATTATCATAAACCGATAAAGCTCTAATGGTACCTTTTATTGTGAATTTAGATATCTCCTTTGGCTGAAAGGGGTTAGAGATATCGAATATGTAGATACCTGATTTTTCACAAACTAAATAAAGAAAATCATCTCTGCTAAAAATGCTATCTATCTTTTCCTTAATATTATTTATCTGGGAAACCACTTGAAGCTTGCTGGTGTCTGAAACATCCAAGATATGCATTCCGCCCAGCTCATCATCATTTGCCAAATAGGCATAGTTTTTATTTATGACAACGTCGGAGATTTCTCCAAAACCAATCATTATATTAGCAATTTCTTTAGGGTCATAGGGATTTGTGATATTAAAAATGCATAACCCACCTGCATCATCGCAAGAGAGATAAACAGAGTCTTGACTTAAAAAAACATTTTTAACGAGAATTGTTGCTACCATAGCCACTTCTTCTAATTGATACGGATTAGAAATATCTAATATGTAAAGGCCTGCACCAAAACTAGCTACGTAAGCCAAATTGTTATGAATTACTACATCGGTAATAGCACCTTTCACCGATAATTTGGAAACCGCCTTAGGCCGCAAAGGATTAGAAACGTCAAATACATAGACATTCGAAGTACGACAAGCCAAATACGCATAATGATCACGCACTGTTATCCTTAAGGCAGTCGCCCCTTTGTCTTTTACACTAAAATGCGACATTGTTTTTGGCCGGTAAGGGTTGGAGATATCTACAATGTAAAAACCCGAGATACCGCAAGATAAGTATGCATATTTGCCGTAGACTGCTACACTTCGAACGGAGACGGCCCTAATGCGCAAACGCGCAATCTCTTTTGGTTGGTAAATATTAGAAATATCTGCTATGCGAAGGCCACCTTGTGCATCAGCCATATATAAATAATTGCCTACTGGCATTACTGCGCTAGACCAATCTTCTGAAGGAACAGTTGCTACTGGCACTGGTGATTCTGGGTTAGCTATGCTAAAAATCTTTACACCTGCGCTTCCTGCTGCTATATACAAGAAATCTTTATCTACCTTGGCGTCCATTACGATGCCCTTAGTAACTATGCTTTTAATATTTACTGGCCTATTTTTAGAAATATCCCATAGCACAATAACGCCTCCTGAAGGCACATAACATATATTCTTCTTCACAGCTACCGCATTCAAGGGCCCAAAAGGCCAAGAACCTATTTGGTAAGTATCGTTGTTCCGACCAGAATGCATGGAATAACTTACTTTATTTCTATATATGCCATGCAGGAGTAAACCCAATAAACCGATTGCCAGGCAACATAAAATTATAATAATATTAAAAATAATATATTTTTTCATTTTCACTGTTATGCTGGTTAAAACGGATAAATAAAAAATAGCTTTCTGAAACAATATAAAAGATAGCGTCTTAATGTTCGCGAAGTATATAAATCGAACCTTGCTCGATTAAATAGCCTGAAAAAAATCACCAAAAAGATGGGGCTTGACGCTGGAAAATATCGATACATTTTTCTTCTCAGCAATGCATCACACCATGACATTGGCATAAATTTAATTAAGTATAACAATAGTTGGAAGCGAGCCAACTCTTTCCTATAAGTATCTCCTCCTCTAGTTATTCCCTTCACTCTACCCTTCGATTCTATTTCACCTAATCTCTGGGCCATTCGCGTTATATCAGTACCGGGATAATATCTGAGCCAAAAAGTTTCTATAAAATCGGGTTTATTTTTACAATAAAACCTTGCAATATCAGTTAATTCTTTTTCGTCCTGGCCAGGTAAGCCAAGAATATTATCGCAAGTAATATATATGCTTTCCTGCCTAAATAATTTAATTATTAAAGATACCTTATAATTAGTATAATGACGGTTCAGTATTTTTTTTCGTTTCTCCTCGTCAAGAGTCTGCACTCCCATTTGGACTTTATAACATCCTCCTTGCTTTAAAAGACGAACTACTTGCTCGTCAACAAATTGTGGTGAAAGATAGCATGCAAAAGGCAGGGCTATGTGCTCTATATACTTTTGAATAAACTCGCTTAACCACTGTTTATCATAAACAAATACTTCATCGAGAAAGTGGATATATTTTAGGCGATACCTAATCTTAGCCTGCTCTAATTCTTCAATCACATTATCCACACTTCTTCTTCTTAAATATTGTCCCTTATTCCGATATAAAGTTTTTAATACACTATTACAGCAATAACTACAAGAATGAGGGCACCCTCTTGAAGTAATAATTGTATACCCCTCTTTCATAATAAATTCATTCTTCGCATAATATAGTTCTTTATCCGGTATAGGCATATTATCAAGATTATCCTTTAAAAAACGTACCGGATTACGTATAATAGCGCCTTTTGTTTTAAACCATATATTATTTATAGTATAATCTATATTATTCTGATCAATACTGCCTGCTAGCTCAACTAAAGCGTCCTCTCCTTCACCGACACACAAAAAATCCACCTCATCTTGCTTGATAACTTCTTCCGGAGCAGAAGTAGGGTGGATTCCTCCAAAAATAATATATGCTGAAGTAGCTTTTTTTGCAAGTTTAGCCATATTTAGTGCCCAAACAAGATTATCAGAAGTAACTGACAGGCAGACTAAATCAGGCTGCATGATTTTTAATCTCGCTTTAATCATCGAGTTATAACTAAAAATGCGAGCTAAAAAGGGTATATTGACGAAACCAGCTTCATCGAATAGTATGGGGTCAAAAAGCAAGGAAACTTGATGATTTGCCTTCTTTAAGGCAGAAGAAATATATTCCATCCCAAGACTCTCATAACCTGCACCAACAAAAACAACTTTGGCCATATATAGCTCACCTCTAAGCGCGTTGATTGGACTCGCATTCAATACCAGAACAAAACAATGTATGCTTCTACATAAATCCAGTAAATTATAGCACGTTGCTGCTTAATAACATTTTAGCCAAACATGCATCAAAAATCAATTTTTCCTCGCTAGAATGGCCATGCTGCCTTGCCTTAAAAACAAATCGGCTTTTATAAGCTTAAAGATTAGAGCAATGCATTTTAATGCGGCCTTATTCTTTTCATTAAAAACAAGCCTTAGTTTATTGTAATCCCCTAGAATAGTTACATATGAAAAATATGAAATTATAAACCCCGCGTTTTTGACAATTTTTTTAAATGTCTTTTCCACGAACAAGCTCACATGTCCGGGATGAGTAATATAACCGGAATAAACCCCGAATAGTTTCCGCAGAAATCCCTTAATGCCCAAAAATGACTCACTGGGGATCTCTATATATATCAAACCGTCATTTCGTAAATACTGCTTCAATTTTATCAGAAAATCGACTGGGCACAAAATATGCTCTAGCGTATCAATCATTATTATTAAATCAAAAAAGTTTTTTGGTACCCTTTTGCTTTCTACCGATTGCTCTAATTTCGCTTCTAAATCAGGAAAATTACTTAATGCCTGGCGGGAAAAAGACCCCGAAGGCTCTACGCCCTTATAGTAAGCGCCTTTGGACATGATAATTGATGCTAAAACTCCGCTTCCTGCGCCTATCTCTAAAACTCTGGCCTGAGAAAAATCTATATGTGAACAGGCTTCTATCCTTTCTAAAATATCTTTTGCAATAACATGCTTTAGATTTTTTTTCGTATTATAATTATTACAGATTGGATCGTTAAACTGGTTTCGTGATACAACATCGCTGCGAGGATCTTGAAACATCATCTTGCAATCCTTACAACAATATATAGTCATGCCCTTATGCTTACACTTCACAATTGTATTACCACCTCCGCACAGTAGGCAATTAATGGTTCCTTTTTTTGATGTTTTTTTATTATCCATATCTAATCAACTCCTTGCATTTCCAGCGTATCTTAGCCAAAATAGCACATTACCACCTCATAATTTACCTGCTAAGAAAATATCTCATTTTTTTCCAAATAAACATAATTTATATCGAATTTTTTTACTTATGTAAAATAAGTAAAGTTTTATATAATCCCACAAATCCAAATAATGAAGGGCGTAACTTTTGGACTTTATGACCCGCTTGAACCATACTATAACCAATATTGCTGGGAATAATAAGTTTTTGGAGGTTATGCGGCGATACAAGCGATGGGCTATAATATAGTTCATTACTGAAGATGAAATTATCCCGCTAACAAGAATAAGGTTGCCAATTTTCGCAGCATCCTTCCGATAGGTGTTTCCTAAGATAGCATAAGGGAAGTATTCTCTGCCCGAATTTATTTTCTCTACATCGTCAGAGGTAAGCAATCCCATATTTTTGGCAATCTCGACGATCTTTGTCTGCGGATAATAACGCAACCAATATATTGCCGGAATATCTGCCTTATAAGTATTGCAAAATTTTAATGTAGAAATCAGGTCATCCTCGCTTTCTCCAGGAAGTCCAAGAATAATGTTAGAATAAACAAATATGTTAGTATCTCCTAGCAACTGGAGGGCCCTGATTATCTCCTCATTGGACCCCTTTCTTTGCAACACGCTTTTTCTTAGCTCTTCGTTAGCTGTTTGCACTCCAACATTAACTGCCTTACATCCTGCTTTTGAGAGTAAACTGGTTATCTCTGCATCGACATCGGAAGGGTGAATGCAGCAAAAGAACGGGAGCCTTATCTCCTCTTGATATAATAGCAAAAAATCATTCAGCCACTGCTTGCTTGAGGTAAACACCTCATCGTAAAAAGTAACTTTAGTGATATTGTAACGTTTCTTGGCCCATTTCAATTCCGCTATAAGGTTTTCCGGGCTTCGCCTTCTGAAGTAAACACCTCCTCTATGTAATCTATCTATTGTACTATTCCAACAATAACTACACCTGTTATTGCAACCACGACTACCCATTATTGCATAACTGCTATCTACCAAGCCATGATAATCATTGAAGAAAAGGTCTTTGTCCGGAAAGGGCAAATCATCAATATTCTGTATGGGCGGCCTAACATCGTTAACGTAACTCTTGCCATTGTTGTAAACTCCGATATTAGGGATGTTACTTACTGTTTTGTTGCCCTCTAAAGCATTGACTAAATTAAGGAATGCCTCTTCGCCTTCGCCTACTATTACGTAATCTGCAATACCATCTCTCAAGACATATTTCGGAACTGACGTTGGATGTATTCCGCCAAAAACAATTGTGGTATTAAGTTTTCTTTTTATTTGCCTTGCTATATCTAATGACCAGTTATAATTGTCTGAGATAACAGAAAACGCAACGATATCAGGGTTATCCTTCTCTACGCTTTCTAATATGTAGTTTTTAAAATTGGATATTTTATACAAAAAACTATTATTAGCAAAAAAATTATGGAAAAGGGCCGGCTCAAATGCAAGGCTTGTTTTGTGCCCCGCCTCTTTTAAAACGGAAGATAAATATTCGATACCCAAGCTTTCATAATGACTATGAATAAATTTAATATGCATAATTATCCTTAAAATTAAAAACCAATCGCGATCAAAGGCTCACATAACCTTGATAGGAAACATATCGTTAATATTTTGATGTGGATTATTAAAAGACAGATTTTGCTCTCGAAATTTTTTATTTAAGACAAGGCAATCTCTATATACAGTATCAAAAATCTTATGGTTCCACATGTTTGCCAATAAATATTTTAATTCTGAATTTTTAACATTCCCGAATGAAAGTGGCATAAAAGGGCAGGGCTGGATTTCGCCGTATGGTGAAATATAAAAAACCGATTTAGTAAATATGCCACACTGCTTTGGGGCCGGAATGCCGTTAAAATATGCTAAATAAGGATTTGTTAATTTCAAAATTTTTTGCACTTCCCCGTCACTCAATAATGAACTTACATGGCATGAAAAACTGCCTACCGGTCGAGCCGGCATTACTCGTACAGCTAGCACTTTAAGTCTCTTAGCTAACTTCATCATATTTACTATATTCTCGCTATTAGCCCTCTCCGATGTAATATAAGTGGATAGTATGCAAGGTATGTTGTGTTTGACAAGTATAGACACTCCGTTAACTGCGTCTCTAAAACACCCCTTTAGACCTCTTAGGTTATCGTGAACCGAAGCATCGTAACTATCAACGCTAACTGCAACGCAGGATACACGAGTTTTCTTTAACTTGCCTACGGTCTCCTCTGTAAGCAGCTGCCCATTGCTTTCTAAGATTACAACGAATTTTTTAGCTGCATATTTGATAATATCAAATATGTCCTGGCGCAATAATGCTTCCCCGCCGCTAATATTTACTCTTGGCACTCCTAAAGCGCCAATATCGTCTAAAACCTTGCGCCACTGTTTTGCACTCATCTCATTATTTATGTCTTGCTTGTAAAGGCCTGCTGAGCAATGAACACATTTACATTGACATTTATAGGTTAACCCTAAAATTGCGGAAAAGGGGCTATGTCTGCCTGTACTATTTTTATACATGTTATAACACAACTTAAAATATAAGCGTAATGGAACAACACGCATAAGTATTTTAGAAAGCAGGTAAATTTGACCTATCTTATAATTGAAATATTTTAACATCTAACGGTAACTCCTTACCAGATTTAAATAAATGGTATTCTTCCCTAAATCTTTTTTCATTCATCAGGCATTTTTCGCATGACTTATACTTACTGAAAAAAGGGTGGTTTTCCATGTACATTATAATACGGTCGATATTTGTATCTCGAATGTTACCAAAAGTTATTGGAATTGCCGGACAAGGCTGTATATCTCCGTATGGAGAAATATAAACCAAATTCTTATCAAGAGCTGAACAGCCTATCCCTTTTCTTGTTACCATCTGTAAAGCATCTTCTATGTAAACGAATGAGGGATCTACGATTGCCATAACGTACTTTTCCTCTTCCGGGGAAAGCATTTCCTCGTCTGCTTCCCTCCATTGTCCCGATAAGATAGGAAATAAAATCTTCACCCCATCTACTTTTAGCTTTTTACCTAAAGTTACTATTTTCTTTAAATCATCTTCCCTGATTGCCCTTTTTGACGCATAGGTTGATATCAAGCAAGGTATTTCGTGTTTAACGCAAAATTCTATTCCACGTACAGCAGATTTGAAACAACCTTCCTTCTGACGTAACATATCGTGAGTTTGCTCACAACTACTGTCAATGCTAACATTTATATTCCCAATGCCCGCGCCCTTTAACGCTAATACTGTATTTTCATTCAGTAAAATTCCATTTGTATCGATAGAAGTCTTTATCCCTAAACGAGAGGCATAACGTACAAACAATATTAAATCGTTATGCAATAGCGGTTCTCCGCCGAAAAAAGTTACTTTAACCGGTCCCCACATATTAATATAATCCAATACGGATATCACTTCCTCTACAAATAAATCTTTACCTTTTTGTTCATAGTCACCAACTGAACAATGCACACAGCTGCACTGACATTTATAGGTCAACGAAAAAACTACGGAGAATGGGACAAATTTCCCCAAAACATACCTCTTCCACAAAAATTTTACAATTTTAGTGTAATTTCTGAAATTAAGTTTTTTAAAAAAAACCTTGAGCCCGAAAATAAGCTGGATAATGATTCTCATGTTTATCTCCTATGGTATTTACGTTGTATTTAAATTTTCCTAGTCCTCAAGTTGTATATAATAGTATTGCTTAAGCCGCATTTATAATCTATATAAAATGCTAAGCAGCCAGGTCAAAGCTAAACAGGTACACTTTATTTAGCGAATAATTCTCTTGCCGCGCGCTTTGCGTCTAAGTAACATTCTTCCATGTCAAAGTAACTGTGTCTTCCGCTTCTTCCAGCAGTTATTAGATTTTTGATGTTAGACAATTCGCTAAATATCGAATCAGTGCCTTTCTCATGGCCAAGATACATCAGAGGATAAGCATAACGAATACGCTTAACCAAAGAATCACTTATTTTATTTTTGGGCACTATATTTAGCTTGTTTAATGAATCAACAACCCTGCGGACAATTTGTTCGTCTCCTAAACTCCAGATGCTATCTCCATAATCACAAAATATTTCACAACAAATGGATGATTTATTATCTCTCACCATAGAGCTATCCCAATTACCCGGCTCGCTAACTCTAGAAAAAATAACGCCTTTGTCAGGGAAATAAATCCAATGATTACGAGTTATATAAGATTGCTTAGATATCAAATTAACCGTTAATAAGCTACGATATTTTATGCTGTCTACTAAATCGCTATCTTTATATATAGACAAATATGGCATGTACTCTAACAACGGCTTTAACGGTATAGTCGATATAATGTATCGAAACTTCAATTGATAAGCACTCTTATCCTTCTTATAAGTAACGGAACGCATCCTTTCACCTTTTAAATCTATGCCTAATAGATTTGCATCAAGTATAACTTTAGCAGTGCCTTTTATTTTTTTAAATATAGCATCGCAGACCGCCCCTACTCCCTTTTGAGGATAGTAAAATAAAACGGTGTTTTCTTTATTTTGGTTTCTGCTGCCAAACAAAGGATTGGCCATTTCGCAAATATTAAATTTACCGATTCTTTTCTCTGCCCAAGACGCAGAGATTTTGTCTGTTGTTATCCCCCATATTTTTTCTGAATAATCTTTAAAGTAAATATCGTGTATAGCCGAACCTAGATAAGAACTCACCCAATCTTTTAACGAGTGGGGCCTAACCGCATTATTGCAGTAGGTATGCCTTAGATTAGACAACAGACATCCTGTTACCACAGGAATTCCGTAAGAAAAAATGTCGAAAATATTGGGTGGGTACCTTACAAATCTGTTATTTAATAAAACTGAACTCTTTTTTCGGTGCTGGATTAACACGTTAACACTCAACGTAGATTTTAAATAATCAATGGCGTCCTTGCCGTGAAAACAGATACGGTGCCCCCCTAAATCAAACCTAAACCCCTTAAAATCTATTGTTTGGGATAAACCGCCAATACATTTCTCTTTTTCTAGCAAAACTATCTTATATCCCGAATCCCTTAATAAATCGGCTATCATCAAACCTGTTAATCCTGCTCCTAATATTAGAATATCTGTGGTTTCCTGTTTCATATTATAATTATCAATTTGAACGCCTTGTTAGTTTTATTGTTATAGCGCATATCTATACTCTCTTTAACCGTGCATGCGGTTCTATCATAGGCATATCATCAGTATAATCTTACAGTATGCTTTAAACGATTGTCCTCTTGTTTAAATACCTTAGAAGCATCACAGAGCTCTATTTCCAAATTTTAAGGGGCGATTTTTCTATAAATATCTGCTTGTTCTGAAGCAAGACCTTTTATGAAGACTTTACGGGCGCTCCAGAAATAGCCTAAAGCTTGAACTAAAGGTATTTTATGATAAATTACATCTGTCCAATAACTTAACATTATAAGCGGGACAGCTAAGCAATGAGCTGGAAAATAAAGTATCTTTTTAGCAAAAGGCAAAAGCATTGGAAACTTGATCAACAGGTTGCCTGCCCAAAGTATATTTTTAATTTTACTATGGTTATTATGTAAATCTTTGGGCTGATAAGTAAATTCTCCTACGGCTTCGCATAATCCCCTTTCCAACAAAACTTTTGCCAATTTTGTACCTTTAAAAATCTTAAGAATGCTTGCCCTGATTCCCCAAGGTTTCATTAGGTTCGCAAAACATATACTCTCAACCACATTCTCAATAGTTTCATTTGGCAGACAAAATAACATACTGATTATAAACTTTATTTTATACCTGTGAAGTAATCTCGATGTTTTTATAAAATCAAGATTTTTGAATTTCTTATTTAAAACCTTGAATCGTACAGATTCTATTCCACTTTCTAATCCGAAAGCTACCCCACTACACCCTGCGGCCTTCAAGCCTTTGACCATTTCTTCGTCTATCCCTACAACGGTAATATTACATGTAAAAGGCAAGGCTATATTCTCCTTATAACTTGCTAGAAAATTCATAACCCAATCTTTATTTGTATTAAATGTATCATCGGAAAAATGTAGCACCTTGGTTGGGTATTTAGAAATAACCGATTCAATCTCCGCAATCACGTATTCCACGCTGTGACGGCGCACTAATGCCCCCTTTCCTTTATATATCTCTTTAAGATTAGGCGCAAAACAATAAAAGCAGTCATATGGGCACCCCCGCATAGTGACAAATTTCTTTAATAAAAAATTACGCAGAAATGGGTACCTATTATAATATAATGCCCTATCCGGAAAAGGATACTTGTCTAAATCAGCCTCTAAATTACAAAGCTCGTTCCTTATCCACCTGTCTTTTTTCTTTATCATCAGATTGGGTATATCATCAAACGCTTTCCGGGCATCGATTCGGTTCATCAGCTCCAATAGAGACTCCTCGCCTTCTCCAACGCAAATAATATCAACATATCCGTCTTTTGAAGTTTCATCCGGCATTAAAGTGCAATGCGGCCCACCCCAAATAATTGTGTGGTGAGTGCGTTCCTTAATTATTTTAGATATATGCTGGAAAGCGGATGCTTGCGGAGTCATAACTGAAAAACCTATAATGTCACAGGAAATTTCTTTGATAAACTTTAACAGGTCATCTACTCTTTTATATTCTGATAATAAAGCAATATCTACCTTATGATTGTTAATTTTTAGATAAGAACTTAAACACATAATGCCTAGGCTCTCATTAAGATAATTATCACTAATAAATAGTATTTTCGCCATATATGGCACACTTTTTTATTGTTTATACCTGATATTGATCAATAAAAGAATAATCAGAAATCGACACGTATATTATGTAAAAAGCACATACTCGCTACCCAACCAAATAATATTGATTTTCATCTCTTTCTCTTGCCCTAACTTCAACAAATTATTATAATCCTCTCGCTCCATCAAATAGATATTATCTTTAATATTTCTACTAAGCGATATATCCATCAACGATAAATCTCTATTTACAATCGCCTTGGGGATATCTATCTTATTCAGATAATAATAATCGCTCCAGCGCTCTTTGCGCTCAGAAGTTAACCTGGATTTACCACCAAGCAATGTAATATTACACAGAACAAGTTTCTTGCCAGTATATATGGCTTTTTTGTTATTTAACAGACTTCTAATAATGTCCATTTCTGATTTATTCTGAGAATTATTGATCAGATATATGATGTTAGCCGATGAAACTAGAAAAAAAAGCATTACTGATACCCGTGCAATTATATACTTATTAGTATATGTTCTACTGAGGATTTTAATGCTTACCTGAATTAACAATACAACCACAGTTAAACAAAGAATCCAGAGTAGGGGATTATTCACATTATAGCTAAAACTACCTGCTGCCAATCCCCTCTCTTCCATCCAAGACACAGAAGAATATCCGGTCTGATATACTTGCAACAAGTTAGTTAGCGTTAACATGGAGATAAACCAAGCAGATAAAGTAAATAATAAGCCGTCGTTATTTCTAAAATTCCAGACAAAATCATAAATAAATTTACCCACTAATATCGCTAAGGCGGGACATAAGATATTCGCCCACCAAGATCGTGTAAATAACGTAACTGCCATAATTATTATGGTTGTTGTTATTATCCAAGAAAAAACCAACTTATCCGCTGCTAAACTATATTTTTCCTTTAACAAGCGTATGAATAAGAAAATAAAAGCCGGTACTAGCATAATGCTCCATGGAAAAAATCCAAGCTTCAACACATTCCAAAGGATAAATGGATCGCGTGCATTTGGGGCAGCTAAATCGATTTTGCCCGATAAAATTAATTGCTGTAGAAAACCCAGATTAAATATTTTCAATCGGATAATATTAGACACAATAAAACTAATAAAAAAACTAAGGTAATTTAAATATTGTTTAGTTATAAATAAATAGATTAACCATGGAGTTACTGTTATCAATAATAACAGTAACCATAAGCTCCATTGTTTCAACCTTAAAAACTTTTTGCTTAGCAGTTGGAATAAAAGAATAATAGCTATACCTAATAAACACAATAATCCAAAAGCTTCGGATAAGCCAAGCAGCCCGAAAGGAATCGCCGATAGATAAAAAAACTTGATATTTTTAAGGCCTTTCCATGCTAAAAAAATAAAAGCTAACATGAAAAAAATAGGTATTGCGTATCCGTCCGCCGATCTAACGCCTCGGTTAAAAATAAATTGATAGTTTGTAGCAAGTACAAGCGCCGAAAATAGACCGACCATATTACTTTTATACAAAGATTTAGCGAATATAAAAGTTAATACAATGGTCAGGAATCCTGCAAGTGCCGGAAATAACCTAGCGGATAACTCCGATTCACCAAATAGGTTAAATGATAGATTGACTAAAAGAGCAGGAATAGGATTATAGAGACGGCCAAAGGTCGCACTCTTAACTGTATTATCTAAATTTGTATTATTGAATAAATCTTTACTCAATTGGACACGATAGGCTTCATCTAAATCATAAAAGCTAGAACTTCCCAATTGGCAAAAACAAATGTACAAACTGAATAAAATCAGCGGGATTAAACATATTTTATATATGAATTTGTGCCTACAAACCATCTCTGAATCCTATGTTTCTTACATTACCTTGATGTAAAATAAAATCTTGCTTTAACAATAAGAAGCAATTACATTGCTGTTTTTGAGACAACAACCGGTAAAAAACGTCTCTGCGTTGTTTATTTCACATATTTTACTCGTTTTTCTGATCTTTGCCACATTTGAACATGTCATCACGTATATTTGTAGCGACAACAAATTGTTATAAATAATTTTGCCGTATATACGGTTAGCAAAAACGAATTGTAATTTCGTACGCGCGTTTCTATCGCTAAACATCTTTTTGAGGTCGCTTACAAAATAGAAGCGTAAAATAAAAGATAATAATAGTGTTTTTACGGGCACCTTAACTGTTGGATCGCTTTTCTGCTAAAATTTATTAAGGAGACAAAAAATTTAACCAGCAAGAAATAACCGCCAAAAATAATGTCTCCTACACTGATCATGCGTAACTTCAAGTGCCGGAGCACGATATGTGGACGGACATAATAGCTAAACATGGCCTCTCCCTGGATATTAACAAGCTCTTCCCGCGATATATGTTTAGAGATAAACGGCAATTTTTTATTACCAGATAGCCATGCTTCCCAGCTAGTAAAATCTTTATAGCTGCAGTTAAAATTAGTATCATCTTTATACTGCTCATAGAGCAGCGTACCGGGGTAAGGTATAACTATATTAAATTTGACTACATCACAATTCAGCAACTTTGCAAACTGTATCGTTTGTCTGCAATCTTCGAGAGTCTCTTCCGGCATCCCCAACATAAAAAGTCCGGTTGTTAAAATTCCATGTTTTTTTGCTATTTTTACGGAATCTTCCGCAGCTTTAATAGTTGCTTTTTTTCGCATTGCATTAAGTGTCTTTTGGCTTCCAGATTCAAACCCGAACAAAATAAGGTATAAGCCCGCTTGTTTCATTCTATTCATCAGTTCGTCTGTAACCTGATTCGTACGCATTTCTGTGAGCCATTTAATTTTAGTATGGAGGTTGCGACTTATGATTTTATCGCAAAACTCGTAGCCTATCTCTATTGTAGAAGGAAAAAAACTATCGCAAAACACAAAGTTATTTATCCCATAATGGCTATTAACGTATTCAATCTCATCGACAACGCTATCTATGCTTCGTGTCCTAAAGCCTTTATGAATTATATTCTGTGCACAAAAAATACATTTATACGGGCACCCCCTAGAAGCTTGCATCGGTACAGCAGGGCTTCTTAAACCTAGCATAGGGGCCTTCACATAGTACTCCCAATCAAGAAGATGCCATGCCGGATATGGCAAATCATCGAGGCAGTCGATAGGCCCACGGTCTTTATTATGCACAACGGAATCACCGCAACAATAGCTTATCCCATCAATTCCTAAAAAATTCTCCTCCGACTGGATAGCTAGTAAAAGCTCTAGAACCGTATGCTCACCTTCACCTCTTACTATAACATCTGCTATATCATTTTTTAACATCTCTTCCGAAAAAAGTGTTGCATGCAAATTGCCGAGTATAATTTTGGGAATTTTTTTAAAAAGCCGAAGCTTCTTACAAAGCTCTTCCACATTAGAGAAGACCGGAGTTAAACAAGAAAATCCCACAACGTCCGGCTCCATCTCGCTAATCCGGTTCAACAGTTGCTCATTGCTTAATCGATATGCATACTGATCTATAATATGCACTTCAAAGCTATTCTTTTCCAGTATTGCCGCAATATAGCACAAACCCATTGGCGGGACAGGGGGAAGGAGCCTCCTATAGATATGTCTCAATTGCTGCACACCTATTATCGGATTTACCAACACTACCCTTAATCTCTTATTTTTAGCCATAAAGATGAAACCTTTTATTGCTGCGCATTAATGCAGGTGAAAAACAAATATACTTAATTAGCCAAAGACAAGTAGCTACCAATCATTTTAAAAATAGCATCTGTGTTTAGAGAATTTTCAAATAATTTTATTCTCTCTATTCCTACTTCTTCATAGGCAGCTACCTCATCCGGCTTAATCCATATATGCTGGTTAATATCGTTATCTCCAAACATAAGATTCATTTGGCCTTCCTTGCGAAGCATGCGATGGCTTCCGATTTGATTAAATTCCTGGGTTAAATGAGAGCTTCTGTTAGAATAAGCACTATAGCT
>Ga0075122_10001799_pt1 | contig 14708 bp, 8 predicted proteins | sample AntAceMetag02UKB_FD_69790 | JGI IMG/M metagenome (GOLD analysis project Ga0075122, IMG submission 69790) | Saline lake microbial communities from Ace Lake, Antarctica - Antarctic Ace Lake Metagenome 02UKB | ecosystem: Environmental > Aquatic > Non-marine Saline and Alkaline > Saline | place... | reverse complement strand
AGATAATTCTGTAATTTTATCTTTTGTACGTACCCAAATTTCAATCACTCTTGCATGTCTTTCATCATCAGTAAGCAGACCTTCTTCGTATTGATCTTGAATTTGGTCGACTTCGAGCTGAGCTTTTTCTAAAATTCCTTTTTTTATAGGAAGTTCTGGCAAGTCATCCATTGCCCATGTCATTCCTGACATTGTGGCATGTTTGAATCCAAGAATCATCATGTCGTCGAGCATTTGTCCTGTTTCTTCTAAACCATATATATGGAAACATTGGCCTACAATATCTTTAAGAGTTTTTTTGTTTGTAACTTCATTAACATAAGAAATTTTTTCGGGAATAATTTCGTTAAAAATAAGTCTTCCAACCGTAGTCTCTAACATTTTCCCTTGAATTTGAATATTAATTTTTTGGTGCAACTTTATGTGGCCATATTCATAAGCAAGTTTTGCTTCTTTTGTAGAGATAAATGGATGTTTATAAGCATCCATTTTTTCATCCATGTTTGTAAGATAATAACATCCAAAAACTATATCCAAACCAGGGGTTGCAACTGGCTCTCCTGTTGCTGGCTTAAGAATATTTCTTGATGAAAGCATTATATTAGCTGCTTCGTTGCGAGCTTCGCGGGTTAAAGGCACATGAACAGCCATTTGGTCACCATCAAAATCGGCATTAAAAGCACTACAAACCAAAGGATGCACATGAATAGCTTTTCCTTCTATAAGTACTGGTTGAAATGCCTGGATTCCAAGCCTATGAAGCGTTGGAGCTCTATTTAAAAGCACATAAGCATCTTTTGTAATTTCTTCTAAAATATCCCAAACTTCAGGATGCGCTGCATCGATATATCTATTTGCACTACGAACATTATGAACAAGTTCTCGCTTTATAAGTTGGCTTATAACAAATGGTTTAAACAATTCTAAAGCCATTGTTTTTGGTAAGCCACATTGATGTAATTTAAGTTTAGGACCAACAACAATTACCGATCTACCAGAATAGTCGATTCTTTTACCAAGAAGATTCTGCCTAAATCTACCTTGCTTACCTTTAAGCATGTCTGCAATAGATTTAAGGACTCTTCTTTGGCCTGTTGATGCTGTAACTGTTTTACCGTGTCGAGCTCCATTATCAATAAGCGCGTCAACTGCCTCTTGTAGCATTCTTTTTTCGTTTCTTTGAATAACCTCGGGAGCATTAAGATCTTTTAATCTTTTAAGACGATTATTTCTATTTATAACTCTACGATACAAATCATTTAAATCAGAAGTAGCAAATCTGCCACCATCAAGCTGTACCATAGGCCTCAAATCTGGAGGTATAACAGGAATAGCCTCAAGAACCATCCATTCGGGCCTAATGCTAACTTTTTTTAAGCTCTGGAATAACTTATGTCTACGAGTAATTTTTTTGCGCTTGCCACCTTTTGTTTTTTCTAGTTCAACATCAAGCTTTTTAACTTCTGTATCTATATCAATACTAGAAAGCAATTCTCTTATTGCTTCGGCGCCAATACCTGCCTCGAAAATATGCCCATATTTAATAGAAAGATCGTGATAAGTGCTTTCGGAAATAATCTGTAAAGGCGCTAAACTTACAAGCTCTTTTTTTGCGACATCAAAAGCATTATCTAGTTGTTCCTTTTTTTCGTCCCTTAGAGAAGAAAGGCGTACTTTTTCGTCGCCAAATATTTTTGAAAGTTTTTCTCCTGTAAGCCCTTTGTTGGCAAATTCTTTGTTTCTTGAATCCAAAGCCATCTCAAGTTCTTTTTCTAAAGAAGAAAGTTTGTTTTTAAATTCCTGTTTAACTTGATCAATAAGAGCTTTCTTTTTGTCTTCGTCAACTGAGGTTATAATAAAATTAGCAAAATAAACTACTTTTTCTAAATCTTGAACGGAAAGATCTAATACTAAACCAATTTTAGAAGGCACTCCACGCAAAAACCAAATATGTGAAACCGGTGCAGCTAAATCAATATGCCCCATTCTTTCACGTCTAACCAAAGCGCGAGTAACTTCGACCCCACACTTATCACAAATAATACCTTTATATCTAATTCTTTTATATTTTCCACAATAACATTCCCAATCTTTTGTAGGTCCAAAAATTCTCTCGTCAAAAAGACCATCTTTTTCGGGCTTTTGTGTTCTATAGTTTATTGTTTCTGGCTTGGTTATTTCTCCATATGACCAAGTGTGAATGTTTTCGGTTGAGGCCAAGCGTAAACGAATAGAATCAAAATCTACTGCCCTAGATGGAACTGGGTAAGTGGATAATGTTTTAGTTGATGAGGGTGTAGACATAAAGTAAAAAATTTTCTAATGTTGGTCTTGGCTCTTTGCTTCTTCGCCATGCTCTTTTATAACTTTTCCATTCTTTAATAATTCCACTTCTAAGCCAAGGCCTTTTAATTCCCTTGTTAAGACATTGAATGATTCTGGAACATTTGGTTTTCCAATTGGTTCGCCCTTAATAATTGATTCATATGCTTTTGACCTACCTGGAACATCATCGGATTTGATAGTAAGGATTTCCTGTAACATATGAGCGGCGCCATAAGCTTCTAATGCCCAAACTTCCATCTCTCCAAATCGCTGTCCACCAAATTGAGCTTTACCACCCAAAGGCTGTTGTGTAACAAGAGAATATGGACCAATAGATCTTTGGTGAATTTTATCTTCAACAAGATGGTTAAGTTTTAATATGTATATATATCCAACTGTTGTTTCTTGGTCAAAAGGCCTACCTGTTTTTCCATCATAAAGTTGCATTTTTCCATTTGCCTGAAATCCAGCCTTTTTAAGCTCTTCTTGAATAACTTCATAAGGAACACCATCTAAAACAGGGCTAGCTACTTTGTATCCTAATTTATGCGCTGCTAATCCTAAATGAGTTTCTAAAATTTGACCTAAGTTCATTCTAGACGCAACACCAAGAGGATTTAAAACAATGTCCATTGGTGTACCATCTTTATCAAAAGGCATATCTTCGACAGGAACTATTTTTGAAATAACACCTTTGTTTCCATGACGACCCGCCATTTTGTCTCCAACTTGAATTTTTCTTAAAGAAGCAATTGAAACTTGAATTGTTTTTATAACTCCGCTAGAAAGCTTGTCTCCGTTTTCGCGGGAGAAAATTTTAATATCAACAACTTTTCCATGTTCTCCATGTTCTAAATAAAGAGAGCTGTCGCGAACATCTTTTGCTTTTTCTCCAAAAATAGCGCGCAATAGTTTTTCTTCGGCAGTAAGCTCGGCTTCTCCTTTTGGAGTAATTTTACCAACTAAGATATCTCCTGATGAGACCTCGGCTCCAACACGAACAACTCCTTCCATGTCAAGATCATTAAGCTTGTCTTCGCCTACGTTTGGAATATCTCGGGTTATAACTTCGGGCCCAAGTTTTGTATCTCGCACATCTATGGAGTAATCGTCAATATGAATTGAAGTGTATCTATCGTCTTGGACTAATCTCTCGGAAATTAAAATCGCGTCTTCGTAGTTTCCACCTTCCCAAGAAATAAACCCAACAAGAACGTTTTGGCCAAGAGCTAGTTCGCCTTTATCTGTTGCAGCGCCATCGGCAATTACCTGGCCTTGCTTAACTATGTCACCTCTATTTACAATAGGTTTTTGATTCATTGAGGTTGACGCATTTGATCGGACAAATTTTCCTAAACTATATTCTTTAATTTCTTTTTTATGCTTAATGGAAATTTTATTTGATTGAACTCCAATTACTTCGCCATCATCTTCTGATAAAACAACTTGCCCAGAATCCATAGCAGCTCTGTATTCAACTCCTGTTCCAACGATTGGAGAATCGGGCTTAACAACGGCAATTGCTTGGCGTTGCATGTTTGTACCCATCAAAGCTCTAACAGCGTCATCGTGCTCGAGAAATGGAATTAATGAAGTAGCAATTGAAACAATCTGCTTTGCTGAAATATCCATGTATTGCACTTGTTTGGACTGCACAAACATTGGCTCGCCTTTTACTCTTGCCTCTACTTTATCTTTTTCAAAATATCCTTCAGTATCAATTGGTGTTGTTGCTGCAGTTGTTACACCATCGCTTTCTTCTAACGCTGTAAGATATATAATTTCGTTAGTTACTTTAGGTTTTCCAGAAGATTCCTCTAAAACAACTTTACGATATGGAGTTTCTAAAAATCCAAATTGATTTATTCTTGCATATGAAGCTAAATGTCCAACTAATCCAATGTTTGGTCCTTCGGGAGTTGCAATAGGACAAATTCTGCCATAATGAGTTCTATGAACATCTCGAACATCAAAACCAGCTCGCTCACGAGATAACCCACCTGGACCCATGGCACTAAGACGTCTCTTATGTTCAAGCTCTGCTAAAGGATTGGTTTGATCCATAAACTGCGAAAGCTGGGATGACATAAAAAACTCTTTAACAGAACCGATTACAGGGCGCGCGTTTATCAACTGGTTTGGAGTAATAGTATTAATATCAAGTGTGGACATCCTGTCTTTTATAATTCGCTCCATTCGAGCTAAGCCAACCCTAAGTTTATTCTGAACAAGCTCGCCAACAGTACGAACACGCCTATTAGATAGATGGTCAATATCATCGGCTTCGTCTTGAGTTATATTAAGACGGATGATTTCACGAATAACTAAAGAAATATCTTCGCAACTTAAAGTGCGGTTCTCTTTTATATTAGGAACATTGAGCCCGAATCTTTGATTGATTTTATATCTTCCAACTTTACTGAAATCATACCTATCAAAATTAAAAAACATTGCATGGATTAATTGCTTGGCATTGGTTGCTGTTGCTAAATCCCCTGGTCTAATACGTTTATAAACTTCTTTAAGTCCTTCGTCTTCGCTTTTTGCTGTATCGCGCTTTATTGTTTCTTCTATCATTTCTTTTTCTTCGGCAGATAGATCTTTAAAAAGGTTTAAAATTTCTTCGTCAGTCCCAAATCCAAAAGCACGCAAAAGAGATGTAGCTGCAACTTTGCGCTTTCTATCTATTTTAACCCAAATAGCTCCATTAGAATCGGTTTCCAATTCAAGCCAGGCTCCTCTATTTGGAATAACCTTTGCTCCATAGCTCTTTTTGCCACGAACAACTTCGGAAGTAAAAAATACTCCAGCGCTTCGGATGAGTTGTGAAACAATTACACGCTCGATTCCATTGATGATAAATGTTCCGCGCGGAGTCATTACTGGAAAATCACCTAAATAAATTTCTTGCTCTTTAATTTCACCAGTTCTCTTGTTAACTAATTTTGCTCGAACTCGTATTGCAGATTCATAGGTAACATTTTTTTCTTTGGCAGTAACTTCGTCAAATTTTGGTTCATCAAGAAAATAATCTTCAAAATATAATTCAAGATCTCTACCAATAAAATCGCGAATTGGAGAAACTTCGTCAAAAAGCTCTCTTAATCCTTCTTTTAAAAACCAAGAATATGACTCTTTTTGGGATTCAATAAGATCGGGCAAAGGAACTGCCTCGTGAAGTTTCGTAAAAAATTTTCTTTCTGTTTTTGGGGCAAAACGAACATCATCAGAAGAATATGAATTTTGCTTCTTTTTATCTGTCATAATTCAATAAATCCAGCACTACTTTTAAGTAGAAAAACTTTCTCTGTCAAAGTAGTGCGGGATAAAAACAATTAAAAATTTACAAAAACAACCAAGTATTTAACAAAATACAAGGTTTTTACTTAAGAAAATATAAAATTTGCGGAAAAACAAGTAGTATGTTTCACAAAAGTAGAGGAACAATGATGCATGATAAGTAGTATTGTATATATTTTACAAGCACTTGTCAACTAAATTTGACTAGTTCTTAGCAAAATAAAACACAAATCAAGAAACTAATTTTAGGGCTTTAAAGGGGTGCTTTTGCTAGCCCAGCACTACAATTTTTAGCTAGTTTTGCTTAATATTAGCAAAAAAATAATTGTAGTGCTGGGTCAAAATATTGCCTAAACAGATAATAAATCTACGAAAGCTTATCTTATGCTAAAAACAGTGTTTGTGTCAAATATTACATGCTTTCAGGGCATATATGCTTGTAAAACGTATATCCTGTGGATAAGTTCCTCTAAATATCCAATAATTCCTTAACTATATCTGCATCGCTCCATTTAATCATTTTACCGTGTTTAATTGCCATTGTCTTTTCTGAGCCTTTTCCAAGTAACAATACAATATCATTTCTCTTTGCAATTTTTATTGCCTTTTTAATGGCTTCTTTGCGATCCACAATATTCCACCAATTCTCTTCTTGTTTATGCTTTTTAACCTTTTTAACACCTGGAATAATGTCTTCAATTAATAAGTTTGGATCGTCATCATAAGGATCATCGGTTGTTAAAATAATGTAATCGGATTTTTTTGCTGCTATTTCGCCCATTAAAGACCTTTTTGCTTTGTCTCTACCTCCACCAGTTACCCCAAACACGGTAATTATTTTTCTTGCTCCTTTTATTAGGTGAGCCATTTCTAAAATAGCTGTAAATGATTTTGGCTCATGAGCGTAATCGACAACAACTTTAAAACCTTGTTTTGATTTTATTATCTCGGACCTGCCTGGAAGAACTTCTATCTTTTCCAAGGCTTGTTCGCAAGTTGAAATAGAAACTCCAAGAGAGCGAGCAACTGCAATTGCGGTTAAAGCATTTTGCGCCATAAAGGCCCCAAGTAAATGAAGATGAATATAATAACCATCAACAGAAAGAATTGTGCCATCATCAACCTGTTTTATGTCATCGGCACATAAATGTTTTTCGTTTTTTTCTTCAACTGATTCTATATTGCAAGAATGATTAACTAACCATTTTTCATCGGCCCTATGGCGTAAAAATTTGTTTGATTGCTTATCTAAATAATTTGCAACAATAACTTTTTTAATTTTTTTACCTTGAAACTCTTTTTTGTGTGACTTATATAGTTTATTAAAAATAATTTCTTTTGCTTTTCTGTAATTTTCATATGAACCATGTGACTCAATATGCTCGGGCCCTAAATTTGTAAAAACAGCAACATCAAATGCAATACCCCATTGCCTGCTTTGCGCTATGCCTTCGCTTGTAACTTCGATTACTGCGTGCGTGCATTTTTTATGAACCATTTTGCGAAGAAGTTTTTGTAATTTAAATCTCCCTAGCATTCCTTGCTTAAACGTATTTGGCCATTCTTTATCTGCAATTTTAAAAAATATCGTATTAGTAGAACCAACTTTATAGCCTGCTTCCTCGAGTATTTTAGCTATCATTACAACTGTCGAAGATTTACCCTTTGTTCCTGTAACACCAATAACAACCATTTTTCTAGATGGAAACCTATATATGATATTCGCCAAAATCGCGAGTATTTTATGATACAAAGAAAGCAAAGACTTTGGGATAATTTTTTTGAGGATGTTTTTTAACATGACTGTATGATACCAAAAGAGGCGCAGAATTACCACGCCTCTAGGAATTTTTATCTTACCAAATCTACTGCGTTTTATTTAAAGGCCTTGATTTTTTGATTGTCGTGCTCTGCTAATAAGTTCATCGCGTATTGTTTCGGCATTTTCTCGTGAAAGACCTGGGAGCCTGCCTTCGCTATGTTTTGTGTTTGATGAAGACCCTGCTGTCTGGATATGTAAGTCAGATAATTTGAGTATGCGAGCAAATACACCACGATGAATATCTACGTTTTGGATTCTATCATACGGAATAGTAATGTATTTTTTCCATATCACACCATGCTCTTTACGAAATCCATCTTCGATTAATTCATATTTATAAAACCGATAAGAAAGCTTGGCCCAGGTATAACTTAAAATGCAAAACAGTATAAGCATGATCACAAACGAAGTAACGTATCCAAAAACTCCGAAACCACCACTAAGCTGGCCTATAAACACAATTGTTTGCGCTCCAAAAAACAAAAATACCACAATCCAGATAACAAATGAATTGATAAAAAATATCCAGACTGCTTTTGGATCTAAATGATGCATAATATTATAAATTAAGGTTTAAAAGGATGTATATAATAAGAAAGATATCCTGTAGTTATTCTACGCTATTGGTTTGAAATTGCAATATTACAAAAAACACCATACTACTATGGAATAGTTACAATATTGAACAGCTCAAGGGGTGGACCGTTTAAATAAAATAACTTTTTATGATTTATCTGACTCTAAAAACTTAGCAACTTTTTCTACGTCATCGGGATTTCCAAAATCCAACCAATAATCAAGCATCTTGCGGGATTTTACTTTGCCTTGTTTTGCAAGAGATTTGATTGCATCAGTAAGTTCGTATTCTCCGCGTTCAGATTTTTCTACTTGGGCGCATTCCTCAAAAATTTGCGGAGTAAACATATAGCAACCAATTGAAGCCCAATTTGAAATAAATTCTTTTGGCTTTTCTACAAAATCTTTTACTAAGTCACCATCTAAAATAGGGACTCCATATTTTTCTGGATTATCTACATGTAATAAACTTATATAACTAAATCCATTTATAAATTCACGCATTGCCTTGAGGTCACGTACGCTATAAATATTATCTCCATAAATACACGCAAAGTTTTCATCGCCTACTGCTTCTTGGCTAGCTAATACTGGAATTGCTGTTCCGTATTTTTCGGTTCCCATCACATCAAACTGATTTATTATTGTAATTGGAAATTCAGCTCCTTCGTTTTTAGCAAACTCAACCATTTGATCTGCATGATGACCTACAATCAAAATCATTTCTTCAAAACCTGCTTCTTGAATATTTTTTAAAACATAATACAAAAAGGGCTTATCCAAAACACTAATCAAATGCTTTGGCCTGTCTTCTGCCAAATCAAGCATTCTTGTACCTTTACCTGCTGCTGGGATTACGATTTTATTGATCATAGAGTAGTCGCAAATATACCTGCCCGAAACTGCTGTATCTCTGCAGGAGGGCGAATATAACGCGAATATATGAATAATATTAAAAAAATATTCTTTTAATTCTACTAAACAATGTATACAACCTATACCAAACATCGTTAGAAATCAAGTCAAAAGAGTGTGGATAGCACACTAAATTGCCTGAAAAACCTGCTTTAAACCTACTTATTCCTTGCCAGGATTTTTTATAAGAATCATGATTTTCGTCCTCCGGATTAACTCCATAAAAATCATATTTTTTAAACCCTTTTGATTTTGCGTGTTGGATTATTTTCCATTGCAAAAGATAGGGCGCCATTAGTTCGCGATTTTGGTTTGATGATGCGCCATGGGTATATGTTGCAGTATCTCCAAAATAAATAACTATATTGCTTGCAAGTATTTTCCCTTGATATTTTGCCTGCCAAATTTTAATAAAATCTTTTGGTAATGACTTAACCATATTCTTATAATGTGAATCTGGATGAGATGTAAATTTGTCGCGTTTACTTGTCTCGGAATTCAAGAGAAGGAAATCATCAATTAAGCCTTGGCTAATTTCAACACCTTTCTTTTCTGCCAAGCGAATATTGTAGCGAGTCTTTTGATGCATTTCAGATAATAATGTTTCTTCGTCTTTTGATAAATCTAAAATGCGAGTGCATTGCGGCTGGGTGGATGCGACTGGTTTTGTGGGGTACAAGACGTTGCGTGCAACGTCTCTACATTGCGACGGATCTATGCGCAAAAATAATGCCCCATGTTTTTTTAATTCTTCGGACAATTCTTGCATTGCTGATTTTAAATCTGCGGATTTATCTAACACAATCGGACCGCGAGCAATGTACCAATAAAATTTTCCTAAAGGCAAATTCATTTTAATTGCTTGGACAAAAATCTTATCATCAAAAGAAAATCGCAAAACTTTGCGATTCCAAGATTCCTGAAACTCACCCCATTCGTATGATTGGAGAAATTGCGCTTGCTGTTGCGAGCTTATTAGGCTATTCCATTTTTGTTTGTTTGTAATTTCTTTCCACATATGTCGTTTGTCATTGCGAGGGAGGGTATTCCCGACCGTGGCAATCTTAACGTCGCTATTAGTCCCATTATCAATATCAAGCCCTTTCTCGACGTTAAGATTGCCGCGTCACCATGAGTACATGGTTCCTCGCAATGACAGTGAATATTATCTTCCTAAATTTTTTAAAGCCCCACGAATTTTTGTTTCAACATCTTCGCCTTCTGCATCTCTTAAAGCATCCCGAGCTTGCTCACGAGAATAACCTAAAGCCTCAAGTGCTTGAATTGCCTCGGCATCTAATGTTACTGATTTTGATGATTTGCTTCCACTTGTTGTAATTAAATCTTTTGCCTTGGTCTTAAGTTCTAAAACAATACGCTCTGCGGCTTTTTTACCTACTCCGCAGTTAACAAGAACATCTGGTGATTCGGATTGAAGAGCTGTAGACAAATCTTCGGGATGCGCGATTGAAACAATTGCAAGAGCTGATTTTGGACCTATTCCTTTTACATTTAACAGCATTTTAAACCAAGCTAAAACTTGCACATCTTTACTCCCATATAAATCTAAAGCATCTTCTTTTACTACAAGATAAGTGTGTAATGATATTTCTTTTCCAACAGAAAGTTGAGCTAATTCAAGAGAAGGAATACTAACAAGATATCCAATTCCTTGGACATCTATTACTGCAGAATTCTCGTTTTTTTGGCTAATTTTGCCTGAAATTGATGCAATCATGGTACACACAGTATACCATAAAATACTTATGAGTCGAGATTGATTATAAGCCTAAAAAATGATATAGTACGTGCGCTATGAAATTCAAATTAGAATCAAAATTTAAGCCAACAGGAGACCAACCTCAAGCAATTGAGGAGCTTTCTCAAGGAATTAAAAAAGGGTTTAAAGACCAAACATTGCTTGGAGTTACTGGTAGTGGAAAAACTTTTACAATGGCAAATATAATCAAAAACACACAAAAGCCCACGCTAATTATCTCGCATAATAAAACTTTGGCTGCACAATTGGCAAGTGAGTTCCAAGAATTTTTCCCAAATAATGCAGTACACTATTTCGTCAGCTATTATGATTACTACCAACCAGAAGCATATATTCCAAAATCAGATACTTATATAGAAAAAGAAACACAGATTAATGAAGAGATTGATAGATTGCGCTTGGCATCTACAACCGCACTCTTAACACGAAAAGATGTAATTATTGTTGCTTCTGTATCTTGTATTTATGGATTAGGAAAACCCGAATCATATAAAAATATGAGACTGGAAATTAAAAAAGGCGGAAAAGAAAAACCTGCCCGCAATGCTACGCATAGCGTTGCAGGCGGGCGAAACGATTTGCTCCGCAAATTAAATGACTTACAATACGAACGAAGTGATTATGATTTAAGGCGTGGAACTTATAGAGTCAAAGGCGACATACTAGAAATGCAACCTGGGTATTCGGAATTTGCATATAGAATAGATTTCTTTGGTGACGAGATTGAAGGCATAAAAGCATTTGACCCTTTGACAGGGGATGATATTTTTGATGAAGAAGCCAAAAATGGTGAAATTCATATTTATCCTGCAAAGCATTATGTTATTGATAAAGATGAAGTTAGAAAAGCAATGAAAAATATTAGAAAGGAAATGCAAAAACAAGTGCAAACATTTAAAAAACAAAATAAACTAATTGAAGCGCAAAGAATTGAAGAAAGAACAAAGTTTGATTTAGAAATGATGGACCAAGTGGGATATTGTAATGGAATTGAAAATTATTCACGCCAACTTGAATTTAGAAAAGCAAAAACTCCGCCTTGTACGCTTTTAGATTATTTTGATAAAGATTTTCTTTTATTTATTGATGAATCACATATTACTGTTCCTCAAATTGGAGCAATGTATAGTGGCGACCAAGCACGTAAACAATCTTTAGTTGATTATGGATTCCGCTTGCCTAGCGCAAAAGATAATAGACCTTTGCAATTTGATGAATTTAAGAAAAAGATAAATCAAACAGTTTATGTTAGTGCAACTCCTAGGGAGTATGAGCTATCCAAATCATCTGAAATAGTGACACAAAATCTTGCGGCTCAAGAAAATACTATATCATCACAAAAAATAAAAAAAGATTCAAAAGGAAATATAAAATATTCCAAAAATAATCGAATCGCAGAACAATTTATAAGGCCAACTGGACTTTTGGACCCTAGTATAGAAATCAAACCAACCAAAGGCCAGATTGACGATTTGCTTAAGCAGATTCAACAACGAACAGACAAACATCAAAGAGTTTTGGTTACAACTTTAACAAAAAGATTAGCAGAAGAACTAGCTGAATACTTAGCTGAAATGGGGGTTAAAGTGCATTATCTACATTCAGAAATAGACACTTTAGAAAGATTGGATATTTTGCGTGATTTACGTTTAGGCGTATATGACGTTATTGTTGGAATTAATTTATTGCGAGAAGGATTGGATTTACCTGAAGTATCTTTGGTTATAATTTTGGATGCGGACAAAGAAGGATTTTTGCGAAGTGAGACATCTTTGGTTCAAACAATGGGAAGAGCTGCTCGGCACGAAAAAGGCCATGTTATAATGTATGCAGATAATATGACTGGCTCTATGAAGCGCGCGATTAGTGAAACCTTAAGAAGGCGATCTATTCAAGACGCATATAATAGAAAACATAATATCACACCAAAAACAATTGAAAAGAAAATCAAAGCAACTTATCTTAAAGGACAAACCAATAAGGCCAAAAAGAATGGCTTGAAAATTAATTTAGCAAAAGTATCTGATGAAGAGATTCCTGTTTTAATAAAAGAACTGGAATCGAAGATGGATTTGAGCGCTAGGAATTTGGATTTTGAGAAAGCTGCAACTATCAGAGATCAAATTTCTATTATTAGAAAAAAGACAAAAAAATAATATGCAATCAGGATTTTTTTTAATCAACAAACCCGCCTGCGCTAAAGCTACGGCGGGTCTGCGACCTTCTGGCCCAACCTCCCACGACATAATATACCAACTCCGTAAAATTACTGGTATAAAAAAAATTGGGCATGCTGGAACTTTAGACCCTTTTGCATCGGGCTTGCTTTTGGTTGCAATTGGAGATGCTACTAGAGTTTTAAGGCATTATGTTGGGCTGGATAAAACATACGAAGCTACTTTAAAACTTGGGGCAACAAGCGATACACAAGATAGGACTGGAAAAGTTTCAAGTTTCAAATTACAAGCTACAAGTATTATAAAAAAAGATGTTGAACGAATTTTGAAATCATTTATCGGAAAACAAAAACAACTTCCTCCGATGTTTTCGGCTAAAAAAGTTGATGGGAAAAAACTTTACGAACTTGCGCGACAAGGAAAAGAAATTAAACGCAAAGAATCTGAAATTGAAATTTATGACATCAAACTAAAATCTCACGACCTCTCATCCTCAAATCCTAATATCACAATCACATGCAAAGTATCATCTGGCACCTACATCCGCACACTCGCCCACGACATCGGACAAAAATTAGGAACCGGCGCATATCTTGAAGAACTTAATAGAACTTCTATTGGCGACTTTTTTATTAAGGATGCAATTAGCACAGACAAGCTCACTGGAAAAAATTGGCAAAAATATTTTGAACCAATGAAAACAGTTTTAGTTTCTGGAACTTTTGATGGAGTACACGAAGGACACCAAAACTACTTTCAGCAAGCTCGCAAATTAGGACATCGTTTATTCGCAATTGTAGCGCGAGACGCAATTGTTAAAAAAATAAAAAATCAAACACCTAAATATTCAGAAAAAGAAAGAATAAAACAAGTAAAATTATGTGACGAAATTGATAGAGTATATCTTGGAATTGACGCTGATGATAAAAAAATATATGACTTTGTGGCATCTATAAAACCCGATGTTATTGCTTTGGGGTATGATCAGGAGGCGTATACTGGTAATTTAAAAAAGGGGATGAAAGAAAGAGGAGTAAATGTTGATGTTGTACGGTTGAAGGCCTTTGAGGCAGGGAAGTATAAGTCGTCTATTCTTAATAAAAAAGATAAATAAAATATCCCCGAGCACTGCATCCTGCATGTGCTGGGGGATATGAGAAAAACGTACCAGTCATTCTTGGCTGGCGTAATACTCGTGGATGGCCTTCCGAGAGAGGGTAGCATTCGCACCCATGAGCTGGTGCACACGCCTAGCCACCAACTGAGGTGCATAGACCATCCCCGTTTTGCGAGGCCTCACACTCTTCCAAATCAGACGAGTACAAGGATCGTACTCATTGTAGAGGGCGCACGCGTCATCGAAAAACATGTCCACGGTAAAGGTGAAGAGGCCTGTACGGCGCGTAATCTTAATTACCACATCGCCGTTAGAAACGAAGGCGCGTGGCGGCCAGCCTCGCACTGTATATCTACTACCCAAGAGGCTCCGAGCAGCCTCCACGACCTGCGTCGGCATCCCGGGCAAACCACTTCTCACTGCTGCATCAGTCGCAGCATAGATAGGCAGCTCGCGAATGGTGTCGTCGCGTGCCGGACGGTCCTCTGCGAAAACATCTTCCTCGACGGAAGCGTCTTCCTCGGCGAAAGCGAGGCTCATGGTGGCGAGGACGATTGAGGCACAGATAATCAGAATCTGCATGATATCCTCCTTACGAGGTCTGCGGTTGGGTGGACAAAATGCCCAAAAAAAGATCAAGGTGTATTCCAACATAAGTGTTATAGTATATCTAACTAAATCTGTCAATGAAATGCA
>Ga0075122_10001798_pt1 | contig 14710 bp, 14 predicted proteins | sample AntAceMetag02UKB_FD_69790 | JGI IMG/M metagenome (GOLD analysis project Ga0075122, IMG submission 69790) | Saline lake microbial communities from Ace Lake, Antarctica - Antarctic Ace Lake Metagenome 02UKB | ecosystem: Environmental > Aquatic > Non-marine Saline and Alkaline > Saline | place... | reverse complement strand
GTAGGCATGCCACACTTATTGGTTGCTGGTTCAACAGGGTCAGGGAAATCTGTTGGTTTGAATGTCATGCTTGCAAGCCTTTTGTGTAAACTAAGACCAGATCAATTAAAGTTAATCTTGATCGATCCAAAACGTTTAGAGTTTTCGCCATATGCAGATATTCCACATCTATTATTCCCTATTGTCACAAATCCAAGAAATGCTGCTCCTGTCTTGAGATGGTTAGTTCAAGAAATGGAAGATCGTTATGATAAAATGGCTGATGCGGGGGTAAGGAATGTTGTCGAATACCAAAAGCTAGCACAAGCAAATAAAAATATAGAAAGTATGCCATTTATAGTTCTAATGATTGATGAGCTTGCTGATTTAATGATGGTGGCAGGCAAAGACGTAGAAACACAGATAGCAAGAATTGCGCAGATGGCACGTGCTGCTGGTATACATATGATTGTTGCAACACAAAGACCATCGGTAGACGTTATAACCGGTCTTATAAAGGTGAATTTTCCAAGTAGAGTAGCTTTTAGGGTTTCTAGTAAAATAGATTCAAGAACTATTGTTGATTGCCAAGGATCAGAAAAACTTCTAGGTAAGGGTGATATGCTATTTATGAATTCAGGATCTTCTGATTTAAAGAGGGTTCACGGTGCATACGTTTCTGATAAGCAGGTAGAAAAACTAGCAAATCACTTAAAGCTTCAAGCGAAGCCTAAATACTTAAATTTAAATGAAATTTTACGCAAACAATCAACAAGGGATTTAGATGATTTTGAAGATGATATTTATCCTGAAATTTTAGAATTCTTAAGAAGTCAGGACGATATTTCTATCTCAATGTTACAAAGACAATACAGAATTGGTTTTAATCGATCTGCACGAATTATTGAAAAGTTAGAGCAAGATGGTATAATTGCACCAGCACAGGGCAGTAAACCAAGGAAAGTTTTAAAGTAAAATAATTATGAGTTTAAATATATATTTCTTAAGATATGCGTTACCAAATTCTGAAATAATTAATGATCATCTTTTTGTGAAGAAAGAAATTTCTGGCATTAATATTAATTCCAGAACAATTAAAAAAAATGAAATCTTTTTGGCTTTTAAAGGTCAAAACTTTGATGGACATGATTTTATAGAAAATGCACTGGATAAGGGTGCATTGGGGCTTATAATAGATAGAAACAAAGAAAAGCTTCTCGAAAAAATACCTCCGGAAAAATTACAGGATAAATTAATTATCAAAGTTAGCGATACGTTCAAGGCGCTAACTGGTCTTGCAAAAAATTATAGACAACGATTTGATTTTAATATAATTGGCATAACAGGTTCTGTTGGTAAAACTACCACTAAAGAAATTTTAGCTAATATTTTAAAGACGGCTAAAATTCCTGCTTACGTCTCTTATAAAAATCAAAATAATAGTATTGGCCTAAGTCTTAATATTTTGAAAATGGAAACCAAACATAAACTTGCCGTCTTTGAGTTAGGAATTAGCCATGTTGGTGACATGGATGAATTGGTTGATATTTTGCGACCAACAATGGCTGTTGTAACCCGCATTGGGATTGCGCATAGCCAGGGGCTCGGGAATGTTGCAAGCATAACGGAACAAAAATTAAAAATTTTTAAACATTTTGATTTTGCAAATATAGGCTTTGTTTGTGGCGATCAGGAAAAACTTTGTAGTTTTCAACATGATTATCCGATTATTAAATTTGGTTTAAAAACAAAGAATCATATTCAGGCCAGGAAGGTTGCCTTATTGCATGATTCATCAAAGTTTATTCTAAAAATTTATAAAAATAGACAAAAAATAGAACTTAAAGGGAATCATCCAGGTTTTGTTAATAATGTACTTGCAGCTACAAGTGTTGCGCAAATGTTAAATATTAGTTTTACAGATATTGTTGTCGGGTTACAGTCTTATGATGGTTTTGAAAATCGCTTTGAAATAAAAACTCTTAAAGAGAATAACGGCGTTATCATAAGTGACTGCTATAATGCAAACCCTGACAGTATGAAGGCTGCTCTTCTGGCTTTTGGTAAGATGGAATGTCAGGGACCTAGGATTGCAGTATTGGGAGACATGTTGGAACTGGGAGAAAGACAAGTTTATTGGCATAGGCAGATAGGCCGAGTGTTTGGTAAAGTTTTAAATATTGATCGTGTTATCTTGGTTGGGAAACTTGCCAAAAATATTGCAAAAACTTTGCCGGTTACAATAAAATTTGAGTTTGCCCAAGATTGGCAACAAGCGCAGGAGAAGCTTTCTTGTTTATTACAAAACAATTCTGAAAAAAAGCCTTTAGTTTTGGTAAAAGCATCAAGAGGCGTTGGGCTTGACAATTTAATTAAAGAGTTATCTATATAAAAAAAACTGATTCCTTGTCTGGACCTTAAAAAAAGGCTAAATTCAATAGTAAGGGTTAAGGATTTTAGATACAGAGAAGGAGTTAGGATGAACGATAAAAACATCTTTGTAAGCGATGATCATAAGTTGGCGAATCACGTATCGGGATTATTAGCAAAGGTCTTGCAATATCACGATGTAGATGGTTTGCACGATATGGTTTTGCACGAACTTTGTCATGATAAAGTCTTCGGGATAAAAAAAGCTACATACTTGGTTGATAATCCAGATTTTGATCATCTTTTAGGTGTATCGGGTTTTTGCCAGAAAGATTGCTGCCATCACAAGCATGATTTATGGGAGACTCCACATACATTCAGTAAAGATATGAGTAAAGCTCAATTTCATAACGATGTTAAAAAATTCTTAAAGAATAGCCTTAAACGAAAAGACATAGATCTTAATAGCTCTAGTGATATTAAAGAGTTGGGTGTGGGGCTAGGGATAGAAAAACCTGAATTTTTTACTTGGAATATGAAGCATGGCAATCATGGTATTTTGATTTTTGAAAAGGGTGAAAAGCCTATTTGTGATTGGCGTATTAGTATGCTTTCTAATATTTCAGCGTTATTAGGATTTTGTGGTATATAGTTTTTGAAATTTTGTTTCCCCCAACCAGCTTTACGCATTTTTTTATTTTCCCATAACTTTCTGAATAAAAGCCTGTTTCAGGCTTAAAAACAAGAGTTGACTCTAAAGTTGCAAATGTTGAATTTTCTTTATTTATCAAGAAAATATTTTTGTTTCTTATCATTTCTATTTCTGGAGCAAAGATAAAGTTCCAGATAGTGTCTTGGGTCACCCAATCTTCGATTAATAATTTATTTCTTTCTAAGCTTATTTTTCTAGTTTGCGTTAGATAATAATTTTCTATACTTATTTTATTATCTTTTTCATGTATTATCGCTGTGTCTTTTTGTTCCTGTATTTGGTTTTGAAACAGGTCCCGACTTTGCATAAAACTTCGTCGAACAGCCCGGGGGCCATTATGACAATCTTGTCCTCGCATGAAATTTCGCCACGTGGGGTTTGCTGTATATAAATAGCTGCCGGGATCAACAAGAATAGGGTGCCCATTTATAGATAAAGTTATAGATAATGCATCCTGATGAAAATGCCCACTTGGTTGTTTTTTATTATAAGTTGGATGCCTGTATGTTAAATGTATGCTTTTATTTTTGATTATCGTTAGCCCAAAGTCTGGGTAGTGAGATGTAGCCGCTATCATTGTCTCCAATCTGTACAAAATTACCGTTGCTATCCGTGCAATCGTCTATAAAATCTTGCATCTTTTTAAACTTTTTTATAAAACTATCCGGCAAACTTATATTATCTGTTTGGCATAACAAATAAAAGTGCAAAAAGATCTCTGTTACAAGTTTATGATAATTAGTTGAGCCTTCATAACTTGTGCCGTCAGGCAATATTTGTTTATCGAATTCGTGTAATATTTTTTTGATAAATTTATGCTTTTGTTTTTGAAAATGTTTTAGATCATCAAAGAAGAAGCATAAATATAAATAACCTATTAAGTCAGACAAATAGTGGTTATTTGTTTGGCCCCAGTTTTCCCAGTTATTTTGTAAGTATATAGCGTGATTATATAAAGAGTTTGTAAGTTTTTGCCAGAATTTATTATCTATACTTGGAGAGTCTTTAAAGGAATAAAAGCCATAAATAAGATTAATAGCTCTTATTCCAACTTCCATCGGGCATACCCAGTTTACACCCAATAAATATGGATTCTTATCTATCCAGTCTGAGACTTGGTTGCAAAAAGTTTTTGCGTACAGTTCTTTGTTGTTTATAAAATAGGCTTGTCCTAAATAATACAGGTGCTGAAATCTAGACAGTTCCCAAGGGACCTTTATATCAAAACTATAATCATCAAAATTTAAATTTTCAGGGGTTGCTACTTTTATGTCCTGATAAAAAAGTAATTTCTTCGTAGGTTCTTTTTTTAGTTTAAAATCATGTTGCCAGGGTATTTGATTTTCTTTAAAACAAATTTCCCCCGAACCTAGTAAATTAAAACAATTTGAGCAGGCAAGATTAGCTTGTTTTAAGGTATAATCTTGTTCGATCTTTATATTATCTAAGATTTTAGATACGAAATCTTTCTGTTTAAGCTTTTCCAGATTAATATTTTTATTTAAAAAAACAGAATGGGATAAGGCTTTTTGTTTATATAAATAGGCAAACTTTTTCTTATTAAATTTGGTTTTAAAGTGGTCTTTGCAGCCAGTAATTCCAAGTTTTTTTATAGTTTTTAAATGTCTTGTGATAATCATAATTTCTTAAACTTATAGCTTTAATGTGCCCGAAAGTTTTACAATACAACAAGTTTAGCAAAGAACTTGAACTCTAAATAGTTAGTTTTTTGGAAATTACTGGGGAGGACATCATGAATTACTCAAAATTCTTCTTATTCGTTTTTATTATGCATTTAAGCTTTTATGATCTTGATTGTATGCAAGGGTCGTTTAGCGCTTCTTTCAGTAGCACTAAAGCTCTTGGTTCTGATGATATTAATAGATATATAAAAGAAACCAAAGTTCAGGTGCTCTTTACTATGCTAATTTGTACTAACTTTTATCCAGATTATAATGAAAGCTTTTTTTTAGGTTTGTTAAATCAACTCGAAGGTGGTTTTCATGAAATAGCTTTGCTTTCTATTGGAGGAGAAGAAAACCCGATTCTCTATTTTAAGAAAATTATGTATAATAATCTTCTTTTGATAATGGAGGCTTTAAGTGTATGTGAGTATTCAAAAGACTTAGAGCAAAACGAGTTATTTGAGTTTAAGCTAATGCAAAATTTAAATCCTACAAATTCTTTAGATGTTATTATTAATTATAATAAAAAAAATTTGGAATTATTATTATCTTTGTTATCGCAAGAAAAGAAATTAGTATTGCCGAATATTTCAAGTGGATTTGAACTGACAGATTCAAAAATAAACCCAGAAAACTTTTTTGACTTTATAATGTCCGACATTAAAAGACTTGGCTTTGAGTATCTATATCGTTATAATTGCGACCATGGTGTTTAATTTGAGTAATGTTTCTGTGCAATAAAGCTTTCTGCTATGAAGCTAGTGCTATTCAGTTAAAATAAATTATAGAGCAACAAGAGTAATGCCAAGCTCTTTGGCTTTAGCAATAAATGATTCTTTGTCTGCGATAAAAGTTTTATCAGCCTGCCATGCAATAGTGCTAATCTGGCCCTTACTTATATTATTCAAAGAGGTTGTTCCAAGTGTTGGCAGATCGTATTTTTTATTGTGATTTTCATGTGCAGTTTTGCAAATTATAAGATCTTTTTTACCAAGTTCTATGCCGCGCTTAATGCAATCATCAGTGCCTTCTATAGCCTCAACAGCGATAACCATTTTGTCTTTTACTAAGATAGTTTGACCAATATCACAAGAAGATATGTTTTGTGCGACTTGCATGCCAAACTCTATGTTTTCTTGTAATACAGGTGTTAATTTACCCGTCAAAACGCCTGGTTTTATTAATAGAGACTGTAGGACTTCTGTTTGATTAATAACTTCTATATTCTCTTTTTTGAACTGGTTTACAATGCCTTCCATAATTGTTTTATCACTTTGGCTTGCAAGTGAAGCAAGAAGTTTTATTGTGAGCCAGTCGAATTTTAGATTTTTTAGGAGATTTCTTTTATCAACCTTACCTATCATTAAGACATGGGTTGTCTTGTTCTTTCTTAACAAATCTCTAATTTTGCTGAACTTGAAAAATTCTTGAGCAAATATTTCGGCATTATCTTGTACTACCTCTTCTATTTGCTCAAGATTATCTTTAGGAAATAAACTTATTACATAGAAATTTTTATTTTGTTCTAAAAAACTTCTACAGGCCTGTTTGGGTAGGTTGCCAGTGCCCGCTATAACAGCAATCATCGAGCTGTGCCTCCAGTATTTCTTCTATTTTTAATGTTAAACCTAAAGCTGAGATGTCTTGTTGAGCATCAGTTAGATGTTTTCCTGTCTTAATAGATTTTATAAAATTTTCTACTTCTAACTTTAGCGGGTTATCTTTATAAACAAATAAACGCTCTATTGTGCCTTCTTGTCTATATTGTAATTGATTAGAGCTTATCTTAACACTGTCGCTGGTGTGGCGGTGAATAGATATATCTTGGGTAGAAAAATCTAATTTAATGAAAGAAGTTTTTTGATGAATACTCATCGTTCTTTGTTTAGCTTGAGAAACTCTACTTGAGACAATCTTTGCAAGAACACCATTTTCAAAAGTTATGGCTACTGTAGCAATATCGCTCAATCCAGTTTTGATTCTGTTGCCAACAACACTGAAGCTTTTAACCGGGGAGTCAACAAGGTTTAGTAAAATATCTATATCATGAATCATAAGGTCCATGATAACGCTATCCGTTTGAACTCTAGGAACAAATGGTCCCATCCTATGGCATTCAATTAAATAAGGTTCATGAATGATTTTTTTTAATTCTTGAACAGCACCATTGAAACGTTCAACATGGCCGATATGTAAAGCACAATTATTTTTTTGTGCAATATCAAATAATTCTTTTGCTTCTTTTAGATTCTTAGTTATAGGTTTTTCTACTAAGACATGTTTTTTATTTTCAAGACAATCTTTTGCGATAGCATAATGATATTGTGTTGGAACAGCTATTATTACTGCATCGACTATGTCTAGTAAATTTTTATAGTTTTTTGTTTTTACAACTTTAACAGATTTAACTTTTTTCCAGTTCTCTTCGTTAGGGTCAGCAACCCCAACAAGCTGAACGTTTGGAATAATTTTACAAACAGAGGCGTGATATCCTCCCATATGCCCTAACCCAATTACACCAATTTTGATCATGTTTATTATCCTTAAAGTACCGTTCTTTTGCTTACGCCTCTAGAACTATTTTGTATAAAATTTAGAAAAGCTTTTACATATGGGTCTGTAGCCCAATATTGATTGTCTTCTTGTTTTGCCAGATCATTTATTTGTGATAATAATAATCTATCTTGATAGAATAATTTTGTTGCGTGCTTGATAGCATTTATACTTTCTCTGCTTATTCCTGCGCGCCTTAAAGCAACACTGTTTAAGCCTGTAAACTTTGCAGGTGTTCCCACAAACATACAAAAGGGAGGAAGGTCCTGCCTTATAGCACTAAATGGAGTTAAGGCTGTAAATTGCCCTATCCTACAAAATTGATGCGCAGCGGAATTAGACATCAAGAAAGCATTTTTTTCAACGTAAACATGGCCGCCTAAATTGACGCTATTTATTAACGTAACATTATCTTCTAATGTGACGTCGTGTGCAATATGTGAGTAGCTCATTACGTAACAATTATTACCAATTTTGGTCGTACCATTTTCATACTTTGATGCACCAATAGTTACAAACTCTCTTATGTTACAATTTTCACCAATTATTATTTCTCCCAGAGGTTCTGTTGTATCTAGGTTTTGAGCAGGAGAGCCTATAATAACGTTGGCATAAATTTTAGAGCCCGATCCTATTTTAAGCTTACCCTGTAAAATGGCGAATGGACCAATTTTAACATTGTCTCCAAGTTGCACATTAGGTCCTAAAATAGCCGTCGGATGAATATAGGTTTTATTTAATTTAAAAAACGATTCCTCAAAATTTGAAGAATCGTTAGTTTTTATTTTAGATATGTTCATAAGAATACAGAAATATGGCTGGGGTGGGAGGGTTCGAACCTCCGTATGGCGGTACCAAAAACCGCTGCCTTACCACTTGGCTACACCCCAGTGCTTACTTTATATGTTTATTACATTACACTGTTTTTACTGAAAACTCAATCAGTTCCGACAGTTTTTTTATATTCTTCTATAACTTTATTTTCAATCATTGTTCTTGTTTCAGAATTCAATGGATGAACTATATCTTTAAAGGAGCCATCCTTTTTTCTTCTAGAGGGCATTGAGACGAATAAGCCTTTGTTATCGCTTTTAATGATTTTCATGTCTCTAACTATGAAACAGTTGTCGAAAACCATTGTTGCGTAACCTTTTAATTTTCCTTCGTTGGCTAGATACACTTTTACTTCGGTGATTTCCATGTATATTTCCTTAGCTTAGTTTCAAAATAACCATCAGATGCCATTAATGTAAATATTATATGCACGTTTGTCAACAAAGTTTCCGGAAAAACTTATTTTTTTTCAGATACTCTTAATTTTGCGGATCTTGCTGATGGATTTTGCCTTATCTCTTCAGCTGTTCCCGAGATTGGTTTTTTTGTAATAATCTGTAAATCTTCTGTGCTTTGTTTGAAGAAGTTTTTCACCATACGATCTTCAAGAGAGTGAAAGCTTATGCAAAGCAGTCTTGCTCCGGGGCTTAAGAAGTTAACAGAGTTGGTTAAGAATGTCTCTATGTTTTCGAATTCTTTATTAACAAAAATTCTTAGCGCCTGAAAAACTTTTGTTGCCGGATGAATTTTGAATTTTTTGGGAAAGCGATTGTAGCCGGGAGTTAGGTCCTCTATTAATCCCGCTAATTGTCCAGTTGTTTTAAAGGGATGGACGTCTCTGTAGGCTACAATTTCTCGTGCAAACTTTCTTGATTTTCTTTCTTCGCCAAGCTCAAAAAATATAGTGCTAATTTCTTTTTCGGAAAATCTATTTAAAACATCGCATGCTCTGATATGGTTATGAGCCTGAGACATTCGCATATCAAGAGGAGTATCCGTTCTAAACGAAAAACCTTCTTTGTGGTGTATCTGGTATTGGGACGTTCCAAAGTCGGCCAGTATGCCATCTACAAGCTTTACTTTCTCGTTTTTTAGCAGTCTATATAATAATGCAAAATTGCCCCACAAGACCTTTAGTCGGTCTTTATATTTCTCTTCTAATGCGGGAGCATTTTTCTTTATTGCCTGTTTATCCCAGTCTATTGCGATAACCTTGCAGGTAGGCTCTTTTTCTAGTATTGCTTGAGTGTGTCCACCGCCACCAAAGGTCACATCAAGATATGTTTTATTTGGTTGAATATTTAAATATTCCAAAACTTCGTCTACGAGGACTGGCTTGTGATAACTGTTATTCATTTTTTATTTCAATCTAAGGAGTTGTACGCTATAATCAATAAAATTACCGGCTATACCATATTTTTCTACTTCTAGGACGACTTTTTTGTTTTTTAAAGCTATTAGTTGGTCTATATATATTTTTTTATAAGGATCTAATAGTTCATATATACTATCTTGAGCGTCTTTTTCTTCTTGTTCATCAAAGATTGCTAGGTAGCCATACATGTTCATTCTAACATCTTTTTTTGTAATTGTATCTATGTCTACTATAGCCATTTGGCCGGATCCAAGCTTTTTTATAGGTGTTTTATCGTACGTCCAGTTAGGAGCGTCGTCTTTTTTCTGATATACAAAACAGGTAAGCCATATTGTTTTGCCTGTATTATTTTGTACTGCAAAGTCTAGCTCTGTTGTTTTTAATTTTAATTTGTCTGCAGGATTTGTTGGTTCTATGCTGTAATCAAGAGTGTAGCCCTTGAAGCCGTACTTCTCCACATCAATTGTCAGCTTTTTATTTTTTAGTTTATATATTTTATCAAGACTTATCCTGTTTCTTTCATCTAATAATTCAAATATTACCTCTTCAGCCTCTTTTTGAGATGCAAAGATTGCGAGATAGCCATAAACATTTTCTCTTACGATTTGATCAGGAATGGTGTCTACATTTACTAGTGTAGTTTGGCCAGTTTCTATTTTGTATACAGGTGATTTGTCCCATCTCCAGCGAGTGAACGGTTCTTTTTGTATGTAAGAGAAGCATGTTGCATATATTGTCCCACCCGTTTTATTTTCAACAAGAAAGTCTAATTCTGATTTGTTTAATTCTTCATACCTTTGGCGCTCTTTTTTTGTTAATTTTTTTTGCTCTTTGTTGCCAAGATCCTGTTTTTCTTTCTTTAACTCATCTTTTGCATAAGCGTATACTGTTTCTTTTGGCTTTTGATTTTCCACAAATACAGACTTTTTTATGCATCCATTGCTCAAGGCCATAAGAGTTATTAATAAAAATATATAAGAAGTTTTTATTGTCATAAGGTTACTCCTGGTATTAATTAATTAATTAATTTTAGTTTTAATAGCGATATATTAATTTAACTTGTAAGAATTCTTTGTTCAAGATCTTTAAGCTTTTGACCAAGATAATGATCCTCAGCGATCATTTTTTCAACTTTATTTATAGCGTGCAATACTGTGGAATGGTCTCTTCTTCCTATATATTCTCCAATGGTTTGCAGTGAAGAACGAGAGAGCTTTTTCATCATATAGAAGCTGATTTGCCTAACGGCTGCAATGTCTTTACTACGTTTTTTTGATTTTATTTCATTGATGGGAGTTTTATAGGTTTTGGCAACTATCTTTAGAATTTTATCTAGCATTACGCCATCTTTTTCTGTTTTATTTTCATCCAGATATAATAAAATTTTTTGTGCCATTCCAAGAGTAATGTGTTGGTTTGTTAGAGTTGCAAAGGCTCCAACTCTAATCAGTGCGCCCTCAAGCTCTCTTATGTTCGAGGTAATTCTTGATGCAATAAATTGTGCAACATCTTGAGTTAATTTTATTGCATGGATCTCAGCTTTTTTTTCTAGGATTGCCATCTTAGTCTCAAGGTCTGGGGTTTGAATGTCGGCAACAAGTCCCCATTCAAGGCGAGATCGCAGCCTGCTTTGTAGTCCCGCTATTTCGTTTGGAAATGTATCACTAGAAAGAATTATCTGTTTTTTCTGTTCATAAAATATATTAAAAATATGAAAGAACATTTCTTGTGTTTGTTCTTTATTTGTAAGAAATTGTATGTCATCTAATAGTAAAAGATCTATTTTTGTATATTTTTCTCTAAATTGATGTGTTTTGTCAAAACGTATCGAATTAATAAATTCCGTTGTGAATCGATCTGTTGATTGATAACTCACAAGACAATTGCGGTAATTTTTCTTCACCTCATTTCCTATAGCATGCATAAGGTGTGTTTTGCCCAGGCCTGTGCCCCCGTAAATTAATAGTGGATTATAAACTTTGCCTGGATTTTGACATATAGCCCAAGCTGCTGCGTGAGCAAGAGAATTATTTGGTCCAACAATAAAAGAATCAAAAGTATAACTCTCGTTTAGGCTTACAGGTTTGTTTTTTTTAGTTTTATATTTTATGGGGTAACTATTATTCTTTCTAATGATAAGAGAATTATTATTCTGCAATAGCGAGGCTGGGATTATATTTCTTGTTGGCCTTGTTTTGTTAAGTTCGTATCTTTGGATAGTTTCTGGTTCTATTGATTTATTGTTATTTAAAACAAGATCATTACATACAAATGTGACGTTTACTAAGTCTGTATTTAATAAACGTTTTAGATGTGTCTTGATTAGATCAATATAATGTTGTTGTATCCATCTTTTTACAAACTGATTCGGTGCTTTGAGTAACACAGTTTTGTTGGGAGCGTCCCATTCCTTGAAAATAACAGCTTTAAACCAAGTCTCTACAACTTGACTACCGGCTTCCTCTTTGATGATTTTTAAAAATTCTTCCCAAATCAGTTGCACTTAGTGCCTTTACTTTATTAGCTTGATATAAGTTTTTGTTTTTTGTTTTCGCTTAGCCATTATATCAAAGGAAGCCTTTGTTGAATATAAAATATCTTTATATTAAATATATTTTTTTTATTTTCCTGTTTTTCTCTTTAGGATGTGGCAAGAAAAATAATACAAAACTTGCCCAAAATTATTACAAGTTAAGTATTCTAGAATTGGGTGATCAGCCTGATGCACAAAGTTTTAAGAAATCCTTAGAATTTATTGAGAAAGCAATTAGCCAAGAGAACCGTGCTGAATATTTAGCTCTTAAGGCAACTTTATTATTTAAGCTTGGCAACACCCAAGAAGGCCTAGAAACTTTTGATCTAGCCTTAGCCTTAGATCCTGAAGCTAAAATAAAAACAGAGATATTAAATAATAAAGCATGTCTTTTGGCCCAAGCGGGAATAAAGGAGAATAACCAGAAGAAGTTATCGCAGGCTTTTAGCTTATGGCAAACTTTACAAAAAAATAAAGATTATTTAACCCCTGAAGTTGCCCTCGTTAATATGGGGATTATTTGCTCTGAACAACAAAAATTTAATGATGCAAAGAATTACTATATAAAAGCTGTAAATGTTGCCCCAGGCTATTTGGATGCTCATTATTATTTAGCATTGTCTGCGTATGAGCTTAAAGACCAAAATTTAGCCAGAAACGAAATTGATACTGTTTTATTTATGGAGCGTGACCATATTGGAGCTAAGAAGTTAAAGAGTTTTTTGCTGTAATAACAAGATTGTTGAATTTTAGGCTCTTTTTCTTTTATTCTTAACTTGAATATAAAAATATCATTTGCGTGGGGAGTATAGGGATGAAAAAAAGATATATTATTTATACATTAATTCTTTTAAGTGATTTCAATTCATTTGCCCATCAAGGGCCGGTTCAGCCATTATTTAGTCCACCACAAAGTGTGCAGCCGCAAAAGCCGGGGCAACTTGTTATTTCAAAAGAAAGAAAGCCCGATGGCTCACCTAGCAACGTATTGGCTATTAATGGTCTTGAGTCATTTGTTACTTTATGTAAAAAGTTTGGCCAACGGCCTATTATTATAAAAATTTATAGTAACGATAAAAATCCTGTTTCTATGTATCAGGAAATGGCTACAAAGTATTCTGATAAATCCCTTTTTATATCTTTAGATGCAACTAGAAACCCTAGGTTGCTACACTTTCTAATGAATATTCTTATTGTCGAAAAGAAACTCACTCCTGTTAATAATTCTGTGCCATTGCCTATATTTTTATTTTGTAACAAAGAAAGTATTGAAACTGTTTCTGGCAAAATTAATTTCAAAAAAGATAGTTTATTTCTCTTGTGTGAACCTGGTAGCACGGATAAAGAATTGCTCTCTAAGAATATAAATGCCAACCTTGATAGAGAGAAAGATTCTTTTTTAGAGAAATTAAGTAAAAAGTTTAAAGAGATGATGCAGACCGAGAAGTAAGCACAGGAGCATCCGCTCTGTGCTATAGGTGATGGCCCGTTTCCACGGGCATTTAATAATAACCTCATAATTAGAAAAAATAAAATTATATTATTCTTCTTCTGGTGCTGTCTCTTCTTCCATTTTTATTAACAGTTGCTCTATATGGCTAAGCTTTTGAGTCTTTTTTATTAAATCTCCTTTTATGTTTTTTAATATAGGTAAAACTTTGGTAACTGCTTGATCTGTAGTTGTTTCATTTGTAAGTTTTACAGTATCAAGTTTTTTATCTAGCATTGCAATGAACTTATCTCTCAACTGTTTATCTTCTATGCCAGTTTCTTCTTTCTCTATTTCTTCTGCAAATTTTGCTTTCAGCTTGTCGAGTTCTTTATAATTAGGATCAATTTTTACCCATGTTTCACCAGCAGCTTGGCCTAATGGTGCATTTTCTATTTTAAAGAGTTTTTGTAAAATAGTATCTCTTTCTTTTCTACTGACCAAAACAATAGTAAGCAAATCTTTTTCTTTTAATACTTTTGTAACATTATCGTTTCTAGGGGCTGCTGTAAGTATCTGTAAATTTACGCGTAATTTATCAAGTTTATTTATATCTAAATCAAAATCTTCACTTTTGAGGAAGTCAGCATCAATCTCTTTTAAAATCTCTTCTTCATATTTAATAACAGCTTTATCTTTTTCTTCCTGTTGGTCATTATCATTAATTAAAGATAAAGCAGCTTCTTTTTCTTGTTGATACTCCTTTTTTGCAGGATTCTTGCAAAGCCTGACCCCGATAGGTACAAACTTTTTAACTAAAGCTTCAAACTCTGTGCCTTTTGCGTCTCCAGATTCTTTAAGCTTTTTATCCTGCTCTAGAGGCAACTGTCCCTTAAAATTTTCTATTTGTTCTAGGTTCTTAACGACTTTGCTCAAAAGTTTTTTATGAAATATTTCCCTGTAAGCAGGTTGTTTGTTTTTTGCTTCTGCTTTATCGTAAATAACCAGAACCTGGTTTAATAACTCTAGATTGTTTTGTGCAAGCTTGGCGATTTCTTGTACATAGTCTTTAGTTTCTTTTTGCTCGCCTGCAAATCCTCCAGGGGTCGTTCCGGACTCTTCGCTTGATGGTTTATCATCTCCTGTTTCAAACTCACCAGATTTTTTATCGTAATCGTAACCTCTATCATAATCTCCATAACCCCCATAACCGCAACGACCTCCATAACCACCACCATAG
>Ga0075122_10001797_pt1 | contig 14711 bp, 9 predicted proteins | sample AntAceMetag02UKB_FD_69790 | JGI IMG/M metagenome (GOLD analysis project Ga0075122, IMG submission 69790) | Saline lake microbial communities from Ace Lake, Antarctica - Antarctic Ace Lake Metagenome 02UKB | ecosystem: Environmental > Aquatic > Non-marine Saline and Alkaline > Saline | place... | reverse complement strand
CAATCCACATCATGAAATTTGGGACAAAATCCACGAGTTTATTCAAAAGACTAAAAATATAGGCATTGCAGCTATGTGGATGGGGATAGGGGCTCATCTCTTAAAAGATGCGAATTTATTTGCTGCAAGGATTAAGCCTTACGCAGGCATACCAGGATCTCACGGAATGACTTTTCACAAAAATCTATTTGCGACAAATGCGGCGGTAGCCGAAGTAATAGGGATTAAGAGTATAAAAAAATAAAGTGAACATACTTCCATTAGGAAAAACCGCAAAAGAATTGAAAAAAAGTTAGTTGATCTTTTGACTCCATCATGGAACGGTAGGATGTAAATAAAAAACAAATGAAAAATAATCGCAGTTCATTTTTATCCAAAACCAAATACCTTGGTGGGCTTAAATGCCTCAAACTTCTGTGGTATGAATATAATCGCAAACAAGACCTTCCAGAAATAGATGCTGCAACTCAAGCGATAATGGATCAGGGGACAAAAGTCGGCGAGTTGGCGCATTTGCTTTTTCCCGGAGGGATAAAGCTGGAAAGAGACTATGTGCCGGATAAACAAGCTGAAAAATCTCTAAAAGCTGCCAAACTCCGGAAGCCCCTTTTCGAAGCAGGGTTTGTTTATAACCGAGCATATGCCTTGGCAGATATTCTTAATCCTGTTGGTAAAGATGCATGGGATCTGATTGAAGTCAAAAGCTCCACAGGTGTGAAAGACGAGTATTATCATGATGTTGCTTTTCAGAAATATACATATGAAGGAGCAGGGCTAAAGATTCGAAAATGCTACCTCATGTATATCAACAACCAATACACCCTGAAGGGAAAAATTGATCCAAATAAGTTATTTGCGACAGAAGATGTTACGAAGCAAGCTGACGAGGTCATCCCGGAAATCGAAGGAGCTGTAGCCGATATGTTTGAGGCTATAGGGAAAAAAGATGCACCGCGCGTAAAAGTTGGACCACATTGTGACAAACCCTATCCTTGTCCGCTTGAAGATATATGCTGGGACTTTTTGCCACCTAAAGACGATATTTTTTGTTTATATTCAGGAACTAAGAAGGCGTATGAGTTATTAGAACGCGGTGCATTGCGTATTACCGATATAAGCGCCGACGTTAGTTTAAGTTATAAACAAAATATCCAGGTTTCATGTCATAGAAGCTGTGCGCCGCATGTTGACAAAGAAGGAATAAAAGCTTTTCTCAATACATTAGAATACCCTCTTTATTTTCTTGATTTTGAAACGTTAAATCCTGCTATACCTGCCTATGATAACTCAAGGCCGTATGAAGCTATTCCTTTTCAATACTCATTATGTATAGTTAAGCATGAAGGCGCAGAATTAGAACATCGCTCATATCTTGCGCCGGGCGATAAAGACCCGAGACCTGAGATATTGAAACAGTTAAAAACATTATTGGGCAAGTCAGGATCGATTATAGCCTATAACGCTACTTTTGAGAAAACAACGCTTCGGCACGCAAGTGAAGCATATCCTGAGTATCAGGGGTGGGTATCATTATTGGAGGAACGCGTTGTTGATTTACTTGCTCCTTTTCGAGGATTTCTTTATTATCACCCGGATCAGGCAGGAAGTGCTTCCCTAAAGAAAGTCCTTCCTGTGATAACAAAATCAAGTTACGATGGCATGGAAATAACAGATGGCGGCATGGCAAGCATGGAGTATTGTCGAGTAACATTTGGGGACAATATTGATGAAAAAGAGCGCCAGCGTGTCTGCGTTGCTCTTGAGAAATATTGCGATTTGGATACGAAGGGGATGATAAATATAGTGGGGGCGTTGAAGAACATAAGCGTATGAGAGTTCAGAAAATTTTGAATATAGAAAAGTAATTCACTAAAATACGAGAAGAGGAGAAGTAATAATGGATTATATTACTATCATCGGATTAATTGCAGGAGCCCTTACAACTGCTTCCTTTTTCCCACAGGTTCTTCAGATTCATCGTACCAAGCAGACAAAAGATTTGTCTTTACCAATGTTTATCATTCTCATAATAGGTATTTTTTTATGGTTAATATACGGAATTCTATCGAAAACTCTACCTGTAGTGATGTCCAATACTGTTGCTTTTGTTTTTTGTAGCTACATAGTAATAATGAAGATTAAATATGGATAAGTAACAAATAGGGACAATAGTAGTTAAGAAAAATTTTGAATATAGAAAAACACAAGAATATTTCTCTAAGACGTAAGAAGACGAATAGAGAAGGCATATGAAAAAATTAAGTAGCACATTAAGCGAACTCCCACTAGGGAAAAAGTTAACTATTGCTATAGATATCGATGGAACAGTGGCGGACTATTCAAAGATTGACTTTAATAAAGTAAATCGAGATCCCATGGAGCTTTTGAAGGCAAGGCCTATTAATGGTGCTGTAAAGGCAGTTAAGAGGCTGCATAAATCAGGGCATACAATTGTTTTCTATAGCTCGCGCAATAAAGAAAGCAAAAAGGTAACTAGGTATTGGCTTAAGAAGCATGATTTTCCTTTTCATTACCTTGTCATGGAAAAGTTTGTAGCACATGTTTATATTGATGATCGTGCGATAAACGGATGTTGTTGGAAACGAGTTATGGAAGAATTTAAAAAGACGAATTTACCCGGAAAGATTGCGCGAAGACAAGGCAGGATTTAAAGCAATGAGACAACGATTTAACGTTAAGGTCCTTGAGCGGTACGAATTTGTTGATTATATTATCGAATATTTAAAACAAGCGCTCCGTTTAAAGATCGAAAACCCAAAGATAGAAAAACATCTTAAATTTTACAAAGGCACATTCAACAAGAAAGGCAAGGCTACTTCTGTTGCTATTGTTGGGTATGGCGGGTCAGGCAAAGATCTTCGAGATTTTCCAACACCCCTTCAGACAGAGTTGCTTCCTTTGGTATTCAAACATTGGCATAAGATTTCTAATGGTAATAGCAATATCCCGCTGATTATATTGGGGCATTCGTTTGACGAAGTATTTCTACGCAAGATGAGACTTCTCGATATAGCCATACCTGATCTTAGGATTATCCAGTTTATTAATGTATATCGCTTTGAGTCTATAAAAAATCGCTTCCAGGAACTAGAAAATCATTTCCAGAAGAAGCTAATCTATAAGTCGAGGATAAAAAATGAAGTCAATGATTTTCACTCGGCAGCGGTTGAATATTTAAAATCAGGAGGAGAATTAAACGGACGAAAATATCATGTTCTTGACTCAGAGGTTCCTGCAGGGGAAGGGACAATAAAATCAGAGGTTATTGATATCCTGTCGCTGGAGAGAAAAAGACGATGGTTGACTGTAATAGAGCTTAAGTACGAAAAGTTAACCAACGCAAGACTTCAAAGCGCTATTTTCCAAGGACTTGACTATTGTAATTGGATAGAAGACCACAAGCGTGGTCTATCAATGCTTTTTCCGCAATATAATATAGATGTCCGTAGGCGTACCCGCCTTATATTAATAAATGGACCTGAAAAGTTTCCAGAATTTCACAAGGATTTCGCAAAGGCCTGTACAAAAAAGGATAAATACCAGGAAATAGAATTGTATTTTGCGAAGAATAAGATCCCTCTTTCTTTGACTCAATTTGTGTAGAAAGAGAAAGATGCAATATGAAAATAAGTTTCAATAAAAGCAAAATATCCAATGGGCCGTTAGCCGTACTAAACCACTTATATTATTATATTGTTCAATATGGTTTGTCTGTTAAGCAGTCTACCGGAAGGCATCAAGATTATTGGCGGGCATTGCCAGCTGTTTTAAACAAATTAGAACATAACCCAAGGAAGTTAAAGAAGGTGATTTCAGAACTTGAAATTATCGCAGAGGGGCATGAAGAAAGATTACGAAAAAAACGGATGCAGTTAAAAAAATGGCCAGAAAAAGAGATAATTATAAATGCTCAGTTGGTATCTATTTTAGCGGCATTGCCAGATACTTTAGTTCCTATAGTTTTTAAATGCCTTACTGGTATAAAGAACAGTCCGCAAGAATACAGAGTAGCTGAGTTGAAGATTGAAGCCAAAAAGGGAGAAAATAAGGATTTTGTCGAACCCGATCTTCTATTGTGGGGAGAAAAAGAAAAACATTTATTAATGGTAGAAACAAAAACTCGAGGGAGCTTAACTAGTTCCCGCAGTTACCCTGTTCAGCAACTGTTAAACTATACTCGCTTGGCATTGGAATGTCAAAATTCAAATGATAAAAATCTTCCAAATCAATTTTCGCATCTGATTCTTGTACCTACGACAAATAGGAAGTGGCTTGAGAATCACTCGAAGTGGGTTTTGAAAAAACGCGGTAAAGATGCTTATAGAATTTACGTAGACCCTAATGCTTGCATTAAGTTTGGTAATAGCTATACAAAAAAACATTCCAAGGATATTCGCCGATTATTAAGGGAAATCCCTATCTATTATTATTCTTGGGGACAATTAGCCCGGGCGCTTGATTCAGCTCTTATGAAATTTGATAATGGACGCAACAGAAAGCATTGGGATAGAATAGGGGATGAGTTGAAAGATTTGGCTGAAGCGGCTTGTGCAGGTTTAAAAAAGGAGACATAAAAACATGTTTGTTAGAGAATTAAAAGAGGAAATTAGTACTAGCTTACAAGAAGCATCTTTATTTAAAAAGAAATTGCTACCAGATATTAAAAAAGGAGAGATCTTCCCTGCAATAAGAAAAGGCCGATTAGATTTTTATCATAAGGGTGGAAAATTATTTTCTTACGATAGCCGTTTTAAAACCCATATAAAATTTGCCTCTGTTTTAAGATCTAATAAAAAAGATGACTATATATTAGAAGAAGAACTAAAAGATGTTAAGCCAATTTTAGATTTTACAGAAGCTTATGAGAGAATAAAAGAAAATTGCTCCAAGTACTCAGGTGAGGAAGCAGCAGGCGTTTCTAAGATATGCTCAAAATTTTCTTATGCGAAAGACTTTAATCAGAATGTTGTTATATTAGATATTGAGGGATCTCTGGAGTCGATAGAAGATGAAAGAACACAAGATAGAATCGATTTGCTACTTTTTGATAGAAAAAGAAAGCTTTTAAGATTTTATGAGGCGAAACATTTTTCGAACAAAGAAATTTGGTCCAAACAAGGAACCGTTCCCAAAGTGATTACTCAGGTCGATAGGTATAAGAAGCAAATCGAGGTAAAAAAAGATGAAATAATTTCTGGGTATTCTAATTATATTGACATAGTAAATAGCTTGTTCAAGTTAAATCTAGAAAAACCCATAGACATTGATTCAGAAGTTAGTTTGCTAGTTTTTGGATTTGATAAAGATCAATTACAAGGAAGGTTCAGGAGTCTTTTTGAACAGAACATACAGTCCGGAAAAATTAAATATTACGCTATAGGTAATCCCGACAATTTAGAAATTTTAACCATGTGGAACAAATGCAATTAATAATTCATCGCGGTACCCAAGAAATTGGTGGTAGTTGTGTAGAGCTGAGCACAGAAAAGTCTCAAATACTGATAGATTTCGGGATGCCGCTTGTAAATGATAAAAAAGAGCCTTTCAATTCAAGAATACTTACTAATAAGTCCATAGACGATCTTAAAAAACTAAAAATCCTTCCTGATATAAAAGGACTGTATAGAGGTGAAGAAAAAGCCATCGATGGTATTCTTATTTCTCATTCCCACATGGATCACTATGGATTCCTTAGTTATGTAAATCCTGACATACCAATCTATATGAGTGAAGGAGCTAAGATATTGGTCGAGATATCGAATATGTTTATTCCTCATAAAATAGGGAAGCTCAATGTAAAAACTATTGATAAAATAAAGAGCTTTGCTATAGGAGAATTTAAGATTGAATCATATTTGGTAGATCATTCAGCTTTTGATGCGCGTGCTTTCTTGATCGAAGCCGAAGGTAAGAGGATATTCTATTCAGGTGATTTCAGAGGCCATGGGAGAAAAAACATTTTATTTGATAGAATGATTTCAAACCCTCCGAAAAACATAGATTGTCTTTTAATGGAAGGCTCTATGCTTGGGCGTAGCAAGCAGGTCTATAAAGATGAAAATGCTGTTCAGAAAAGAATCGAAGAGATTTTAAGAGATTCTCCTAATATGAATTTCCTTTTCGTCTCCTCTCAAAACATAGATAGACTTGTTTCAGCGTATAAAGCTTGTCTTAAAACAGGCCATATCTTTGTAATAGACCTTTATACGGCATATATCTTGGATAAGTTAAGAAAGGTATCAAAAAATATCCCACAATTCAACTGGCGTAATATAAGGGTAAAGTTTATAAAAAGCCACGCTGATGCATTGGCCGAGAGGGTGTCTCAGAAATTACTATATTTTTATAATACAAAGAAGATAGATATGTTTGAGATAAACAGGAAGAAAAATAAAATCCTTATGTTGGCTAGGGATAATTCAGTATTTCCTATTCTTGTTAAAGGAATAAAGGGTGCGGGAGGAGCGAATATAATATATTCAATGTGGGGAGGATATTTAACAGATAAATTCAAAGATTATTGTGATAAGAAAAGATTAGCAATAGAACAAGTCCACACAAGTGGCCATGCAATAGTAGAAGATCTAAAGGCTTTTGCCGAAGCAATAAACCCAAAAATGCTCATCCCAATACATACTTTTGCTGCCCAAAAGTACCCCAAGTTTTTTAAGAATACTAGAATATTGCAAGATAAGGAAGTGTTAGATATGAATTTGTAATATTTTCTTAACGGATAAAATTCCTTTAGATAGGGTGTTTTAGGCTTGTTTCTGTCATTAAAAAGTAGTATTATCAATATACTACGGTGTCGTGGTTTAGTAGTTTAGTCATATAAGCTACAATGAGGTAGCCAATGAGGGAAGAGTCGGCATATTTGTAATATAAGTCAACCTGGAGTTAACCTTGGGTTGGCTTTTTTGTTTTGGGATTATCAAATGGGGTCTAGTATGAGAGTTTTTATAGGCATAATACTATTATTTAGTGTTATTTTAATTGTTTTGCTAATGAAACGTACAAAAAAGACTAACAATAGTGCGGAAAAGGGGACATTACTAGAGCAAGATAATGTTACCCAGGATGAAGAAAAGCCACAAGACAAAGAACCGGAAACAACTTCATTGCCTCCTATAAAGAGAGGTGGTAGGTCTCGAGAAATCGAACAAGAAAACAAGCAACCAAAATTAAGAGAACAAATATTTACTGAAAAACCTTCGATTATTTGTTGGGAAGAGCAGCGGCGCTGGATTATAGGTGTTAAAATCCCGGAGGATTTTGAGGTTGCAAAAGTTGAACAAAATGGAAATCCACTCGAGAAAGAATCTGACGATGAATTTAGATACCGGTTGGCGAAATTAGATAAAATAAATATACTTAACAAAAATGGTAAAGAATCAAGTTGTCTTCTTGTGAGCAGACAGGATTATCTTGTTTTTAAGATGATGAAAAACTGGAAAGGTCCTGGCAGGTTGGTGCCATATATTACAGTTGGTTATTATCTTATAATTGCGCCTGAAGGTTGGAAACGAGATGAAATCAAATCAGGAAGCGCTTCCATTTCACCGGCAGAAGTCTTAGTAGCTGGATATAGAGCACATTATTTTTTCCAAGAAAAAGAAACAAATCAGCCGATTAGTTTTATTATGGAAGGCGAAGACCTGGTTTATATAAAACAAGAAGGACATTCTTATCAACTTGACGGCAATGAAATTTCTGATGCATCAGAAGAAATGGGGCGCTTGTTCGGAGAAGGAGATATTTACCTTACTATAGCTAATGAAGAGAAATGGAATGATACAGGGGTTATTATAATAGGAGAGGAAGGTTTTGGCAGAGGTAAATGGCGGACTCAATTCTTTCCGCAAGTGGGTATCACAAGACAAAAATTACCCCAGGCACTTATGGAACGTGGCGGTGGATGGTATTTCTTGCGAATTTATGACAATCAAAACAACTTATTGGAAAGTTTTGATTTTAGGTTTATGAGTGCTTTAAGAAGGATAGACGCTTCCAATTATTCGAACCTGCCTGATAGAGGAGGGCATAAACCAGTTCATCTTACTTTTTATCATGCACTAGGATGCGAGGTTGACTTAGATGGTTCGCAGGATAATCCTCCTGTTCCTACAAAAGAAACGGAAAAAACTAAAGTAGTTATTCCTAAGTATTCCCAATGGGATCAAACAATTTGGAAAGTAAGAATAAATAAAACAGAGTTGCTAGTACAAATATTGATTGAAAGGATTCGTTGGAGTTTAATGGAAAGGGATTTAATTAAGGGAGACCAAAGTGACAAAGTGTTGCGTGGAGAAAGAGATTGGTTTAATGCAGAATCCCAAAAGATAATATGTATATGGTTACCTAAACCGGGATGGGCACGATATATTCTGGTAGGATTTAATGAATCAAATAGAAAACAGATTATTGTAAAAAGTGACGAACAACCAGTTAAAATTATGTTGAGTGATTTTTGCGATGCCTCAGAAATTGAAGACAAAACTAAAGAAGTAGAACTAAAATTATGGCTCAAATCAGGAGAAGTTGCTAGTATTTGCCGGATTCGTTCAGAATCAAAATATGGATATAACGATATTATATATAAACAGCCTGAAATAAAAGATGAAATTCCCGAGCCATCCTTATCGCCTGAAGAGACTTCTTTCCAGCAGAAGAGTTGCGTGACTTGTGTCCACGCAAGGACGCAACGTCTCAGTTATTGGTGCAGACACAAAGTTTGGACTCCTTCCATTGTTGATTGGATATTCTATAAGAATTATTCGCAGTTTCACTGCTGGAGATACGAAGGTGAAGATGAAGATAATGGAGATTGATACTTCAGTATAAAGGCTATACATTAATTATGGAGTTAATAACTGATGGATTTACTTGAACTATCCAGCCAAATTGTAGAAAAATATAGGCGGTACCTTCTAACGGCCTTTTACTTTAAGGATCCGGTACTTAGAAAATCTTTCAGGGAATCGTTAAATTCTGGATATTTAAATAAAGGCCCCTACCTTGAGTCTACGCCCGTTTTTAAAAAGGGAAAAACAATAGAAGAGTTTTTTAATGACACCTTTCCTGGCATAACAGATAGAGTATTAATAGATGCTATGATAGGGAAAAGAGTTCTTTATTTACACCAGGAACAAGCTATAAGCAAAGCGTTTAAAGAGAAAAAAAACATTGTTGTTGCGACTGGTACAGGTAGCGGTAAGACAGAAGCTTTTTTGTACCCTATTTTACTTCATCTTTATAAAGAATTTCAAAGTGGGAATTTAGGGCCTGGCGTGAGGGCGCTTATTCTTTATCCAATGAATGCATTAGCAAATGATCAGCGTGAAAGACTAGGAGAAATTTGTAAGAGACTCCAAGAACATAGTGCTCCTTTTCAATTTACATTTGGCCAATACACCGGCGAAACCCCAGAAGATATGAATGATTCAAGACGTAATGGACAAGAGCGGAAGGCAAACAAGTTACCTGGGGAAATAGTATTTCGTGAGGAAATGAGAAACAGCCCTCCGCATATTCTTCTTACAAATTATTCGATGTTAGAATATTTGCTTATACGCCCCAATGATTGCCCTTTATTTGATAATGGATGTGCACGATGGTGGAATTTCCTTGTTTTGGATGAAGCACACCAATATCGCGGATCAAAAGGCATCGAGATGGGGATGTTGCTTCGAAGGTTAAAAGGAAGACTAAGAGAAGGTGGGCGTACTAGACCTTTTCAGTGTATTGCAACGAGTGCTACAATTGCTGGTGGAGAACATGATAAACCTATTGTTGCAAAGTTTGCCTCTGATTTATTCGATGAAAGTTTTCAAGCCCAGGATGTTATACTAGGCACGACAGAGAAAGTTCATTATGATAGCAAAGAAGAACTCAAAGGGAATGACTATGAATTGCTTCAAAAAGAGATGGATTCGCCTGGTATGCATGATTTATCTGGCATAGCCAATCGCCTTGGATTGACCATCTCTAAAGATATGAAAGAATCCTATAAGATTGGACATATACTTAAGCATGACCTTCGTTCAAATAAGCTATGCCAGTTGATCGTGGCTACTCCCCTGCAGGTAAATGAAATTGCAGCAACGTTATTTCCTGGTTTACCGGACGATAGCAGGATACATGCACTTTACAAGCTTGTAGAGTTGTTAATAAAATCAGAGGATCCTGTTTCGGGGGTATCACTTCTTTCTGCGAGATATCATCTTTTCCTTCGTTCGTTGGAAGGGGTCTTTATTTCGTATCTACCTGAAAAACGCATATTGTTGGGGCGCCAAGGTGTTGCAGAAAAGGCAGCTGTATTCGAAGTTGCTATTTGTCGTGAATGTGGGCAACACTATATAGTTGGCAGGCTAAAGAATGGCAAGTTGCATGAAGCTAACCGTGATCCAGGGGATCCGGAGTTTGGGGCAACCTTTTTTATGCCCATTGAAAAACCTATTGTGGAAGATGAGGATGGAGAGGAAGATAATAAAGAGAAAAAATTAATATTTAAGCTCTGTATAGAATGTGGCACAGTTACAGAAGTGAAAAATGGGAAAGAAGTAATCCTCATATGCAAACACGAACAGCATGTCTTTATTGAGCAACAGGATAGTTCTGCCGAGAAGGAAGACCAGGTTCCGCGATGCAACTTTTGTGGCTATAGGGCTCCCGATCCTATTCGTGAAATAGTACATGGCACGGATGGACCAAATGCCGTGATTGCAACAGCACTTTACCAATATCTGTCTCCGGGAAGAAAAAAAATTCTTGCTTTTAGTGATTCTCGACAGAATGCTGCATTTTTTGCTTGGTATATTGAAAATTCTTATAGGGATGTTTTTAATAGGCATCTGATTATAGATATGATTAAACGCTTAGGGGCTCAAACAAAAGAAGGGGTTTCCCTAACGGCGTTAGCCGATGGGCTATACAAGTATTATCGTACAGAAAATCTTTTCCCTTACAAAGTAGGCGAATTGGAACTTCGTCAGGAAGCCTGGAAAATAATTTATCGTGAATTTCTCACAGATGAAAACAGGATTTCTCTGGAGGGCGTTGGTCTTGTACGTTGGGATGTGAAATTACCAGAAGGTTTCAAAATCCCTTCAATTTTCTACGACCAACCTTGGTCTCTTGATGACCGCGAAGCCCGCAATTTGATTTTTGTTCTTCTAAATTTTATGAGGATAGACAAAGCGGTAGAATTACTTACTCCCCAGGATGTTTCGCTCAATTGGGAGGATCTCAAAGTCCAGTCTCAGCATATGCGAATAGTCTTTAATGAGAGGGGTAAGCTAAACCGCAATGAAAAAAGATGGATAGGGAAGACAGGAAGAAGAGTACAATTTCTTGTAAAGTTTTTAATGAATAAAGGCTTGAGTAAAGATAATGCTTTGGATAGTGCCATAGACTCTTTGAAAGCTGTCTGGGGTGCTTTTATAAAATGTGATGAAAATGTGCTTTCACAAAGCAAATTTTTGATACGCCGCCAAGATGCTCGCCGATTAAACCCATATTGGTGGCGAGTTTTCCCTATCATACAAAATGAAATTACTTATCAATGTGACGTGTGTGAACGGTTCCAAAATGTCAATATAGGCGGGGTTTGCCTAAGACATAAATGTTCTGGCGCTATACATGAAGCACAACCAACCAATTTATTAAATAACCATTATAGGTTACTTTATGAAGATGTTTTCCCTGGTATTTTAAGAGCCGAAGAACACACAGCCCAAATTGATAGCGAGAAAGCGAGGGAGTTTCAAAAAGCATTCAAAAAAGGGGATATAAATGTCATCAGTTCATCTACAACTTTTGAATTAGGGGTTGACCTGGGGGATTTAGATGTAATCTTTTTGCGCAATGTCCCGCCGGAGAATTTTAATTATGCCCAAAGAGTAGGAAGAGCTGGCCGACGAAGTGGTTTTCCGGGCTTTGCAATTACTTTCTGCCGACGTACGCCACATGACCTTTATCATTATGCTGAACCAAGTAAAAGAATCCTTAGGGGAAATATTATAGCGCCTGTCATCAGATTACGGAATATAAAAATTATATCTAGGCATGTCACCGCAACTGCACTTTCATATTTTTTTAGAAATTCCCGGGATAGATTCAAAAACGTGGAAACATTTTTTAAAGATTTGAACATGCCTTCCGGCGTAGCTGATTTTCTTTTATTTTTACAAGAAAATAAGGAAAATCTAGAAGAATCCTTAAAAAATATTGTGCCGGGTGCCCTAAATGATGAACTAGGTCTTAATAATAGTTCATGGATAGAAGAAATAGCTGGAAGAAATAGTAGGCTGGCGCTTTCCGAAGCGGAGATTTCCAATGATTTCAAAAATGTTAGACAACTTGAACGTAATAGTGCAGCAAAGACAGACTATCATACTGCCAACTGGGCAAAATTAAGGGCGAAAACTATTGCTGGCGAACAAATTCTATCTTTTCTTTCTCGTAAAGCAATCATTCCAAAATATGGCTTTCCAGTTGATGTTGTAGAATTAGACACGCAGAGAATAAAAAGTAATTTCAATTCATTCGAAGTGCTTCTCCAAAGAGACTTAATAATGGCTATCTCAGAATTTGCTCCTACTAGTAGAATTATTGCAAATAAGAAAGAGTGGGTGTCTTGTGGGTTAAAGAGGGTGATAGGAAAAGAATGGCCAAGGAAATCTTACCGTAGGTGCACTAAGCATAATTTATTTATTTCGTGGAATAAGGGAGCTAGTGAGGTGCTTGAACGATGTTGCGATAATGCTTTTGATAGACACTATGTTGTACCGAAGTTTGGCTTCATAACGAATCGTGACAAACCCAAGGAACCTACAAAAAGAACATCCAAGGTTTTTACTACACGCCCCTACTTTGTAAATCTTACTGGACCCACCCCTAGTGAGCTTGATTTTGGTGTAGTCAGGCTTACAAAAACTTCACCTGGGCAAATGGTTGTTCTTTGTGAGGGAAGAAAAGGAGAAGGATTTTATATTTGTGGAACATGTGGTGCCGGTTTCCGCAATCGAACCCACAGCCATAAAAATCCATATGGAGAAAATTGTTCAGGCATGCTCGACAATCTGTCTCTTGGGCATGAATTTGTGACAGATGTCCTAAGGATTTTGTTTACGCTTGATCCAATGCAAATAAATGATATCTGGTTTACCTATTCGCTTGCCTATGCGTTACTTGAAGGTGTTACTGAGGTCTTACAAGTGCCATCTAATGATTTGAACGTGACAGTCTCGTATGCAGGACAGGACATAATTAATCCCATCATAATTTATGATAATGTTCCAGGTGGAGCCGGTTTTGTTTCCCGTCTTGAGGAAAAAAAGATATTTTATGCCTGCTTAAAAGCAGCTCTCGAAAGAGTCGAGGGAGTTTGTGGTTGCGGGGAAAGTGAAAGTTGTTATGGGTGTCTTCGCAGCTATCGTAATCAATTTGCCCATCATAATCTAAAACGTGGTCCGGTTAAAAAATATATTGAGGCAATACTTGGTAAATGGCGATAGAAAAGAGCATATGCTGGCTGGTGCAAAAAATCTAAGCCCTATCCTTACCTGTGCAAATATTAGTTATAGATATATTTTGCATAAGAAAGAACTTTCTAAGGGAAAATTTAGCCGGCACAAAAACCTTAAGATTTTCGATTTGATGCATAAAAGCATTCATGCTTAGTTAGGCAAATGTCCCACTCTTAAGGCTGGACATTTGTAACTGTTTGAAAACAAAAGAGTTATGGAAATCAAAGCCATCAAATAGTGGACAAAATTGGACAGAAAAATGGTTATTTTGTCCATTCTTGTCCAGATTCTCCGTTGAATGCAAAGTTCGAGCCTTGTTAGGAGCGGTTAATATCTCTACAAAACCTATCTCTGATTGTATTTGGATTCCCGCTTTCGCGGGAATGACAGGTGTATATATAGGCATCCAGGGGCTGAGAGGGTCGTATCCCATACCACCGCCCACCGAGCCACTTATGTCGTAACTTATTGAGATATAACGAGTTACGAGAAAAAAGCCTGACCCAAAAAGTCAGGCTTTTTTATGTCCAAAGGGTGTAAACACTTAGGGCATATTATAGAAAATCCTCATTTATTCAATACCTCTCTCTTTTGAAAATACCGCAGATTTTTCATAATTGAGAGAATCTCTCCAAAAATAGCCTCTCTTTATCTTTAAATTCGCCGATATTCGAGATCTTCTGGTTAACGGCCATTTTGGTCATTATTCTGCTGATTTTATAGAGCCGTTAAATGGAATATGCGCTTATTTGTCAAATTCCAACAAACCTCTCTAATTAGGAAAGAGAGAGGTTTTGCTTGCCAGCAATGCTTACTTGCTATATATTCGAAATATGTGGAAATCCTACCGTAATATCATACGACAATATCCAAAACTTTCTTTATCCGAGGAAAGACTTTTAATATCAAAGGCCAAAAAAGGCTCTAAGAAAAGTAAAGACGAAATTATCCTCCGTCATATCGGTTTTTTAATCTTCAGGATTCATAAAATAGTATTTCCTGCTTTAATTCGGAGGTTCGGAGAAGATTTGCTGGAAGAGGCTATTCTTATTACGTATAAAAAGATAAAAACCTATGATCTTGATTATTGCGACAAAAAAGGAAATCCCAATCCCGTCAAATTCGTTTCTTATATCTGGAAACGCATCGATGGGTTTATAATAG
>Ga0075122_10001795_pt1 | contig 14722 bp, 16 predicted proteins | sample AntAceMetag02UKB_FD_69790 | JGI IMG/M metagenome (GOLD analysis project Ga0075122, IMG submission 69790) | Saline lake microbial communities from Ace Lake, Antarctica - Antarctic Ace Lake Metagenome 02UKB | ecosystem: Environmental > Aquatic > Non-marine Saline and Alkaline > Saline | place... | reverse complement strand
TAAGGTTTACATTGCTTTACTTAAGATTGGAAATTCAACTAGTTCTAAGATTATTTCAGAGGCTAAAGTTTCTGGCGGGAAGATATATGAAACTCTGGATAAATTATATCAAAGAGGATTTGTGAGTATTAGTAATATCAATGGGGTTAAACATTTCCAAGCAACTAATCCAGAAGCAATTATTAATTATATTGGTGAGCAAAAAGATGCACTTGTTAAAAAAGAAGAAAAGTTTATTGAAATTTTACCACAATTAAAATCTATTCAGGAATCGCCTATTTTTTCATCTGAAACATTAATTGGGACAAGGGCTATAAAGTCGCTTGTTGAAGAATTATTCTCTTCTGCAAAAGAACCAATAATGGCAATGGGCTTACGAGGAGATAAAGAAGAAAGATATAATAATTTTTGGTGGCATATTACAAAAGAACAAATAGAAGCCAAGAAAAAGAAAGCTAAATATTTGTTTGTTGAAAATAAATCGGGATATTACAAAAAATTATCAAAATTAAAACATCTTCAAGTAAAGAGTTTAAAATCTGTTTCTCCTGCTGCTATTGATATTATTGACAATCATGTTCTTATTTTGACTTATGAAGAAGATGAACTTCATTGTGTTCACATTTATAACACTCCTATTGCTAAAAGTTTCAAAGCTTTTTTTGAGAACTTATGGAAACAAGCAAAATAATATTATCAGTAAAGTTTATATGTCAATAATATTTAGTAATATAAAAAGAGGTTGAGTATGAAAGTAACTAAACTTAAACATTTGCAATTAGTAGCTAATTTAATCAGGCATGACCTTATTAATATGTTACTTAATTCTCAATCTGGTCATTCTGGTGGTCCTTTAGGTTTAGTTGAAATCTTTACTGCTTTATACTTCAATATTCTAAAACATAATCCTAAAAAACCTAATTGGGATAAAAGAGATCGTTTGGTGTTATCTCCCGGTCATGTTTGTCCTGTTCGTTATGCAGCAATGGCTGAAGCGGGTTATTTCAAAAGAGAAGAGTTAATCACTTTAAGAAAATTAGGTGGTCGGTTACAAGGACATCCTTCTCGGCAAGATCTTCCTGGAATTGAGTTGGCAACAGCTTCTTTGGGACAAGGTTTAGGTGCTTCAGTTGGAATGGCTTTAGCAGCGAAAATGGATAAAAAGAAACATACTGTTTATTGCGTAACTTCAGATGGTGAACATGATGAAGGCTCTACATGGGAAGCAGTTAATGCTGCTGCTAAATATAAATTAGGGAATTTAATTAACATTATTGATCGAAACAATATTCAAATCTCTGGTTATACACAAGATGTTTGGCCGTTGAAAAACTTAAAAGAACGTTATGAAGCTCATGGCTGGAAAGTTTTTGAAGTTAATGGTCATGATTTAAAGAAAATTATTTCTACGGTTGAGAAAGCTAAGAAGTTTAATGTTCCAGTTTGTATTATTGCTTATACTATTCCTGGGAAAAGAATTTCGTTTATGGAACATCAGTTTAGTTGGCATGGGAAAGCCCCTAATCCAGAACAAGCCGCTCAAGCTTTAAGAGAATTGAATGATGAAAGAGAGAGGATTATGAAGAGAAGATGAGAAAGATAATTATTGTTGCTTTAGTACTTGCTTTGCTTTTGTTAGTTAGCTGTGTTGAACAATCCCCACTAACAGAAGAAGAATTAAAAGAATTGCCAAGTGATGATCCTGCTTTACTTTTATCAGAAGAAAAAGCTTTAACTGGCCAAGGATATTATGATTTAAGTTCACAACAGAAACAAGCATTCTGGGATTGCTGGAAATCAAAATGTCATTCTTTGTTGAAAGAAGCACAACAAACGAAAGATTACTCTGCTTATAGACAATGTTCTTTAAGTTGTTTTGATGATGCACAAGTTTCAACAAAAAATGTTTGGTGTGAAGATTCTGATGGTGTCGATTATTTAACTAAAGGAACAGTTACTTCCAATATTTATGAATTTGGAAAAGATGATTATTGTTATACTTTTTCAAGTGGAAAAACTTATCTGATGGAGGGAAAGTGTGTTAATAACAAATATCAATATCAACAGAAGAGTTGTGGTGAATTGGGGGGAGATTATGTTTGTGAAGAAGGGAGTTGTGTAAAAGAAATACCAACATTCAATTCTATTTTGATGGAAGAAATTCCTTCAGAATGGATTGTTAAATTTAATGATGATTTTAAAATTAAATTTTCAGCATATATTCTAATTATTGAATATCCTGATGGGACTTGGGAATGGGACGAAGATAATAAAGTGAGCTTTAATGCTGAAGAAAAGAATGTGCTCAAAGAAGCATTTATGAAAGCAGTTTATTCTATGTCAAGAGTAGATTCTTATTTTACAAAATCTCTTCCTTGGACAAATGGTCAAAGTTATTATAATTGGCTTAAAGATTCAGCAGGAACAATAACTTTTAGTGCAGACCCTAACTCTTTGGATAATTCAAACTTAATTAATAAAGTTAGTTTTAATGGTTATAATATTATTAGCAATATAAATCAAGGTATGTTAAACACATGGAAAAATCAAGATGTGGACAGTCCAAATATTGGTCAAGGAATTATTAATTTAATTCATATCATAACTTACGAGGTTAGACATAATAACGGAGTGGGTCATGCTTTCTGTAAAGGTAGTAATAACATGGATGATAATTTAAAAATCATGGGCGGACATGGGGTTAATGTTATGTTACTGCATTGGATGAAATACTTGTTGCCAGAAGAACTAGTTCAAAGTGCTTATGATGAAAATATTGACTGGAGATTTGAGTATTCTGGTTTTTTAGATAGAATGTGTAGTCTTGATCCTGTGACTAAAACTATGGGACCAGAAGATTTAGGTTGGGTTGAAGAAATCTCTGGTTATCCTTTAGATTTTGATCCAGATATCCAATGGACTATTGATTTTACAAACTAACAAAATAATAAAATGAAAACGAAACAAAAACAATCAACACGTTCAGGATTTGGACAAGCGATGGCTGAACTAGGTAGGAATAAGAATGTTGTGGCTTTATCTGCAGATTTAATTGATTCCAATAAACTTAATGCTTTTGTTAAGAAATATCCCAAACAATTTTTTCAAGCAGGAGTTGCAGAACAAAACATGGTTTCTATGGCTACTGGATTAGCATTAGAAGGGAAGATTCCTTTTGCTGCTTCATTTGGAGTGTTCTTGCCAATAAGGTGTCTTGATCAAATTCGGGTTTCAGTTTGTTACAATCAGACTAATGTAAAGTTAGTGGCAACACATTGCGGTTTAGCAACTGGAGAGGATGGGGCAACGCATCAAGCGTTAGAAGATGTGGCTGCTTTACGTGCTTTACCGCACATGACCATAATTGAACCTTGTGATTACAATCAAACGATTAAAGCAACGAAAGCGGCTGCCAAATTGAAAGGGCCAGTTTATTTACGATTACATAGGGCAAAGTTTGAACATTTGACGAGAAAAACATCTGCATTTAAGATTGGTAAAGCACAAATCTTACAGAAAGGTAAAAGAATTACTATTATTGGTTCTGGTCCAATTCTGACAGAAGTTTTTAAGGCTTGTAAAGAATTGAAATATAAACCAGAAATAATTAATTGTCATACTATTAAACCATTAGATGGTGAGACGATATTAAAGTCTGTTAAGAAGACCAGAAAAGTTCTTGTTGTTCAGGATCATCAAGTAATTGGGGGATTAGGAAGTGCGGTTACAGAATTACTTTCTGAGAACTATCCAGTTAAATGTAAAATTATTGGAATGCAAGATTGTTTTGGTGAATCGGGCAAACCAATGGAACTTTGGGCTAAGTATGGTTTGGATTCTACAAATATTCTTAAAGAAATAAAATCTTTAGTAAAATGAGTCTTACAAATGAGGTGAGTTAAGTTGGCTGAAAATATTTATGAAACAATTATTGTTGGTGCGGGTATTGCAGGTTGTACTGCCGCCATTTATGCTGCTCGTAAACGGATGAATTATTTGATTATTACAGATAAATTCGGTGGGCAATTTATGGAATCTGGGGAAGTTTTAAACTATCCGGGAATTAAAGAAACTACTGGTGTTGAATTTTCTGGTAAGATGGAAGAACAATTGAAATTTAATGGGGTTAAAGTTCAAACGGATACGGTTCTTCAGAAGATTGTTAAGAAGAATGGAAATTTTTTATTGAAAACGAGTAAGGGTGATTATTTGACTAAAACTGTACTTTTAGCTACTGGTTCTCATCCTCGAAAATTAGGAGTTATTGGTGAAGATAAATTTCAGAAGATGGGGGTTACTTATTGTGCAATTTGTGACGGACCTTTATTTGGTAAAAAAGATGTAGTGATTATTGGGGGTGGCGATTCAGCAATGGAAGCTGTTGATTTTATGGGAAAAATTGCCAATAAGATTTATTTGATTGTTCGTGGTGATAAATTAACTGCGCACGAATATTTACAAGAAAGTGTAAAGAATAATCCTAAAGTTGAGATTATTTATAATGCTAACACTACTGAAATTTTTGGTGATAAGTTTGTTACGGGGATGAAATATGAAGTTAATGGCGAAATAAAAGAGTTAGCTGTTCAAGGAATATTTGTTGAGATTGGCAGAGTTGCCAATACAGATTTTGCGAAAGGATTATTAGAAATAGATGAACATGGTCACGTTATTGTTGATTGTAGTATTCAAACTTCAGTTTCGGGAATTTATGCGGCAGGTGATTGTTCTTCTGTTCACGAATACCAGTATGTTATTTCTGCAGGAACGGCTTGCATTGCTTTATTAAAAGCGGCTAAGTATTTAGCAAGGGGAGGAAAAAATGGATAAGAAATTTTTTAGGTGTAATGTTTGTCAAGATATTCATTTTGGTAATGCTGGACCAGCAAAGTGTCCAACTTGTCAAGCAGAAAATGCTTATGTGGAAGTTGATAAAGAAGAAGCTCAGAAAGTAATGGGACTATAATGATGGATGCTGAACAGTTAAGAACAGTTTGGGAAAAGTTTTGTGAGCAGAATGATTTTATTCTTAATCCAGATAAAGGACATGTGGATACGATTATTGAAGGTGTTTTGTTGAATGAGCAGAAGTTTGGTTTGAAATTGTGCCCTTGCAGATTACGGGATGGGACTCGGGAAAAAGATTTAGAATTAATCTGTCCTTGCAATTTTAAGATTCATTCTACTTGGTTAAAACCGGTTGAGGGAAGAGAAGCGATGTGTTGGTGCGGATTGTTTGTTAAGAGGTAAAGAAAATGGTTAGTTATATTTATATTAGATTATTTGGTGGTTTAGCATTATTATGTTTAATTGTTGCTGCAATTTTTGGTCATTTGGCAATGAAAGGAAAAATTAAAATGAAATGGCATACCACTTTAGCAGGGGCAACAATTTTGTTTGGGTTAGTTCATCTGTTGACAATTTATATCTGAAAAAAAATAGTTTATTTTTGAAAACAATAAGTTATATCTTGTCCTGAGAATTGTAAATTTTCTTTAATTTTTTCTGCTGTTGCATTTGGATCTACGCTTCTGAAATATGAAACAGCATCATCTAAGGTTCTGTTTGGTTGTAGAGTGTGATGATAACAATGGGTTGTTATTGGTTTTTCTTTTGGTGAGATTGCGTTAATGAAGTTATATGTGCCGAAAGCTATTAAAGTGAGTGTACAAAGTCCCCAACCTATTTTTCCAAACCAATCTCTTGCTCTTTGTTGATCAAATATATTTCTTATAGAACTTAATAGTATTGGCCCATAATTCTTATTTAATTTTTGGTAATCTTTTTCTTCTTCTTCTCCAGGAAGAGGGAATGATTTTAGTTTATCTGGAGAAGCAAAATTTATTGCTTCGTACATACTAGAATACATTGCCTTTCTTTCTTCCTCAGTTGTCACAAAATCATCTTCATCAGCCATATTAAAAGAAAGTATCTTTAGCTTTATATTGTTTCTTGTGTTTTAGAATATATGATGGATTTATTAAAGCCAATAAACCAATGACATTTAAGTAACGAAGTATGTTTTTCTTGTTTTCCTCTTTTGGTTGTTTCATTTTTTATTCTTTATAATACGTTGTGGTGCATTAAATAATCTTTAACTTCCTCAGGAGGTATTACCCACACTGCAGGGCCATATTTTACTTTTGCAGCATCTGTTCCGACATTACATCTTCCGGCTTTTACACATTTAGGAAACCTTCTTGTAATTACTCTCATCCCTAAATCTCTTGCTTCATGACCAACTCCAGTATAAACATCAATCTTTGGTAATTTTTTGAATGCTCCACCTGTATCTTCTGCTATATACCATCCACCAAACATTTCTTGTGCTTTTCCTTTTCTATCTGGGTCATTTGGAACGTTTGGCCAATCTACGAAAACTAAAGAGCCATACGGAATAAATTTAGGATTAACAGCAATTGTACGATGTTCAAATATTGATGTTCCTGTAGCTGCAGTCCCCCTATAATCTTTATCAACAATTTCGCCACCATCACATTTGTTTTTTGTTTTTGTACCTTTTGAATTAAAATCATTATGGGAATATGCTTTTAGATTACCATCACAATCACAGATACCGGAACCTTCCATTCTTACTCCGCCACAAAAGACATCTCTTCTATGGCTGTCACAAGCTTTTCTTGTACTATTACAGGCTGCTTCTAACCCACTCCAACATTTATAATCTTTACAATCAGATGTGAAATAATTAGTCATTTCTGTAAACCCATAATTATGTGTTGGATTGGTGATTGGTTTAGGCAGATCAATATTACCTTTAGGATATTTCTTAGCAAGCCATCTTGCGGTTTTTAACTGTTGCTTAAGACTGAATTTTTCATAAACTTTTGAATGTATTTTTGTTGTTTTTTTTGTTTTTGTTTTTTTATTTTTATGATTAAAGTAGTTCCAGGGGTCTTTAGTTTTATTAGTTGGTGTGTAAAGCAGTCCTTCTAGTTTTGGGTCATTATCTTTTTTCTGATTTTTTTTTAGAATGGTGGGTTCAAGAACTTCTTCAATCTTAGGGCTTGGAATGTTTTGGTTATTTTTAGGATCTTGCTCTTTCTTTCCATCATTTAAACCAAGAACTGAAACAATAGCACCCACAGTAATACCAACACCTATTGAAGTTATAAGATGATTTTTTTTAAGATAGTCAACACTAGTGTGATAATTATTTCTAATCTTCCCTACAAGTTTATTTTTCCACATTTTATTCACTTACGTTACTTTCCGTCACTCCCTAAAAGTAATAACTTTTGTTTATGGTATATAAATGTTTCGGGATTCAAATGTGATTATCTATAAATAATCATGAAAATATCTTTATTAAAACCAATTTTGGGTGTATTCTTAAAGATATTTTAGATAACATTTAAAAAAGGAATTCTTATTTCTAGGGTTATGGTAAAAACAACAACTAAGAAAACAAAGAAGTCTTCAAAGTCTAAGAAAGCAGCAGTGGCTGAAACTTTATTAGATCAAGAAAAGGAGACAACATCTAAGAAAGCTAAAGTAGTTGTAAAAGCAGTCTTAGGTGGTGCAAGAGTAGTTACGGAAGTAACTGATGAAGCGAGAGAATTCTATAACCAATCTCGGTTTGGAACTTTAACAGAAACTGGTAAAGTTGAACTATCTTTATTAGAAGCATATTATTTAATGGAAAAAGGTAAACTTGATGTTAAAAGTGAAGCGGGCAGAAAAGTTAACTTTGAACAGTTTGTTAAAAAAGCAAGGAAGTTGGAACCAAACTTTCAGATTAGATATTGCGTCTTTAAAGATATGCGTAATCGGGGTTACATTATTAAAACGGCTTTAAAGTTTGGTGCAGATTTCAGAGTTTATGATCGTGGCGTTAAACCAGGAGAGGATCACGCTAAATGGATTGTCTTTCCGGTGAATGAAGCTTCAACTTTAACTTGGCACGAATTTTCTGCTAAGAATCGAGTTGCGCATAGTACTAAGAAAAGATTGTTAATGGCAGTTGTTGATGCTGAGAATGATGTTACTTATTACGAGATTGCTTGGAAAAGACCTTAATTATTTTTATTATTTTTTATTATTTTTTTCTTCTGGACAGAAATCCCACATGAACTGAAAGAATTTTCTATAACCATCAGCTAAAGTTTTACTCTTTGTTACAAATTGTAGAGGTTCATTTTGTAACTTTCCAACATCTACACCAACAAAAGTAACTACAAAATCTCCGAAAATATCAATAGCCATATTATTAGAATATTTCTTTGGTAAAAATTTATATGGTTTTCCAACCAATTCTAAGATCTCTGGCTTTTTCTTTTTAACTTCGTGATCAAACAAGTGGACAAACTTTATTCCTAATCTCTTTCTTTCCTTTTCAAATCTTGGTAAGAAATGTTTTAATCTTTCATCTAACCAGAATGCTTTTGCTCCAATAAAATAAACCGTTTCTTTAGTGTTTAAAATATCTTGTAAATAATTTTTAAATCCTTCAATTCCACGATAAACGTAAGCTTCCTCATTTTCTTCTGTTTGGATATATTTACTTTCTAAATCAGGAAGTGATTTGTTTAATTTTGCTTCTTTCTCTTTTAATAGTTCTAATAATCTGCGTGGATGAATGGCTTTAAAATTCTTTTGACTCTTGATGATTATCTCTGAAGCAAGCCCTTTTTCAATTAATTTATTTATAGAATCATAGACATTTCTTCTGTGGATTTTTGATTTTAAAGAAATTTCTTGGACTGAAGATTCTCCTAATTCTAATAACGCTTCATAAATCCTTGCTTCATTTACACTTAGTCCAATTTCTCTTAATAATTCTTCATACATACTTATTAAGTAATTTTTTCCTTTTAAATACTTTTTGGTGGTGATGACCACCACCTACATTTATATACCTCTTATGATTACTACTACTAAATGAAGGTTAAATAAGGTAAAACTTAAATACAAAGAAAAAACATTAAACATAAAGAATTAAAATAAAAAATGAGGGATAAAATAAAATGGCATTTATAACAGCAGCAGCAGGATATTGGTTTTTATTAATATTTGGAATTGCAATGGTACTTATTACGTACTACTTTGCTAGATGGAAGAAATGGGACACTAAAGAGGGATTTTTAGTTGCTAGTCGGAAAGTTGGCTGGTTCTTTGGGGGTACAAGTATTGCTGCTTCCTGGATTTGGGCACCTGCACTTTTTGTTTCTGTGCAGTTAGCATATCAAAAAGGACTCGCAGGAATATTCTGGTTTACATTTCCAAATATAATTGCTCTTGCTTTATTCGCATTCTTGGCTCCAAAAATTAGATCAAGATTACCAGAAGGATATACGCTTCCTCAATATATTAAGTACAGACTTCAAAGTGATAAAGTTCACAAAATTTATTTGTTTCCCTACTTTTTTTATCAGTTAATGGCTATTACTGTTCAGCTTTTCGCTGGAGGAAGTTTAGTATCATTATTAACAGGAATTCCACTTACTACTGTAATGCCGATTCTTGCATTAATTGCTTTAGTCTATACATTAATTTCTGGATTAGAAGCATCAATCGTTACTGATTTTGTTCAGATGGCATTTATTGCTATTATTGGAATAATTATTTTACCTTTCACGTGGATTGCTGCAGGAGGAATGTCTGCAATAACTGCTGGACTTCATGGAATTGAAGGGATAGGAAGTATCTTTGACCCAGGAGTTGCTTTTGGATTGGGTATTGTAACTGCAATTGGTTTAATCGCTGGTGCAATTTCAGATCAACAATATTGGCAGAGATCTTTTGCAATTAAAAGAAAGCAGCTTGTTAAAGCTTTTATTTTTGGGGCTTTACTTTTTGGAATAGTTCCAATTGCTCTCTCAACTTTAGGATTTATTGGGGCAAATTCTTCTTTGGGAATTGCTTTACCAGCGGGAGTTGATGTTTCTATGATTGGAGTTCAAGTAGTAGCAACTTTACTTCCAGCATGGGCAGTATTCTTATTCGTGGTGATGTTATTAGCTGGATTAAGTTCCACATTAGATTCAGGATTATCTGCAGCGAGTTCGCTTTGGGTTACAGATGTAAGTAAAGCAACAACAGATGTTGCTGCGATAAAATCAGCAAGATGGTCAATGGTTGGAATTATGGGACTTGGATTAGCAGTTGCATTATTAGTAATTTCAATTCCACAGTTTGGATTATTTCATTTATGGTGGATATTTAATACCATTGCAGCTACGGTTGTTGTTCCAACAGTTTTAAGCTTGTATTGGGATAGACTAGATGCCCGAGGAGTATTTTGGGGAGTCATAGTATCTTTTGTAATTGGTCTTCCATTATTTATTTATGGAAATCTAATTAACAGCCCAGTATGGACAGTTGTAACATCAGTTGGAATTGTTGCAGTAAGTACGCTTTTCTGTTTAGCTATGCCAAGAAAAAAACCTTGGAAAGCAACAGTTTAATAAATAACTGGCACTTACTAAGATAAAAATGCCATTTCCAGAAGATGAATTGTTAGAATTTGTAAGAGAAATTAAGAAGAATGCATTATTGCTTCAAATAGAATCTAGGAAAATTTACAGTCTCGATAAAAAGAAAATAGAAAAGAAAGGAAAAAAAATCCACACTCTTGCTGAAGATGTAGAAAAATTAATATCTCCCTTGTTAGAAAATTTACATAAAAGAAAATAGTTTTTGACAAAACACTAACAATTAAATTAATAACTTAATGTGTTTTCTAGATAATTATTTTTATATCTTAATTATTTCTATTACAAAAACTATTCTCACTTGACGTTCTGGAAGTTTCTTCACCTTTTCAGGCTAGAAAACTATATAAACCCTTTATAGTAATAGAACTTCATGCTAGATCAGGATAAAATATTGAACTTTCTGAAGGTAACCGGGCCAACTTTGCCTACAAAAGTAGCTAAGAATATCAATACTGATATTTTATTGGCTTCTGCCCATTTATCTGATTTATCTTCACAAGGAAAAGTTAAGATTTCTAAATTAAAGATTGGTGGTAGCCCTTTATACTATTTGCCTGGGGATGAATCTCAATTATATAATTTTGCTTCTGGAAATATTAATCCTAAAGATTTATTGGTTTTAGATGAGTTGAAAGAAAAAAAGATTCTTCGTGAATCTAATTTAGAATTGATTCAAAGAGTGGGGTTAAGAAATTTGCCGGATTTTGCTGTGCCCTTAAATGTCCGGGTTAGTGATAAGATTGAATTATTTTGGAAATGGCATTTATCAAGTAATGATGATGCTAATCAAATGATTGGGGCCATGCTTACGGGAGTTAAAGAAACTGTTCTTTTGGAGGAAGTTCCTGCGGTTGAAGGGAAGTTAGCAGAAGTTGCTGAGATTGAAGTGATTCCTGCTGAATCTGAAACTAAACAAGAAATCCCAATCGTTGCTGAGGAAATCAGTAAATCCGTTGAATCTGATGAGCCGGCCCAACCCGCCCAGGAAGAAACAGAAGAACCAGCAGAAAAAGAAGAAACAGCTGAGAAAGAACAAAGAGGCAAAGCCCTTAGTTCCGTTAAACCGGAAACAGAACCAGAAAAACAACAAGAACAAGAAGCTTCAATTAAAGAAGAAGCAAAACCCATTGAGGAAGAAGAGTTAAAAGAAAAAGAAGAAGTTAAATTTAAAGAAGAGAAACAAAAGAAATTAACTGAAGAGAAGAAATCTAGTGAGGAAAAGAAACCCTTCTTACAGAAAGTTAAAGAGAAGATTATTAGGAAAAAGAAAAAAGTGGTGGTGGACGATTTTTCTCCACAAGTGCAAAGTTTCTTTGAAACTTTAAGGATCATGATTGAGAATAAAGATATTATCAGAAAGAATTCTGAAATAAATTATTTTGTAAAAGTTCCTTCCGCTGTTGGGCACATCATTTATTTCTGTAAAGCTAAATCTAAAAGCAAGTGTGATGAGAAAGATCTTTCTACCGCGTATATGGAAGCGCAAGTTAAGAAATTGCCTTTATTGTTTTTGTACACTAATGAGATTACAAAGAAGGCTGAAGAGATGTTAGAATCAGGTGTGTTTGAGAACGCGGTGATTAGGAAGCTTAATAATCGGACTGAATGAACTTTAGATTTATGAAATTGCCCATCTTTCTCCAAATGTTTCTCTGATTTCTTTTTTTAACTTCGGCCAACACCTCTTATTTTTCATAAATGTTTTAACAGTTTCTTCTTTTGGTGGGCCAAAAATTTTATCTAAAACATATAAATCTAGTAAGAAGTTATCACACTCAAAATCTTCTCTTTTCGTGAAATCATGATCTAAGTTAGGATTGGTCCCGTAACCTCCCTGATATAATTTTCCCTGATAATATCTTTTTACTACTCTTGATCTAATCTTCGTCCTATGAGGACTAGGGTCTACAATATCTTCTATTAGAAATCCATCTTCATAAATGGCGTACATTTCTTCCCACATTTTTTCTCTATAAGTAATTTGGATTACACTTTGTTTTGTCAATTGTCTATAAATGGTATTTATTAAATGATCATGATCTTTAGGGGAAATCTCGCGTTCTAATGAGTAAATGGGTTCTCTTTTAACTCTATTTTTGGTTAACCCATATTTTTTTGCTAGTTTATCTCCTAGTTCTAAAAATAATGGTTCTTTCTCTTTTCTAGCATGCCAATAAAGGGATTTATGGTTATCAAACTTTTCATTAAATATTTTTTCTGCTAGTTCAGATGCTCTACGGTTATCTACTTCAATTAATGGTTTATCTTCAAAAGCGGAGAGTAAATCTTTTGGTTTTTTCCCAACGATTTCGTACCACTGTGCTAATTCTGTTGTCCATGTAGATTGTCCTTCAAATGGATGTGAAAGTTTCCAATACATGTTTGCAGAAGGTTTATCTTCTGGAATAATTCCAAATAATTCTTTAAAAGCTCCTAATCTAAGAATATGAGATGGTTTACATATGCTAACTCTTCTCATACTATAAATTTCTTGTTTTAATTGTTCATTAACTTTTTCTTTATCTTCTTCAGAAAGTTTTGGTAAAAAACCAGTAAGATGATGGATTAAATTAATACTTAAAATATCAAATTTGTATCTGTTACGTCCCCATTGCTTGCTTGCAAATGGTTTTTGATCCCACTTTTTCCCTACATACGTTTCTTTGATACATTGTTCTCTAACTAATTCTTCTAATTTTGTTTCATTTAAAGTTTGAAGTTCTGAAATTGAAACCCCCAGGGATTTTATTATAACTTTTTCTGCACGTTTTAATTTAAGAAAATTACTGCTCCAATTAGTTCGTGGTTCAAGTAATTCTTGGTACATTTTCTCAAGTTCATTTTCTTTCATCTTCAAAATAATACTTAGTTTTACTTATTTATATAGCTATGTGGTGCAGTACAGCACCAAAAGTTTATATAGTTCTATTTAATCTTTTTATTTATGATTAATGATTTGCTTGATGAACTTGGTTTTTCAGATTATGAGAAGAAAATATATTTGGAATTAGTAAATTTAGGGTCTGCCTTAGCAGGAACAATAGCGGAGAAAGCTAAAGTAAACCGGAGAAATGTTTACGATGCTCTTAACAGATTGATTAAGAAAGGGTTTGTTAGTAGTGTGGTTAAAAATAAAAAGAAATATTACACTCCAATCAATCCTAAAAATATTCTTAGTTCTTATCAGGAGAAAGTTGATCTTTTTAAAAACGTACTTCCAGAAATTATGGGGAAGTACAATGCTAATCAGAATAAACAAGAAGTGCACGTGTTTGAATCTATTGGGGGGATGAAATCTGTTTTTAAGATTATGCTTGAAGAAAAAAAGAATGTTTTTGTAATTGGATCAACAGGGTTAGCATTGGAAAAAATGCCTATTTTTATGACTCAAATTTTCAAAAAGAAACTTCAAAATATCAAAATCAAACAATTACATAATTATGATGCTTTAAATATTAAAGAATATCAAGAACTTTTAGGTGCGGAGTCTAGAATTTTACCTAAAAACTTTAAGACTGCTACTCAAATTTTCTTATGTGGTGATAAATCGTTTATCATTATTTGGTCAATTGTTCCAATAGCGATTTTAATTGTTAATAAAGAAATCAGAGAAGGGTTCAAGAAATACTTTGATTTTCTTTGGAAGATTTCTGAATGAACCAAAAGTGATTATTAAATTCCTTTCCAAACTTCTAAAAAGAAATTCTTATAATTATCGGAAATCTGTTTAGATTTAATCTGTACGGCAGTAGGTCTTTCTCCAAAAGTCCAGTTGATGATTCGATCATTAATGATCATCAATCCCGGAGGTAGTTTCAAAGAAGTGAATTTACTTTTGATTTTCTTTAAGTCTCCAGAATTTTTCAGAAATTTGTTCTTAATAGATTTGTGGATGATGATTCTATTATCAGAACCAGCTTCAGAAACTTTTAGATGTAAATGACGTAAGAATCTTAATGCTGTTTGAGAATCATATTCTTCTTTCAAAGCAAAGATATAATAATGACTTTTCTTGTCCATCTCTTCAAAGATATTATCAAACATAACTTTAATTGCTTTGTAACCCTCATAAACTGTAGCAATTTGTGGTTCTTGCGCAAATTGTTGTTTTAGTTTAAGTTCGGGCATAATTTCTAGAAACTTATTTTCTTTTTCTTTGAGAATTTTGAGAATATGTTTTGGATCTTCAGCTTGGAAATGTTTAATTTTTGATCTCATGACATAAGTTACTAATCCCTTATCAATCAGTTTTTCTAAAGTTTGGT
>Ga0075122_10001794_pt1 | contig 14726 bp, 13 predicted proteins | sample AntAceMetag02UKB_FD_69790 | JGI IMG/M metagenome (GOLD analysis project Ga0075122, IMG submission 69790) | Saline lake microbial communities from Ace Lake, Antarctica - Antarctic Ace Lake Metagenome 02UKB | ecosystem: Environmental > Aquatic > Non-marine Saline and Alkaline > Saline | place... | reverse complement strand
ATACTAGTTATAATTTTAACTTAAGTCAGATAAACTATACTTATTCAGATTTTAATGGGGGAGGTTATTGTTGGTATTCTAATAATTCAGGGGTTTGGAATTCTAGTTTAGTTAGTGCTGAAACAAACTTTGAGGATGTTAAAACAATTAATGGGAACAATAATTTTATTGTTTATTGTAATGATAGTAGTGGAAATTTAGGAAATAGTTCTGAGGTTAGTTTTTTTAAAGATTCTATTTATCCTGTTTTTTCTGATTATTGGAGTAATACTGCTACAATGAATGGAAGTGGATTAGCTATTTTTAATATAACTATCTTAAATACAAATGGAACTGTTTGGTTAGAAATAAATGGAACAAATTATACTGCAAATAATATCTCTGCAAATACTTGGAATTATTCTTTAATTTTGATTAATGAAACTTATCCTTACAAATGGCATAGTTGGGGAAATTATAGTCTAACTAATTTTAATTCCTCAAGTTCTCTTAGTTATACTCTTTATGGGACCTTAAAAATAATAAATATTAGTGCCTTTAATGAGACTGGGTTTACGAACGTAGAAATACCTCAAGGAACTAATGTGACGATTAATGTAAGTGCTGAACATGCTACAAGTGTATTTGTAAAAATATGGAAAACATTTATTGGCGGTTTAATTTTATTTCAAGATTATTTGAGTAATACTGTAGGAAATTTATGGGAGATAGATATCTCCACAAATAGTAGTTGGAATGTTATTGAAACAAATTATACTGTTTATGCAAATGATAGTTTAGATAACCAACATAATATGAGTGCGAGTTTTAATGTTTCAGACACAACTGCTCCTGTGATTTATTTAAAATCACCTGCAAATAATACATTTACTTCTAAAGCATCTAATTATTTTGTTGCTAATTTTACAGAAAATGTAGAATTAGCAAATTCTACATTTTACATTTGGAATTCAACCAACTCATTAGTAAATCATACAATAATAATTGTAAATGGAACTTATAATCAAACTAATATTTCTTTTACCTTTCCTTATAATGATGAATTTAAATGGAATTATTATTCTTGTGATTGGACAAATAATTGCGCATGGAATTCAACTAATTTTACTCTAACTTATGATAACATTCTACCTTCCATCAACATAATTTATCCTGAATCAACAACATATAATATAAATGTTTCAAAAATAAATTATACTTATTCAGATTTTAATGGGGGAGGTTATTGTTGGTATTCTAATGATTCTGGGGTTTGGAATTCTAGTTTAGTTAGTGCTGGAACAAATTTTACAGGAATTATCAGCTTAGAAGGTACTAACAACTGGACTGTTTATTGTAATGATAGTAGTGGAAATATTGGTTCTAATTCTGTAGAGTTCATAAAAGATACCCCCTCTATTGGATTGACACTTATTACTCCTACAGGAAATATTAATGTGTCTCAGAATCAAATATTTAGTGTTTCTGTAAATGTAAGTTGTAGTAATGCAAATTGTGGTGAGATAAATGTGAGTTTGGACCCTGAAGGAGAAGATAGTGCGACCTGTGGTAGTGATTGTAATTTATGTAATGAAAATTATGTTACAGATAGTTGTGAGGTTGGTGGCGTTTTGGCAGATTGTGGTACTAGTGGGACAGATGGGCATTTTTTTGTGAATGATATTTGGGTAAATGGAACTTTTTCTCCAGGAGGAGCAATTACAATAGTGGGGGAATTAGATAGTGCTTATACAGGTTCTATGTTAGTAAGTGGATGGCAAAATGGAATAAAAATTAATGAATTTGGTTGTTATGATAGCACTGATAGTTATATTTGCCCTTCTGGAACTTATTCTACATTAAATTTTGCTGATAATAGATGTAATTTGAGTTTTGGTGCAGGTTATACTGGTAGTGAGACCGCTAGTTTTGGTGCAGATACTATTATTAATGAATCTGCCTCTATAGGTAGTGATTATCATCTTAGGGTGACTTTTGTTTACAACGCCCAGTGTGATGTTGTTGGTATTGGAAATGGTTATTCAGAATTTGATGGGGATTTTTGTGAAGAAAGTAGTTATGGGGAAAATGATGGAATAAATCTTACTTTAACCCCTAATTCAAAATCAGGGATAATCTCAACAATTCCTGGAACAATCCCTTTTTATACCACTATTCAAAATCCTTATAATTTAACATTAAGCGAGGGAGAATCTGAGGTTATTACTTGGAATGTAAATGCTACTGGAGAAATTGATAAAACTCATGAATTTTTTGTTTTTGCAAATAAAACTGCAGAAATGGGTTACGGAAATATAACTGAAAAATGGAACATCACAATTTCTAATAAGGATACTACCGGCCCTTCAATAAGTTTTGTTTCTCCTACAAATAATAGTTTTTCATCAGATACTAAGTTAGATATTGATTTAACAATTTCAGATCCTATTCTAGATTCTTGTTGGTATTCTGCTGATGGAGGAACAAATATAAGCTTGGGAACTGGTGGAAGTTGCTCTGACATAACTGATGTTACGTGGAGTTCAGGAACTCATATAGTAATAGTTGGAGCAAATGATACCAATGCAAACAATGGAAGTGCATCAGTTAGTTTTACAATTGATACAACAAATCCCACAATAGACTATTCAGCTGAAACTGAAAATGATAATAGTTTGATTAATAGAAATAATATTTATATTAAAGTCAGTGCAACTGAATCTAATGAAAAAAATATAAGTTTTAATTTGTATAATTCTAGTGAAGATTCTGTTAATACAACAATTTATACCCATGGGGCAAGAGAAATTAACTGGACTGGATTAGATGATGGGAGTTATAAGTTTAATGTTAGTATTTATGATAATGCAAGCAATTCAGCTTCAACGGCAACAAGATCAGTTAGAATAGACACCACTAAACCCCTGATTAGTATAATTTCTCCTTTAGCTCAAACATATACAGATTCGTCTAGAGAATTTGAGATAAGTAGTAATGAGAATCTGAGTTATTGTTTAGTAAGTATTGATGATTGGGTAACCAATAATTCAATGGGTTTAAATTCTAGTTTAACTGGAGCAAGCTATAATAGTTCTATTAATGATGGAAGCTATACTGCAAGATATTGGTGTAATGATACTTCTGGGAATATAAATAATACAGAAAGTGTGAGTTTTAGTGTGGATGCAACAGGACCATTGATAAGTTATGGAGGGGATACTGAAGAAAATAATGCTAAACTTACTCGAAATAATATATTTGTTAATGTTAGTGTTATTGAAACAAATGAGCAAAATATTACATTTAATTTGTATTATTCAAATGATACTATTCTGAATAGTACAGTTTATACTGATGCTACCCATATTATAAATTGGACTGGATTATCTGGTGGGGGTTATAAGTTCAATGTTACTATTTATGATAATTCTAGTAATGTTAATTCAACATTAACAAGAAGCGTTTCAATCGATACTGTTGTCCCGAGCATTGTAATCAATTCTCCAAGTGCTCAAACATACACCGAGGCTTCTGTTAATTTTGAAATAAGTTCTAATGAAAATTTAAGTTTGTGTATTGTTAGTATTAATAATTGGGTTACAAATTATAGCATGGATTTAAATTCTAGTTTAACCGGTGCAAGTTATTCAAGAGAATTAAGTGATGGAAATTATAATCTGGGAGTTTGGTGTAATGATGCCTTTGGAAATGTGAATAATAGTGAGTTAGTTAGTTTTTCAATAGATACTACAAATCCTGTTGTGAATATCAATCATCCGGCAGATAATCAATATTTTAATTATAATGAAAGTATAAATATTAATTATGGTATCTCTACAGAGGATACAGATTCTTGTTGGTATTATTTAGATGATGGTGCAAGTCAAATAATAACTGATTGCATGAATCTTAGTTTGAATTTATCAGAGGGTAATCATTTAATTGAAATCTGGATAAATGATTCTGCTAATTTAAAAGGGAGTGATAATGTTAATTTTACAATTGATTTGACTAAACCAGTGGTTAGTCTGATTAATCCAGAAAATAATGCGCTAAATGATAGTACAAATTATATTGATTTTTATTATAATATCTCAGATACGAATTCAATTATTAATTGTAGTTTGATTATTGATGGAGTAATAAATTCTAGTGTAATAAGTCCTGAAAAAGATCAAATAAATAATATTACAATTTATCTTCTTAATGGAGATTATAATTGGAATATTAATTGTACGGATATTGCAAATAATATTAATTCAAGCGAAATAAGAACACTGATTTTAAATTACTCCACTATTGTGGATGATTATGGATTTGACAATAGTTCAACAAATTTTGTAGACAGAATAAATAATAGCGAATTAAGAAATGTAACTAATCTGACTTTTGAAAAAATAGATTATGGTAATATTAATTTCTTAGAAGATGTTGATTTGTCAAATGATATTGAGAATAATGTATTGAATTTTACAAAATATATTAACATTTCGTTTAACCGAATATTTGTAAATTCTAGTTCATTAACTGCATTAAATACTCTAGCCAAATTAAGATTGTATAATCTTACTTTTTCAAATCCACAAATTTTAAGGGATGAAGTAGTTTGTAGTGACTGTATTGAAGAAAGCTATGTGAATAATACCTTAACATTTAATGTAACAGGATTTAGTATTTATTCTACAAGAGAAACTCCCATGGATACTCCTGCTCCTAGTGGCGGGAATAATGGGGGGGGTGGAGGTGGTGGTAGTGTTATTTATGAGTGCGAAGAAATGTCTGATTGTAAATCGGATTATAATTGTTATGAACATAGGTGTGTTAAGTTATTCGATGTGGAGATCCTAAGCCTTAATCCAATTATTGAATCATTGAATTTTAGTTTTGGGTATTTGATTAAAGGTATGGCAGACTTTAACGGAGATGTTGTAATCAATTTCTGGGTGGAAAGAAATGGAGAAAAGATTGAGCTTGGACAAGATGTTGTTTACTTTGGAAGTTTTGAAGAAAAAACAAAAACAACTAATTTGATTTTCCCTTATTATATTGGAAATGGGGATTATGAGCTATATGTTCAGGCAAAATTTGAAAATTATCAGGCAGAATCATTTAGAAATCTTAATTTGGATATTTCTGATGAAGAAAAAGAGATTGCAAAGCAAGAAATTGGATTGTCTGAAACTATTGGTAGTAGGGCATATCTTTGGATTTTATTATTATTTATAGTTTTAATTGCAATAATAATCATATTGAAACTATTGATAAGATTGAAGCAATTGGGATTATCTGAAATGAGGTTTAGGGCCAGAGAAAGAATGTATTGGGCGAGACAGAGGGCAGGAAGAGTAAAAGAAAAATTTAGAGGATTTGGTAAAAGATTAAGAAGAGACAATAAGAAGATTGGAGTAGGGCAGAGGATAACGAAAATACCTACAGATCCTTATGGGGGTGATGATGTTGAATATGAATCAAAGAAAACTATTGAAGACCCTTATAGGGATGTTGATGTGGAGGGATTAGATAAACGTACTACAGACCCTTATAGAGACGCTTATATTGGAGAAGAAGGGAATAAAAATGTTGAAGATCCTTATCGAGATATTAATTTAGAAAAAGTAGGTAACCCCAAAGATGAATCACAGGAATTTACACGAGGAATGAATGAAGTTAGGCGGGGAATTGTTGAGGTTAAAAAAGGAGTTAAGGACGTTGGGCAAAGGATTGGGCAGAAATTGGGGGTAAGAGTTGGAAAAATTGTGGGATATTTTGGAAGATTATGGGAAAAAGATGTAGATATATCTTCAAGCTATTTGAAAAAACTATTAAAAGAAAAAGAAAGAAAAATCATGAATGAAAAGAGGATTAAAAATAGTGAGATAATCAAAAAAAGAATCAGGAAAGAGGAGCCTGTAAATGTTTGGAATCAGATGCGACAGAAACAAAGTTTTGAAAAAAACCTGGAAGAGGTTAATAAAACTGATAAAGAAAAAGAGACTCAGATTCCATTAAAATTAAATAAAGAAGAAGAAATTGCGAAAAGCCCTTCCTTGGTTAAAGATTATGTTGGAGAAAAGGTTTACAATTCTTCTGGAAATCAATTGGGTTATGTTAAAAAAACTATTTTAGGCAAGAATGAGATCTATGGATGGGTAATTGCCTTAGATAAAAAACAAGGATTTAAAGATAATCTTCTAATAAGAAAAGAAAATATTAATATTAAAAATAAGATGTTTATTGTAAATGGAATTATTGAAAATTATTTAGATAAAATTAAAGAAAAGAAAGAGCATATTGATTTCTGGAAAGGCCATGAAATTGATGAGAATAAGAGGTATAAGTGGAGATTTGGGAAAAATCATTGGGAAAGAAAAGATAAATAATGCCAAAACTTTTAAAGATTAAGTTGTAGATTAGTGAAGTTAAAATGAAACTAAAACTAAAAGGCTTACCAGATGATTTAATTAAACGTTGTGATGGGTGTGATTATTGTATTTTTGAAGATATTCTTTCTGAGGACCAAAGAAAAATAAAGGTATTAGATTTATTACCTCCTAAAAATCACCCACATAGAGCTACTATTGAGGAGATTTGTGGGAAAAATTATGATAGAGTGTGCCCTATGAAATATGCCGCGATGAGGTCTTCTTATGATGATTTTATGGCCAGTCAATTAGGAGCAATTAATAATTTTATTTGGGACATAGGTAAAAGGAATGGAAAGGGATCTAATTATGATGAGGCAATGAAGGAATGGACTAGAATTCAGGATTTAGGTAATGAAAAAGAAGAAAGTTATGCACAAAGATTTAGAGAAGTTTGGAATAAAGGAATTAGAGAAGTATGGAATAATGGAATTAAAAAAGATCAACAAATTTTAATTGCACCTCAAATTTATGAAATAGTTGTAGCAAGTGCAAATCTATATAGCCTGGGAATGATTTTTTTAGATAATTTAAAAAAAGAGCATGGGGAAAGGGATAATGTTGGGAATGAAGACATCTAATGATGTTACTTTCGTTTCTTTATAGATTTCTTAGAACCTGAAAGAAGAATTTGAGCAAATAATCCTGAAACATATGCTAAACCATTAAGAATATGGAATGAGATAAATAAGAAAAATATTCCTATAATTGATAAAATAAATGTTGGACCATAGCTTGTGATTAATTTTATTCCATTAATTGTAGCAAAGTCCATTGCAGGAATTCTTAAAGATAGATAATAAACTAAAGGGGTTGCTATGAATGAGATAGATATTGAAATTAGGGTAACCATCAAAACAAAAGACAATATCCCCATTGGGAATTTAATAAACAAATATACTAGACTTTTCCAGGTTGCAGAATTACTTAAGTGCTTTTTTAGTTTTTTCCACAATGTCTTTTCTTTAAATGCATTATTTGACATTTTGGGTATTTTTATGCCCAATAAGTTTATAGTCAATGTTCTTTCAAAAATCCCTAAACCATACCATGCCACAGTCATTAACGCCAAAAGTGGAATTCCAATAAGAGTTATAATTAAGCCAAGGCCCAAAGAAATCCCAGTAGTAAGGAATATAAAATAAAAAATACCTAAAGGAAATGCGATCAAAAGGTAAATAAGATTAAGGTAAGTTTGTTTTTTTACAATTACATTAAAAAATTTAACCATTTTGTTCACCTGCTCTTTATGGATTAAGGCCTAGAAAGTTAATAAATGTTTTGAAAAGTTTTAAAATCTCTAATTGGCTTAATTACTTATGAAAAAGAAACCTAACATAAAAGTTATAATCTATTGCCTAATTGCATTCGGTTTTGTAGTATTAACATTTCTTATTGATTGGATTTTTATAATTGGCGCTGTTGTTCTTATTTGGTTAAATCAAAAAGAGCTAATGAAGAAAAAATAATCCTGAAGCTTTGCAAAACATTATTTTTTACATGCTTTGCATTTTTTTAAACAAGTTTTACAAACTAAATGTTTTCCACTAAAACAAAGATTTATTTCATTGAGGTTATGTTTGTTGCAAGATTCACATATCAAAGATTCAAAATCAAACCTTTTGAACAAGGGATCATAAGAAATTTCAATTGTTTTTGAAATTTTATCAGTAGTGTTGTTATTAGATTTTTTTTGTATTTTTGCACTTGATGTTTGTTTTTGTGTTAAAACCAAAGAGAAGGTAGTAATTGGATAATAAAAAATAGTTGCGTTAACTAGTTTATTCTCAATAACTAATGTGTGTTTATTTATTTCGTCATTTACATGAAACTCTTCTTCCTCTTTTAATCTTTCTTTATACCCTCGTTTTTTTAACATATCTAAACGTGCTTCTGAATCTCTAATATTTCTTTTTAGGGTATCAGCATCTCTTTCATAAAAAGTGTGCCTGAGGTTTTGTTCCATATTCCTAATCTTCTTTTGACAAACTAATATCTCATCGTCTTTTTCTTTTATTTGGTTTGAATAATATTCTCCAATCCTTTCTAACTCTTCTTTTAATTTTTCTTTTAATTTAATTTTAATATCTATCACATTATTATGCAAATCTTTTTTAAAGTTAATTTTTGCAGTAGTATATTGGCTGGAGATATCTAATGAATGGATTTCCTTAGGGTTTGATTTTAAAAACTTAAATTTAGTTAAATCTAAATCAAGTATTTCCTTACCTTTAATTAAATATTTTTTTAAAAATTGTTTTTTCTCATTCAATGCTTGAGGTACTGAAAGCAGAGTAAATTCGGGTAAAAAATTATAAGATGTTTTTGGCTGTGTTTTTAGAATAGAACAGTTACCTAAAGGAATTTCATTTACAGTAGTAGGGGGAGTTTTAATATTTAATTTTATTGCACTGGTTTGTCCCTTATCATCCATATATTCCTTCATGGAAGATAAAAAATAACTTCCCTTTGTGATCAATTCTGAACCGTGGATCTCATTATGTTTATTTAGACTAAAAACCAACTTATATGGCGCTTTTTTCCCATAAATTTCTTCAAATTGTTTTGGCGCTTTGGAAATATTTAAAATATTATCTTTTTCGGTAGACTTGTAATCTTTAAAAAATTCTAAAATTAATTTTTTATTATTTGTTTCCATATTAACTAAATAACTCCTTTGTGTTTGTTCTGGTTTTACTATATTCAAGAATTCCTTTGTTAATTTCTTCCCCCACTCTTTCAATTTCTGTTGAAAAACGACTTAAATTATTATCCGAATACAAATAGGCTTTCATTAATTTTTCTTCAAACTTAGTAGAGCCTGATTTACCATTTGAATCAAGACCCATATTAAAAAGAATAATTGGTAATTCTCCCATCACTAATCCGATACAACACATTTTATTGATGATTAAGTTTACCACATGTTCTTCCATTGTGTCTTTAGTTGCCAAACTGTAAATATTCATATCTTTTTTTTGTCCAATTCTATCCATACGTCCAATCCTTTGCTCAACTGCCATTGGATTCCAGGGTAAATCATAATTAATGAGATTGTTGCAAAATTGAAAATTAAGACCTTCTGATCCTGTTTCGGTACTTACTAAAATTTGTGCTTTCTTGGAAAATTCTTCAATTCTTCTTGATTTTTCATCAGGAGTTAGGCCTCCTTTAAATTCTACCACCTTTAATTTTTTTTGTTTTAATTTTCCTGAAATATAGTCTAATGTTGCGGGGTGTTTTGTATAAATAAGAATTTTTGATTTTTTATCTTTGGAAATTATTTTTTCAACAATTGTTAATAAATTTGTTATTTTTGTGTCTTCTTTTAAATTATTGAATCTCTTTAAGATATCTTGAGCCATTTTTTTTGTTTTTTCGGCGTACTTTGGATTTTTAATTAAAGACTCTAAAAACTCCATTGAAGATCTAGATGAGCTGGTTATCTTTGGTAAAATTGAATGTATTGCTAAGGTGGTATCTATTGGTTCTCCATTAAAATCATAATAATTTGAAGCCAATAGCTCTGAAACATCGTTGTAGACTCTTCGTTCATCAAATGTTAATTCTACTGAATGAATTTTGGGTATACGCTTCATGTATTTAATTCCTTTTACTTCATCCCTTCTTCTTCTTATTATTACTTCGCTAAGTTTCTGTTTTAATTCTTCAGGATTCATTGGACGTCTTTCACTTCCTTTGTATAGAAATTTTCGTCTAAATTGACTTAAGGTCCCTAAATGACCTCGCCTTAATAATGCTAATAAATTATAAAGTTCAATTAAATTATTCTGAAATGGTGTTGCGGTTAGCAATAACAATCTTTTCTTTTGAAGCTTATCTACAAATTTCCACCTAAAAGTTTTTTTATCTTTTAACTTATGAGCTTCATCAATTATTATTAAATCCCAATAAATTTCATGGGCTTGGGCGTGTTTAAACTTATTTGTTTTTGCGTTGAAATGTTTAACTCTATCAATAGAAGCTATTGCAAATTCTGTGGTTTCCCAATCTTTTTCTGTTTCAATATTTTTAAAATCTAATTCAAATTTACTTGTTAATTCTTCTTTCCATTGATTAACTAATGAAGGAGGAGTTAAAATTAAAACTCTTTTTACAAATCCCCTAACAATACATTCTTTTAAGACCATTCCTGCAGTAATTGTTTTTCCTAAACCTACTTCGTCAGCTAATAATGCTCTTCCGTCTAAATGCCTCAAGATCCTTAATGCACCTTCTTGTTGATGAGGCAAATTATACTCTAATCTTTTTTTAATTAAAGGATAGGAAATTAATTCATCTATTTCTGAGTTTTTTGCAGCTTCTTTTGCTTTTAATCTTAACTCTAAAACTTCAGGTTCTTCAAATTCTTTATTTGAAATCTTTTTTAATATCTGATTTTCGTCATCTGAAAAAGATTCTTTTATTTTTAGATTTTTATCATAAGTTACAGTGTAGTCTTGACTATCGGTGGTACTCTCTAAAGTTTTGGAGTCTTCAGACTTTTTGTGGTTTTTCTTAGAAATTGCCATTAAACATGAACCTAGAATGAGTATTTAATTGTATGGGATAGGTTTTATAATCCGCTTCTGTTAATCAAATATTATGGAAGTTATTGAAGTCAAAAAAGTTGAAACTATAGAAAAAGAAGGAGATACATCTAATAAACATAAATTGGTGGATAAAAATAATCAAAAAGTTTGGTATGTTTATATTTTAGAATGTATGGACGAATCACTTTATACTGGTGTAACAAATGATATTGATAAAAGAATGAAGGCTCATGCAAATGGAACTGGAAGTAAATATGTTCGGAGAAAGGGGTTTAAGCAATTATTAAGATGTAAAGAGTGTGAAGATAAATCTGATGCGTGTAAGTGTGAGTATTTTATTAAGCAGCTAAATAGGAATGAAAAGTTAGATTGGTTTCGGGACGTATCTCAGACTATTAATTAATTCTAAAAATAATTTATAAAAAATAATTCTAAAACCAGCCCCAAATTTGCATTGCTCTAAACAGAACATATATCCAACTTAATGCTCCGTGAAGTATTGCATAAAGAATTGATGCGCCTCTTTCATAAGAAAGGATCATTGCAAGTGCTGATCCAAAAACCCAGAAATTACATCCACCACGTGTCGTGCATATGTTTTTCTTGCCTTTATCCTTACAAAGCTTATCCAAGTTTCTAACTTGAATGTTAACATCTGGCTTCTTTTTTCTAACCTTCTTTTTTGCTGCCATGATTATACTAGGAAATGTATATTTATAAAAGTATTGTTAAAAATATAGAATAAATTTATTCTTTTGATTCTTTTGATTCTTTTTTAGGCTCTTCTTTGCCCAATTCTTCATTATCTTCTGAATCTTCTTCTTCGTCATCTTCTAAATCATCTTCATCTGCGATTTCTAAATCACTTAAAATTTTAAGAATTTTGTCTAATTTTTCATTAAGTTGCTTAAATTGTTCTGGAGATACTGATGGAGCACCAGTTGGTCTTGAATTTGAGCTAAAATTTGAACCTGGTCTATCATTTCCACTATTTTTATAACAATCACTACATAAAACTGGTTTGCTGCCTGATGGTTTAAATGGAACTTGACATTCATTTCCACATTTATCGCAAGTAACATCATGCATTTCTGGTCTTCCACCTGATCTTCCACCAAAACTACCTCTACTTCCGCCTCTATCATTTCCTCTGTTTCGGTCTCCAAATCCACCACTAGATCTTCCACTAAATCCGCCTCGGCTTCCGCCTCTAGAGTTAGTTCTGTCTCCTCCTCTACTATCTGATCTAAAGTTTCCCATGAGTAATGTGACAAAAATGGGGTTATAAAGCTACTGGTAGAGAGGTTTTAAATAATAATATTTGTTAAATTATCTAAGATGGCAGATTTCATTTTTATAATTATAAAGATTATAGCTTCAATTTTATTAGCGATTATAGCTTATTTTGTGGTTTTATACTTAGTTAAAAAATATCCTTCTAAAGAATCTAAATTAAGATTTTGCCCAAAATGTGGAAGCCAAAATCTAAGGGCAGACTATAAATCTTTTGCATTAATTGGTGGAGCAGGACAAGCAGAATATTATTGTAAAGATTGTGGATTAAAATCTATCTTATTTCCTGTTGCTAAAGATGAAATAGAATTAAAGAAAATTCAGAAAGATTTAAAGAAAAAATGAGAATAAGAAAAGCAAAAAAAGAAGATATTCCCGAAATGAAGGTATTATGCCAGCTGTTGATTGAAAAAGAATATAGTGATTATGATAAATCATTAAGTTTAGAATGGACTTCTAGTGAAAAAGGAGCTGAAGACTTTAAAGAATTTGTAACTAAAGACAATGCTTGTGCAATTATCGCAGAAACAGATGAGGGACAAATTGTAGGATATGTAACTGGTAAGATTGTTAAAGGTGAAGATTATAGAAAAATTCAGAAGGTAGTTGAGATAGATTCTTTTTTTATTTTAAAGGAGCATAGAGGAAATCTTCTTGGAACCAAAATACATAAAGAACTTGGCAAATGGGGTAAAGATAAGGGAGCAGAGAGGATGAGGGTAGCGGTGAGTGCAGGAAACAAACAAGGGATTAATTTTTATAAAAAAGTTGGATTGAAAGACTATGTTGTTGTTTTGGAAGGAAAGATATAACTCCAAACCTTTAAATAATTTCTAAGTATAATCCAAATATAAAAAGAGGAAAATAAAATGATACTCAAGGCAATAGTTTCAGGATTTTTAGTAAAACTAGTAACTGGTATTGATGATACCCTAACTCATGTTCCATTAATTGCAAATATTACTAAAACTAAGAAGGGTAAGCTGTCTTTTATGTTTGGAATTTTTTTAGCTGTTACTAGTGCAATAATATTATCGTTTTTATTTGCAAGTCTTTTAAGATCTTTTCAATATTATAATATTATTGCGGCAGGATTAATATTTTTCCTTGCATTTGCGATTGGGATTGATTTATTTTTTCCAAAATCAAAAAAGAAAACTGAAGAAAAAATAAAAAAGGCTCCAGAGCCTATCTCTCGAAAAAGGGTTTTGAAATTGATAGGTATTGGTTTTATCGCAGCGTTTATTACTGTAATTGATGATAGTTTAGCTTATTCTTCTTTATTTTTGGCTCTTGATTTGAGTTTATTTGCGGTTCTAGGAATTTATATTGCACTATTTGTACAATTATTTGCTCTTTTTTATTTTTCTAAACAAATCTCAAAAATAAAATATAAGAAAAAGATTTCGGTTATTGGATTGATTATCTTAGGATTGTTAATATTGTTTAGGGTTATTTAAGAGGTTTTAACCATAATAATTCTTATAAAGAATAAATCTGAATTATTTCTATGGATAATGAAAAAAATGATTATTTATACTTATTAAAAGTTAGTTCTAAGGATGGAGAGATCCCTACTAGGTTTAGGGTAGAACCATTACATCCTAATTTCCCAGTAAGTTATTTTGGAATCGAAGGGCCATTGGGTGAAACCGGAGATTTTGTTATATACACTGAAAGTAATTCTAGCTGTAAAGAAATCTTGGATACTGCTTATTCTTTAGAGGTTGCATCTAAGGTTGCAAAAAGTTATGCAGTAAAATCTATGTCTAATAGTGGTTGTGATTTTTATAATGATTTTAGTGAGAACAAAAAAGGGAACTTGGTTGAGATTGTTAGAGATTGATGTGATTTAGAGATAAATAGAGTATAATAATTCTTAAAAACTAAGTAAGGTCAATAATTTTATGGCATTAGATGAAACGAAGTTATTTTATCATGGCCCTGTGGAAGGTATGAAAAAGGCATTAGAGTTGGCAAAATCATTTCCTGCAGTTATACACAATGAAAATAACGATGAAATATATCTAGATATTGAATTAAGTGTTGCTAATTGGCTTAAGGTTTATCCTCACAAATCCCATCAAATTCATGAAATTAGACCGACCAAGTCTGGTTTGGAATATCTTAGCTGCACCGCAAAAAGTGTTGGATTCTCAACAGAAAAAGGTCAAGGGTTTCAAGTTTTTTATGAACCTAAAGAAGGCGGATTTTGATTGAGAGGGCTAGGTTTTAAAAAATCTTATTTATTTCGCATAGTTATCCAAGCTTTTCTTGCAGCTAATTGTTGTTTCGTTAAATTGTAAGTTTGCATAATTTCTTCATCCGGAAGTCCTTCCAAAATAAATTTGTAAATTTCCTGATTTTGTTGGTCAGATAATTTTTCTTTTTTTGGAACTTTTTTAGGTTGTTTAGAGGGTTTTTTAGATAAAGGGATTGTTTCATATAATTTATCTGCACTCCTTATCTTATCCCATAA
>Ga0075122_10001793_pt1 | contig 14730 bp, 13 predicted proteins | sample AntAceMetag02UKB_FD_69790 | JGI IMG/M metagenome (GOLD analysis project Ga0075122, IMG submission 69790) | Saline lake microbial communities from Ace Lake, Antarctica - Antarctic Ace Lake Metagenome 02UKB | ecosystem: Environmental > Aquatic > Non-marine Saline and Alkaline > Saline | place... | reverse complement strand
ATTTGTTCTTTGGTTGGAACCCCAGTTCTTTTTATCATAGTTGTTCTCCCGCTCTAGTTAATCCACTACGTATTTTTTCACCACATGGGCCTTGTCTTAAGTTTTGCAGTTGATCCTTGAACTCTTGTTCTAAGGTTTCAAAGTTTGGATGACTTCTTCCCAAATCTCTTGAAGCCATAAGTCCTGCAATTTTACCTTCAACCATGGCACTGGATGCTTCTTCGATTCCAGTAACGTCTCCACATGCATAAACACGGGGCATCGACGTCTCGTAGTGTTCATTCTTTTTCGGTATTAAACCACCTAATTCATTAATATATATCATTTCAATATCTGCCATAGATAACAATTGATGAAGAGGTGTAAGTCCTACTGAGATGCAAAGTGCATCACAGTCAATGACTGTTTCGGTTCCAGCTATATAATTCCAATTCTCATCCAACTGCACGGTTTCAATTTGTTGTATTTTATTTGTACCAATTGCACGTTTCACGGTTGTTTTTGTTAAAATTGGTACCCCTAGTCGTACTAGTTTTGATGCATGCACCAAATATCCACCAATATGACTGGATGCTTCTAACAATGCTTTGACTTTAACACCGGCTTGAATCATTTGGTAACTAACAATCAGCCCGATATTACCACTGCCTACCATAACTACAGTTTGTCCAGGTAGTACCCCATATAAATTCATTAGGGTTTGAACTGCACCAGCACCATATATTCCTGGTAAATCATTATTTTCAAAAGCCAACACCTTTTCGGATGCTCCTGTTGCTATAATAATTGCTTTTGCTTTATATTTAAAGTAATCATGTCCTTGGTACACCGTTAATACATAATCTTTGTACATTCCAACGACTGTTGCTTCATTTAATACTTCTAATTGATCAGAAAATTCATCTAAATCATGAATCAGAATCGTCGCAATGTCGATTCCTCTGGTTTTTGCATATTCTTCTTTGGAACCAAAAAACTTATGAGTTTGTTTAATTAATTGACCGCCCAAACGATTTGCACGTTCAATAATCGTTACAGAAAGACCTGCTTCCAAAGCAACTCTAGCAGCGGATAAACCAGCTGGGCCACCACCAACAATAATCAGATCTCTATTCCTCATGTATGGTCACCTCATCCGCTTCACTTTCGACTATCATACCGTCTTGTAATGGTGTCATACAGGTTTTCACGTTTAATATTCCATCCACTGTCATATTACATGATCCACAATTCCCAATTGCACAATAAAACCCTCTAGGTCTTTTATGCAAAATACTGCTAGAATAATGCATGATGCCATTATCATGAAGTGCAGCGGCTATGGTATCGCCCTCGTATCCAATTAAATCTCTACCGTTAAATGTAAAATGTAATTCTTTCTTTTTTTCAAAAGATAAAATTGGGTGTCCACCTATTCTCATTTCTTCACCACTTTCCAATTATTATTGTAACATAAAGCGCTTTCATTAGGAAGAAGAAAATTCCGTTTTTAAGAAAATATTTAGAGCAGATTTTCCCATGCTTTTTCTAACAATTTTGTTGCCTTTACAAAATTTGCATTTTGTAAATGAGAATACCCTAAAATGATTAGTTTTTCAGCTAGTTTTTTTCGTTCTGACAAACAGTATTCATAAATACCATACACTCTTACACCAACTGCTTTTGCTCGTTCTACAATATCCAAAACACTTGCATCTGTTTTAAAACGAACTAAGAAATGAAGCCCTGCTTCTTCTCCAATGATATCGATCTTATTTCCAAATGATGATGCTTGAAATAAGTCGATTAACGTATCTCGTTTGCTTTTATAAAGAATCTTCATTCTATTTAAATGCCGTTCATACTCTTTTTCTCTCATGAAATTTTCCAGTACCATCTGCGTAATCATTGGTACCGAACAGGTGAAATAGGAATATGAATCAACATAATTTTGCATTAGTTTCTTTGGTAATACCATAAAACTAACTCGTAAGGATGGTGCTATCGATTTGGAGAACGAATTCATATAGATTACTCGATCTAATGGGTCCATCCCCTTCATAGCTGGAATTGGGTTCCCAGTGAACCGAAACTCACTATCATAATCATCCTCAATCAAATAACGATCATCTTGTTCATAAGCCCAGTTTAAGAGTTCCATCCTTCTAGATATGGTTGTAACAATACCTTTAGGGAATTGATGACTTGGAGTTGTATGAAGGATATCGGTATTCCCAATACTATTCATACGAATTCCTTGATCATCTAAACTAATGGCTTTGGCTTGTGCTCCATAATCCAAATATAACCGGTAATTCTTTATGTATCCTGGCTCTTCTACTCCGTATATCTTGTCTCTACCCAGTAATAAGATCAATAAAGATATAAGATACTCTGATCCAGAACCAACAACAATCAATTCTGGACTAGTTTCAATTCCTCTATATTCAAATAGAAATTCCGAAATCCGTACTCGCAAATCATACAACCCTAAAAAATTAGTATTGTTGATATTAGTTTTGTAGTTATCCAATACAATATCTCGTTCTATTTTTGCGAATTTGGAATATGGAAAACTATCTTGATCCACTTGATTGGTTTTAAAGTCCACCTCATAATGTGGTTTTTCTACTGTAGTTACAACGTGATTGGTTTGAGAAGACTTCGTCGTTGGTTTTAACCGAACATATGGCATAACAAAAAATCCAGATTTTGGTTTGGATTTGATATATCCTTCTACCATTAACTGATTATAAGCTGTTTCAATCGTGATCACACTTACCTTCAAATGAGCTGCTAGTTTTCGTTTCGAAGGAAGTTTTTCATTTGCTTTTAATTCATTCTGTTCAATTGCTTGTTTGATATATTGATAGAGTTGTTCATACAACGGTGTTTTACTACTCGTATCAAAAAATAACGTTATCATATACGCTCCTAACTGACCTTGTTAATTATTGCTAATCTGGACATTTAAAACATACCAGTTTATTGTATAATATAGTAGAAGAAACAATTTGTCAATAGAGGTGGAGGAAAGTATATGAAAAACGAACGTTATGAATTAAACAAAGAATTAGCACAAATGTTAAAAGGTGGCGTTATCATGGATGTTACTAATGCAGAGCAAGCTAAAATCGCTGAAGCTGCAGGTGCTTGTGCTGTAATGGCATTGGAAAGAATTCCAGCTGATATTAGAGCTGCAGGTGGGGTTTCTAGAATGAGTGATCCAAGACTAATCAAAGAAATTCAAAAAGCTGTAACCATTCCTGTAATGGCAAAAGTGCGTATTGGTCATTTTGTAGAAGCTCAAATCTTAGAAGCTTTGGAAATTGATTACATAGATGAATCAGAAGTATTATCTCCAGCAGATGATATTTATCATATCAACAAGCAAGAATTCAAAGTTCCGTTTGTATGCGGAGCGAAAAATTTAGGGGAAGCTCTAAGAAGAATTTCCGAAGGCGCTTCAATGATTAGAACCAAAGGTGAACCAGGTACAGGAGACGTCATTCAAGCAGTGGTACACATGCGTCTTATTCAAGGAGAAATACGAAATGTAGCTTCTCTTAGAAAAGATGAATTGTTTCAAAAAGCAAAGGAACTTGAAGTTCCAATTGACTTATTACAATATGTTCACGAACACGAAAAACTTCCGGTTGTAAACTTCGCAGCTGGCGGAATTGCTACTCCTGCTGATGCTGCACTTATGATGCAATTAGGCGCAGAAGGTGTATTTGTTGGTTCTGGGATATTCAAATCCGGAGACCCAGCAAAAAGAGCACAAGCAATTGTTAGAGCGGTTACAAACTTTAATGATCCTGTCGTATTAGCTGAAGTAAGTGAAAACTTAGGAGACGCAATGGTTGGTATCAATGAAGAAGAAATCAAAATATTAATGAGAGAACGCGGTATTTAATTGTGCGAATCGGTATTTTAGCACTACAAGGAGCATTTCTCGAACATTACAAAATGCTAAAAGCACTGAATGTTGATGCCTTTGAGATTAGACAATTAAAACATTTAAACGAACCAATGGATGGTTTGGTATTACCTGGTGGAGAATCTACTACCATGTATAAATTACTAGTAGACTTAAACCTGTTTGACAGTGTAAAAGAAAAGATTGAGAATGGATTACCGGTATTTGGCACTTGTGCAGGTCTACTTTTACTTGCGAAAACCGTTAACAACCACTCTACATCGTATATCCAGACAATGGATATCGTTGCGAGAAAGAATGCATACGGAAGACAATTAGGTAGCTTCAAGACATTTGGAACATTTGCAAATCAAGAAAATATTCCATTTGTGTTTATTAGAGCTCCCTATATTGAAAGCGTTGGACATGGTGTTGAAGTCCTAGCTATTGTGGATGATATGATTGTAGCTGCTAGACAAGACAATCAATTAGTAACTGCATTTCATCCAGAATTATCAAAAGACTTAACCATTCATGAATATTTCATTCAAATGATAGAAGATAACATAAAGACGAAATAACTTCGTCTTTTTTTCTTTCTCTACAATTGTCTAATTAAAATATATTAATATTGTTTTTACTAATTTTCATTATAATTAATAAGAATATTAATATTTTTAATGTTTTTATGAATTTTTCTAATATATTGTATTGACAAATATATTTTGTTTGATATAATTAATGTGAATATTGATATTATAAATAAATTTTGTAAAACACATCATTTAATTAATTATTATATTAATATCGCATTTTTTTTTGGAAAAGAAGGGAAATATTAGAAACAGGAAGGGAAATAAATATGTTTAAGTCAAAATTTATAAGGGACAAAAACTACTTACTATTGTTCTTTGGAAATCTTGTATCCGGGGTGGGAAGCCGGGTATATGGATTTGGTATTTCATTATTTTTACTAGATTTAACAGGTAAAGCATCTTCTACTGCTATATACTTTTCAATTTGGTCTATTGTTATCTTTGTATTCTCACCTATTGCCGCAACGTTTACAGATCGTTGGAAGAACAAGGCAAAAATACTATATTGGATGGATTACGGAAGAGGATTCTTTTATGCTTTAACTGCCATATTGGTTATGATAGGGTTAAATACTGGAAACTCAAACTTGGTATTAATTACCGTTTATACTGCAGTATTTGCAATCGGAATACAAACTGCATTCTTCTCTCCCGCAGTTACAGCACTCGTACCAATAATTGTCGAAAGAGATGAATTAGTATCTGCAAGTTCTATTATGCAAATAACAAGAAGTATTCAAAACATCGCGGGATTATTATTTGGAGCTTTACTTTATGTAAAATTTGGTATTGTTATTTTGATGTTTATCAACGCTGGAAGTTTTATATTATCGGCTATTTCAGAAATGTTTATTAAAGTAAACTATAAAGAGAATATTGAACATAACATAAAAACACCGGTTAAAGAGATTCCAAAGCGAATCTGGAACGACTTAAAAGGTGCAGTTGTTTATCTAGTTCATAAAGGAAAACCGATTTTAATGGTTACCTTAATCATTTTATTCAGTTCTACCTTAGTAAGTCCTTGGTTCGCAATCGGCGTTCCATATATGTTTAAAGAATACTTTAACTTTAATAATTTTACACCAGAATATCTTCTTGCTTCTGCGGAGTTCGTGGAAAGTATTGGTGTTATCCTGATGAGTCTAGTCGTTGCGCAAATTGCGGCAAGGTTTAAGATTTATCAATTGATTCGAGTTGGTGGACTCTTATTTATTGTTATTGGCGTATCATATTACATGGTCATAAAAGGGTTTGACACAAACATACTTACCGAGAATTCTTTTGTATTTATATTTATAGGTATAAACTTCATCTCAGGTATGGTAAATGCAATCATTAATGCACCGTTAAACGCTTCTTTACAAAAATATATTGAACCAAATATGATTGGAAAAGTATCTGTGTTGATTGACAGTTTCGGTGGTTTACTATTTCCAGTAACCGCTTTGATTACAGGTTATCTGTTAGATAATAAGGGATTATATCCATCGATAATTGTTATGGTAATTGGCATTGCGTTAATTACGTTGGTTGCGTTTAAATCAAAAGAATTGAAAAAAATGGCTTAAACATAAAAAACTGCTTACTAAGCAGTTTTTTTTGTGTTGATAAATTACCTATAGAAAAGACAGGCTTCATGCCTGTCCAATTAATTATATAATCTTGGAACTCGTTTGGAAACGTTACATAATATTTCATATGGTATGGTTTGCAATGCTTTGCACATATCTTCTAATGGTTTATTTAAGCCAAACACTTCGACTTTTTCGCCATCTAACACCTCTACGTTACCGATATCAACCATTATAGCATCCATACAAACTCTACCTACCACCGGAAAAACACTGTTCTTATAGAGCACATAATCGTTATTGGTTAACGATCTGTTATATCCATCTGCATATCCGATTGCTATGGTTGCGATTCGTCCTTGTTTTTTTACCTTGTACGTTCTACCGTAACTAACCGTATCTCCAGGATTTAATAATCTTGTAGATATCACAGTTGAGAATAGTTCCATAACAGGTTTGAACGTAGCTACTGACCGATCATGTGGATATCCATAAAGTCCAATACCAAACCGAACCATATCCAAATACTTATCTGGATGACTGATGATTGCTCCACTATTAGCAGCGTGTTTGATTCCCGGGTCAATACCAGAAGCTTGTAAACTATCAATCAGTTGTGTAAAGAGATCGTATTGACGATTACAAAATTCTTTCTCTTGTTCATCACTGGTTGCAAAATGGGTATAGACTCCCTCTAGTTTCAGGTTCTTAAGTTCGACAATTTCCTTTATGTCGCGTACTACTGAATATAAATCATGCGCATCATGTAAATATAAACCAAATCTACTCATTCCAGTATCAATATTAATATGGATTCGTATGGTTTCGTTGCAGGTATTCAATTTTTTCGCATAATCCAATGAATATACGGTTTGAATCAAATCATATTTGGATAGATAACAGTGATTGATTGGATTGGTTCTACCAAAAATCAATATATTACCTAATACACCATGCTCTCGAAGTTCCATTGCTTCTGCAAGACTTGCTACTGCAAAGTATTCACAACCATTTGCTTCAAGTCTTCTTGCACACTTGATACTTCCATGGCCATAAGCATCCGCTTTTACAACCGCCATCACCAATGAATCACCAACCAGTTTTTTTGCTTGGTTATAATTAAAGACAAGATTATCCAAATGAATTTTAGCGAAACTACGATCTATTTCCATTATAAACTCCTATTTTTTTAAGACTTTTATACCACCTAAGTAAGGAACCAATACTTCAGGTACAAGAACAGATCCGTCTGCTTGTTGATTTTGTTCTAGAATTGCTGGTAATAATCTTGAAGTTGCTAGTCCTGAGCCGTTTAAAGTATGACAATACTCAATTTGATCATCTGGAGAGCGGTACCTGATCAGTCCTCTTCTTGCTTGGAAATCTCTAGAATTTGATACTGATGAAACTTCTTTGTAGATTCCAATACTTGGTAACCAAACTTCAATATCAAAGGTTCTAGCCATTGCAAATGATACATCTCCAGCCGCTAGTTTTGATACTTGATAATGAAGTCCTAACTTCTTCATCAAAGATTCAGCTTTCATCAGTAACTCTTCAAATGCTTTATCACTATCTTCTTTGGTTGTAAATTGAACCATTTCAACTTTATTAAATTGGTATCCTCTTATCATTCCGCGTTCTTCTGAGCGATAACTTCCAGCTTCTTTTCGGTAACAAGGAGTATACCCAAAGTATTTACGAGGCAATTCTTCTGGTTTTAATATCTCATTTCGATGAATGTTAATTAAAGCAGTCTCCGCAGTCGGTAAAATAAACTTACGAGGTTCTTCACCTTCTAACCAAAAGACTTCATCTTGAAACTTTGGAAACTGTCCAGCAGTTAACCCACTCTCATAGTTTAAGATATGAGGCAACATCATGAATTCATATCCATCCTTTAAATGTTCATCAACAAAAAAATTCAATAATGCCCATTCAAATCTAGCTCCTAACCCTGAATAAATCCATGTTCCCTTGCCGCTAATTTTAGCAGCTCTTTCATAATCAATAAGACCTAAACTAGTTGCAAGATCTACGTGATCTTTAATCGGAAAGTCAAATTCCGGTTTTGTTTTATTCACAGATACTACTTCGTTATATTCTTTATCACCTAATACTAAGTCAGAATCAGGAATATTTGGTATTTTATATAGAAACTCTTCAATAGAGCGTTCTGTTTCTTTGAGTGTTTCTTCGTCAGCTACTATCGCATCTTTGATTGCATCTATTTCTTCAAATAATGCAGTAGTGTCTTTCTTTTCTCGTTTATATTCGCCAATTGATTTCGATAGTTTATTTCGTCTCGCACGAATTTCTTCAATCTTAAGAAGCAAGGAATTACGCAATTCCTTTTGCTCGATATATTCTGTGAAATCAACTTCAAACCCTCTTTTTAGTAGTTCTGCTCTTACTTCTTCTGGATTATTGATAATCCGTTTTTCATCAATCATGCAAATCATTCTCCTTTTTATAAAAAAAGCCCTTTACAGAGTAAAGGACGAAATCAACCGTGGTACCACCTTAGTTCTAGTATACTAGCACTTTACCCTTTAACGCAGGTATACGAAGATGATTAATCTCACTCCAAGGCAGATAGAATAAGGACTTTATTAGTTTGCACCACCCACTAACTCTCTTTAAAAAGTATCTTATTCATTGGTCTTTTCAATGTATTGTTATATTACATGTATTATATTTAAAAATAACGGCTATGTCAAGCCGTTATTTAAAGATATATATAATATTACCTAAATAAAAACAATAAGTCCAAAAAAATGGACTTATTTTTAGTTAATCGAGTTATACTTATACTTTTTTCTTTCTTGAATCCAAATATAAACCCCAATTCTTCTCTGGATCAACTGGATCAGAATACCCTTTCCAGTGTTCATCAAACGCTTCAAAGATATATACCGTTGTATTCACTTTTTTAGTCCATTCCATAAGTTCTGAAACATATCTGGTTTGGTTGTGAACAGTTGCTTCATCCAATGGAATTCTCTTTTGGTCTGTTTGTGTTGGCCAACCAGCTTCGGTAATTACTATTTTTTTATCAGGATATAATGCTTGAATCTTACCGTAACTCTCTATTGTACGCTCTATAGCATCCCCGATTTTAACATGATTCCAGACTGGGTAAATATGAATCGATAAAAAATCTACTACTTTCGATGTTTCTGGTAAATCATCCACCCAACTCTTCCATTCTTCACAATAAGTTACAGGAATGGAAACACCTTGCTTAATTCTTTGAACTAGTTCCGCAATTCGTTTATCACTCACTACATTATAATTCCAAATGGATCTCGCTTCATTTCCTGCTGAAATGCAACATACGATATCTGGATACATATTAGCAATATCAATTACTTTGTCAGCTAATTCATTGTTGCGAGATATGTTTTTATTAAAACGCGCCGCTTCATCTGATCCTGGTTCTGGAACTCCCTTATGTCTTTCTTCTGCATTCATATACATACTAAGCATAACTTCTAGCGAAATGTTATGTTCTTTTATAACCGCTAAAATATCTTCCGTATGCTTTGAACTATCATAGACTCTAATGGCATCAAAATTCTTTTCTAAAATTAACAAATCTTCCAAGACTTGTTCACGACTTGGAAAGTTTCCTTGTTGCAGCGATTGACCACTTCTATATCCTTGATAGCAAACAGCTCTGTAATGTGTTTTCATATTCTCACATAAAATTAAAACTGCAAACACACAGTTTTAATTCATCTCCCTCTTATACATGTATATTTATTGATACACCTTAATATCTTTAATTACAAATTCAACTGGAAAAATAGAATCATCTACTGGTCCACCGAATTTACCACCAATAGCCAAATTGATAATCAAGAAGAATTCTTGATCAAACGGCCAGCCCTTAGCGCTTGTATCCGGTTTATCGTGCTTATTATATTTGACCATCATTTGATTATCTATATAATAAGTGATGCTTTCAGAGTCCCAATCAATGGAGTAGGTATGAAACGTTGTAGAAACTCCTTCGATCTTAGTTTCAAAATAGTATTGCTTCTCTTGACGATGATTATACGCTTCAGTATGTAAACAAAGGAATACAACATCTTGATTTCTTCCAACATGCTCCATGATGTCAATTTCTCCACTTCTAGGCCAGCGGCCAAAGTGGTTCTCTTGACTTAACATCCATAAAGCTGGCCAGGTTCCTCTACCCATTGGAACTTTGGCAACTATATCAATACGTCCATATTGAATCGAAAATTTATCTTTGGTATTGATTCTTGCGCTATGATAAACAGGGTCTTCTTTGGTAGCACGAATAACTAACCCATTGTCAAAAAACAGATTTTTGGGATCATCGACATAATGTTGTAATTCTTCATTAGCCCATTGATCTCCAACCGCTATGTTCCAATCGTTTTCATTCAATTTAGTTTCATTTGTAAAATCAAAGTGTTTTATTAGTTTTCTCATATTGCTTTGTTGTTTCACCTTCCAAAATATTGGTTTCTACTTGAATAGTTTCACCCATTTTTGTACGTTTTTTTAGTTTAATCATTTTTAGAATATTCTTCGCTGCTTGGGTTCCCATTTTCACAGTGTCTTGACGTATTGTCGTCAACATTGGTGAAATTAATTGTCCAGCATCAATACCATCAAAGCCAATAATGCTAATATCTCTAGGAACCTTCAGTCCTTTACGTTTGATTGCTTGAATCGCTCCAATCGCAAGCATATCGGATGCGCAAACTACAGCGGTAGGTGGAATATTTAATTTTAGTAAACTATTCATTGCACTAAATCCTGCTTCTTTGGTATATAACGCTCCATTGGCGAAATATTCTTCTTTGATAGTTAAGTGATTGGCTTTCATAGCGTTTCGGAAACATCCCAGTCGCAACCCACCTATATAGGTATCTAAAGCTCCATGTATATGAGCTATTTTTTTATGCTTTAAGTTTGCTAAGTAGGAAACTGCTTGACCAATACCAAATTGATTATCCGATGTTACATTACAAGCATATTCGCTCATAAAATCAATCATTACAATTGGTAGACTTCCTGCATATAATTCATTCATTTCCTCGGAGTTAAATTCCGCGCAAAGAACCAGGATCGCTTCGACTTGTTTTCGCATACTGTGTTCGTAATATGAACCACCATTTCCATTGGTATTGGATTTGGACAAAAACATAATGTCATATCCTGCTTTTTCCACTTCATTTTTAAATGCTTCTAATATCTTTGAAAACAATGGATGTTGAAGTCCAACCCCAGTTGTTTCTTCAAATATAATCCCAATTGTGTAGGATTTTTTGCTAACAAGACCTTGCGCTTGAGCATTTGGTATATACCCAACATCCAAACAAATCTTCTTAATTGTTTTTTTTGTGCTTTCTGCTATATCTGGATAGTTATTTAGAGCTTTTGAAACTGTTGTTACACTATATCCAGAAATCTTAGATATGTCTTTAATTGTGACCAATTAGCCCACCTTCTCAAATTCAAAATAGTTCAGATTAAATCCTCCAACACTTGCTTTCACTTTAAATGTGTAAATTCCTTCACTTAAATTGAATGTTGAACTTGTAACACTTTCCCAAGTTTGCCAACCACCAGTAACTGGTAATGTAGTTGTAACAAGTGGCAATACGCTTTTACCATATAGTTTTATTTGTCCTGCAGTGGATTCACTCGCTATTCGGTAAGTTACTTGGTAAGTTCCATCTTGTGGTACGTAAATCGTATATTCCATATAATCATCGTTACCAATCCAACCGACGTATTCTCCGCCGCCTACATCTTCACAAGCAGCTCTAGCAACACCAGATTGGAAATCATAGGATTCTGCTTCAATTTGTCCAACAATTGTTCTTATATCCTCAGTACTTATATTTAAGGTCGCTTCTTCACTTCGATTACCAGCAAAGTCGACTGCCACCACATCAATTCTGTACATTGTAGAAGGCATTAAATCTTCAATCTCGAATGCATTCAGTGACGTGTTTCCAGCCAATACTGAATCTAAATATATTTCATATTCTTTTACCATTATATCATCAGTTGCTTTATCCCAATAGACTTTTATGGAATCTGAGTTTGTTTTCAACATGGATAAGTCTTCTACTGCATCTGGTGCAGTTTCATCCATACCAGCATAATCTTTTTGATAAACGCGTACATAATCCACTTCCAGTGTTTGTGGGAATATATCATCCACACCTTGAGCTCCACCCCAAGTACCACCAACAGCTAAGTTGAGGATCAAATGAAATCTTTGGTCAAAAGGCCAAGCATCTGAATTATCTATATTAATATTATAAAGAGGGTTAAACCCAAATGTACCATAAGAAACCCCATCTATCAATACTTCCATACGTCCTGGTTCCCATTGTAATTCGTATACATGAAACGCAGTCTCAGCGTCAGCTAAAGTTTTAGTATATCCTATTTGGGTACCTAAACTATGATTATAAGCTCCTGTGTGAATGGTTCCAAAAACATGAGTTGGGTCATACCCAACATGTTCCATAATATCAATTTCACCACTATCAGGCCAACCACCATAACGCCAGTCTGTTGGCAACATCCAAATTGCCGGCCAAGTTCCCGTACCGGATGGCAAATTTGCTCTTACTTCAATTTTTCCGTACAACCAATCCCCTTTATACTTCGATATCAATCTAGTAGAAGTATATGCACTCCCTGAAAAACTTTCTTCGATAGCGGTGATTTTTAAAGTTCCATCACTCACGCTTGCGTTGTCTAAGTCATCTCTGGTGTAATATTGTAATTCATTATTACCCCAGCCGCCTCCGCCAACGTCATAATTCCATTTTAATGGGTCTGGAAGGCCAACGTAATCAAACTCTTCACACCATACCGGTTGCCAATCTCCTTCATTTTCTAAAGATTCACAAGTTTCCGGAACCAAAGAACGATCATCATAGATGAACGCTGTGGTCGCTTCTGTTGTTATAGCTGAAGTTGTCGCTATAGTTGATATAGCTGTAGTCACACCCGTACTCGCAGCTGTTGTTGCTTCTGTTGAAGCAGCTGTAGTCGCAGCTGTTGTTGAAGCTGTGGTAGACTCTGTTGTAGAGTCCAAACCACATCCAACTAAACTAATAATTAATAGTGCCATAAACACAATAAATAATTTTTTCATATGTTACTCTCCTGTGATACCAGTTCTATCAATACTTTCAACGAAATGTCTTTGGAATAAGAAGTAAATGAGTAATAGTGGTAATAATGTTAATACGTTACCAGCTAATTTAACAGCTTGCATTAATTCTCTTGCTCTACTTCCTTCCGGATAAATGCTTGTAAAACTATTGATGAATTGATTTATTCTAAGTGGTAGAGTAAGCATATCGCTTCCTCGTAAGAATAAACCAGATAAATATGTTTCATTATAATACCATACTAAACTAAATAAGAACACAATGATAATAGATGGTGTTGCCAGTGGTAACGCAATTTTTGTAAATATCTTGAAATTGCTTGCTCCATCTAGTTGAGCAGATTCTTCTAAACTCTTCGGAATCATTTTAAAGAATTGATAGAAAATCAAAATAAAGATTGCTCCATTTAATCCTTGTCCTAAAATAGCGGGATAAATAAATGCTTTGATTGATCCTAATAATTCATATTCCCTGTACATTCTAAATGTTGGTAACATCGTAATTTGTGGAGGAATAATGAAAGTTACAATCATTAAAATAAATAGTAATTTTTTCAATGGAAAATTAAATCTTGCAAACCCATAACCAATAATAGCGCTGGATACAGTTGCACTAACAGCGGGTATAATGGATAAAATTGCCGCATCTTTCAATGCATTTAGATACCCAATATCATCCCAAACAATCTTGTAGTTTTCCCAGTTAAGCGATGATGGAATCCACTTAACAGCTACATTAATTATGTCTTCCATCGTCATGAAACTATTGGTCACCATATATAAAACTGGATATAGATAAATATAACCCAAACTGATCAACAATGTATATATCAACAGTTTATATAAGAGTCCATCAGAAAATTTCATACCGACAAACAAACGTCTAAATTTTTGTCCTACTTGTTTATAATTCTTAAGTTTAATGAGTTCAACAATTTCTTTGAAGAACGCTTTTAATCGTTTAAACATTTTCATCGTCTTGACCTCCTTTTTACATTCAGAAGTCCAACAAATACTAAAATTATAACAACCATAACTAGAAAGTAAATCCAAGATAATGCAGCACTGTAACCATAACCTGTCGTTAAGGTTCCAATGGTAGATTCACCTAACATTACGTTTTTAATATAGATGATTACTTCATTCAAACTAAATACACTCATTGACACCACTGTATACACTACAGAAACGGTAATCAACGGCATAATAGATGGAAGTGTAATCTTCCAGAAAGATTCCCAAGGACTCGCTCCATCGATCATAGAAGCTTCATAAATTGCTTTATCAATTTTTTGAAGTCCAGCCAATAGAATCAAAATCTGAATTCCTGAGAACCATAAAACCAATAGAATGGTTTCCAATAAATTCTGGATTGGGTCCGCGATAAACTCGCCGACATTATCCAAAATCAGCGTAACAATGTTGTAATTAGATATCGATGGCAATGTCGTTGCCCCTTGGTTGATTAACTCACCAATAATAGGT
>Ga0075122_10001790_pt1 | contig 14735 bp, 13 predicted proteins | sample AntAceMetag02UKB_FD_69790 | JGI IMG/M metagenome (GOLD analysis project Ga0075122, IMG submission 69790) | Saline lake microbial communities from Ace Lake, Antarctica - Antarctic Ace Lake Metagenome 02UKB | ecosystem: Environmental > Aquatic > Non-marine Saline and Alkaline > Saline | place... | reverse complement strand
GTTTATTTGCTACTTGCATTTGGGCTTGAATAATATCTCTACTTTCATGCCAGTATTCATCTGGCGCAATTTCATGTATTGATTGGTTTTCAAATTGATGTTTAATAAATGTTTGAGGAATGTAATTTAATCCTCTTGTTTGTGCAAACATTGTTCCTGAATTTGAACTTGCTTCAGGATCTAAAAGAACATAATCTCTCCCAATTCCGATATAAGCTATTTCATCTCTAGTTTTATTGGTGAATTTGTCTCCTTCTTCAAAAATATTTTGATTAAATTCATGTTCTGCTTGATTAGCTTTTTCAATGGCTTGTCTTATTTTTCTTTTAGAAGTTCCTTTACCAATTCTTTTTAATTCTGTATAAAATGTATTTGTTAATGAATCATTATCTCCAAATTCTATTATTGGATTTATCATTTTATTTTTGTCTAATGAAAGATCGTCATTTAAGATAAATCCTTCTGATTCTGTATAAATACAGTATTTCATGGGGTCTCCTTGTTCTTGTACTTGTTGAATAATACTTGGGTTAAATGAGTATTCGACACCTAGATGATCTCTTATTAGCGAAGCATGACCTGTTGCAAGTTTTCTTGCCATACAGAATTCTGTTCTTGAATTATCAATACCTATTCTAGCTATATCGTGATTACTTTTCGGAGTTAAAACTGGAGTTAATCCTAAATTATTTAATAATGCTGCACTCCAAATTCCTTTTTCTCCAATTGTTGAAGTGCATCTTCTAATCCCTATCGTGTTATCATCATTTATACTTACATCTTCCAGTAAGGCTCCATATTTTTGAAAATGATTTTCTAAGATGTTATGAAATTTATCTACATAATTTGTTTTTGGTTTTTTTACTGCTTCTGAATTTCCGATTGGACAAAATCCTCCAGTAATTATTGTGTCATCTCCAATTGAATAAACTTCTAAATCACAATCTCTTACTTTACATTTCTTTGTTTCATTTTTTTCAGATAATTTTTGACAAGTTGTATGATCTTTATTAAACTCCATATCCATTACTTCCCATCCTCTAAATGCAGTATCATAGGGTTTGGCTTGTTCTTCTAATGTTTTAATATTGTTTATCACGTCTAGTGCTGCTCCCCAAGCTCCAAACATTTCTCTGTGGGGATATGCATTTACTTTATCTTCACTTACTTGGGCTAGGGCTGCTAAGAATGCTTTTCCTAATGCCGGTCCGCCTTGAACAGAAGAGTTTTTTGTTGTTCCGGAATTTCCTCCAACAAATTTATGATAATAACTTGCGGCAGTTGCATGAATTATTGCTGCTGCAAGTTCTGGTTTTGAAAATCCTTCTGAAATCAATCTGTTTAAATCCATTTCCATAAATACTCCGCAAGTTGGATCTATTAATGGAATTCTTTTTGCTTTGAATGCTTCTTCTTGTAATGTTGAGGTTACATCTAATCCAATTATACTTGCCATATTTTCAAGAGTTTGGCCCCCTCCTGCTTGACAACTAAAATTCATTTTTGCTTCCTTGACTGTTCCATCCTCATTAAATTCAGTATATTTCATATCTTGACCACCGATTTCATAAATTGTATCAACTTCTGGATCATTGTGTTTAACACCTAATGCATGGCAGGTTATTTCATCTGTAACTCTGTCTATTAGTTCTGTATTTCCTTTTCCTAGTTCTTTTGCTTTTGCTTGGTTAACTAGGATTCTCTGGTAAAGTTGTCTTGCAGAACCGGTTGTTGCAACTCCTTTGATAGTAACATTATCCTTATGTCTTGAAAGATAAGTTAGTACTTCTTTTAGAGAACCTTCAGGATCCCCATGAGTTGGAATATATAATTTATCTAATAATTTTCCTGATAAATCAACTAAAGCTCCTTTGGTTGTTGTTGAACCTCCATCAATTCCTAATACAACTTCTGTTCCTGTTTTTATCCTATCTTCTAATTTTTCAGATCTTTCATTTACATTTTCTAAAGATAATGCCGGAGCAAATTTTCTTTTTGCTTGGCCTTGTTCTTTAACCTCATCTAATTGTTCTGAACTAAAAACAAAATTATTATTATCTTCTATTCCTTTTGCGGCTATACCAATTGCGCCAATATTTTCAAAATAATTTGGTCTTTCAATTTTAATTCCAGTAAGGTTTTCTAGATTTTCTTTAATTAATGAATTTGCCATAACTCCTCCCGTAGCTATTGCCTTGGTTTGAGAAAGTTCTTTATTTCCTAAAACATCAATGATATAGTTTCTTGCAGTTGTTTCAAATAATCCTGCTAAATTATCTTCTTTTGAAACTCCTTCATTTTGTTTATGGATTAAATCGGATTGTACTACAATGCCACATCGAGCTAGGAATTTACTTGGGTCTTGAGATGTTCTAGCCATTTCTTCTGCTTTTGTAAAAATATCTTCTGGGTTTGAAACTTCTGCTTCTAAAAGTCTTCTGCATTGTTTTGCAACTAAAGTTCCTGAACCTCCTCCGCATTTACTACTTGGTCTTGCTTCTCTAATAATTCCTTCACCATTTACATTTGCTAAACTAAAGAAATAGGCATCTTTTGCACCAATATGAAAAACAGATTCTACATCTGGTTGAATTATTTTTGCACCTTTAGGAATTGTAACGCTATCATAATCATATGTAACTCTTTGCATAGTTTCTAAGAAAGATTTTGAACCACTTCCAGTAAAAGCAGTATTTTGAATATTTTCTTGATTAAAATGAGTTGTTATATCTTCCCAAGCTTGTTTTAATGCCTGAGTAGGATTTGCAAGATGAGGTATTGGCTTTGGGGAGTGTAAGATGTTTTTGTTAGCATCTAATACTGCATAATGAATAGAATCACTACCGATATCAAAACCTGCAAATAGGTTTTCTGACTGTTCCATATTTTTGGAAAAAGGAATTGCTTTAAAAAGATATTGGTGGGGAAGTTTTGAAGAAAAATTTATAAAACATTAGTGTTAGATTAATCTATGGAAGTCAATAAAGAGATTAAAGATTTGTTGGACAATTATAGTATGGGAGATATGAGTGCTGATGAACATTTTCTTTTTGGGCTTAAAGAGATTGAAGATCATGTGCCTGAATTAAGAGAATTGTTTGAAGCAAAAGATCCTCATTTACTTAATGAGATTGCCGATGTTTTTATTTGGTCAAAGATGTTATTAGATGCATATAAGATCGGAGATGATGTTGTTTTGAAGAGAGTTAATAGATTTAAGGAAAAGATTAGTGAGAATAAAAATAAGAAATAAGAGAAATTAAAATTCACCTAAACTCATTTGTTTCTTTCCATCAACAAGTTCTTTTGTTTTTATCTTGAAAACTTCGAAGATGTTTTCTACTGAAGGAAGTATTTGATTATTCAGATAATAATCAATATCATACTTTCCTTTTTCATCTAAGAGCTTTGCTCTTTCTCTGATTAGAGATCTTTTCTTTCCATTTTCTGGTTCGCTTATATAATATTGGATAACCATTCCAATATCTATTGGAACTCCTGCCTTTCTCATTCTTTTTGCGATTGTTACGTGAGGTCCTTCGTTTTTATATTCTTCAATTGGTTTTTTCAATTGAGTTTTGATTATTAATTCTTTTAATGGAATTTCTCTTGCTTTTATTTTTTTAATTATTGATTTAATATATTCTAATGATTTTTTGTCATCTCCATCTTCTAAAATCATTTGCAGGATTTTACTTTGAGTTTTTCTAGCTAATTGACACCAATCTCTTCTTACTGTTTCAAATCCTCTTATTTTTAGGTTGTTTTGATTGTCTATCAGTGCATATTTCTTTTTTGCTCCAAATTCTCCTGTTCTTTTTGTAACCCAAATTCCTCTTTTAAAAAATCCCTCTGATTCTAATTCCATTACTCCGGGAAGCTTACTGTTGATTTTTTTAAGAGTTTCTTCAGCTTGTTTTTTTGTTTTTTTGTTGAGGATGAAAGCGACACTGTCTGTGTTATGTGCTAAAATATAGTTTGCAAAAAATGTATGTGTGTCTTCGACTTCTAAATCATAAACATATTTTGGTGTTGAAATATTTTCAATAGATTTAACTCCTTGTAAATCAAATTCAAAATTTTTAATGAGTTTTTTTTGAGTTCCATTAGTTTTTATATTTGCTCTTTTATTTTTTCTTTCTATTATAAATCCTATTTTTTTTGCAAAATCTTCTTTATTTTTGATAATTATATTTTTAGAAAAACTTCCTGTTGAATAAGTCTTAATCTTGGTTTTATATTTATTCGGAGTATTTTCTTTAAAAACTGAGTGCGATATTCCTGTTCGATAAAGTAATCTTCTAACTTCTTTTATGTAATCTTTATTAATTGAAGTATATTTTATTATTGGAGCATTATTTCTTATCATTACACAACCATCTGCTGAAAATAAACCTCTTAGAAATGCTTGTATATTTTCTTCTTTTTCTTCAAAAAGCCATTTTGGGATTATTTTTTTATTATTTTTTCTACAGTTTTCTGAAATTATTTTAATTAATTTTAAACCATTAAATCTTATGTCTCCAGGTCTTGTCTTACTCCACCAATGATTTTTAATGTAATCTAATTTTTTTAGGGGGAGGATTAATTTTTTAAAAACCTCTTTATTGTCGTTTCCTAATGATAATCCTAGGTAATAATCTTTATTTGCTTTTTGATGTGACTTATTTCTATGAAATGCCCCATCTCCAATGAAAAAGCCCATAAATTCATAAACTTTTTTTGGGTAATTTTTTGACGTAGTTTTGATGAATGGAATTTTTTTTAAACAAATTATACTATTAATCTTTTTTTTAATTTCTTCAGGTTTAACTTCTATAATTCTATTTATTGGATTTTCTTTTACTTTTTTTGATTGATTGTGTTTTGATGATTGATAACCCATTAACGAATGATCTTCTGTTGCATCTATTGACCAATTATTTGTAAAATTAATTTTATACATTTGTTTATTGCACTTGTGTTTCATAACATAAACAATGGACTTGAAAACAGAATTCCCATCTTTATCTAATGTTAAAACTTCTATATCTTTTTTTAAATTATATTCTTTTCCTAATGAACTCTTAGAATCTGTTTTTTTAAAGATATTTTGTATTTCTTCTTCATATATTTTATTATCTTTTTTGATTATTATTTTGGTATTTCCACTTACACTATCTCCATAAATAACTTTAAATTTATCTTTTTCTATTTCTTCTATTGTTTGTTGGATATGTTTTCTTGCAAAATAAGCAGTAGCTGCGGCGGCTTCGAGGCAGTAGTAACGGGCTCCGAAAAAACCTTGATAGCCATAAGCTGCATTTGCAATTAATTTGAATGCATTACTTCTTGCTTTTAGAAGATTGCTTGGATTTTTTTGATATTCTTTTTTGTATTTTTTTCTTTTCTCGATTATGTCTTCTAATAGTGTTGGAAAGAATCCTTTTGGTGTTTTTTGAAAATAGGCCGGAGGGTCTAATTCTGCTTTGTGTGATTTCTTCTTATCTTTTGTTAGTGTTGATAAGGAAAGATTGTATGAAACGATAACACTTGAATACATACTTGTAAAATCAAAGAATCCAATGTTTTTGTATAATCCGGGTATTGGTCTGAAAACAAAAGCCCCCTCATATTTTCCCCTCATTCTTCTTTCTCCTATTTCATCATGATGTGGTTTTCTTTGAGCTATTTCATTAAACTTATGGAGATTATGTAAAATGAAATTATCTACGTTTTGAGACATTGAATTTCTAGTAACAGCATAAGGGGCTTCGTTTATAACTCTTGAAAATTCTAAAATGTCTGGCCATACTTTGTAGAATAATTTTTCTGTGATTAATGAATCTTGTAAATTGTATTCATAAAAATCTTCCCATTGTTCTTTATTGAGCTTTTCTGTTTTATTAAAATCAATATGTTCAACATCATGTTTTCTCTCTCCAATTAATTCTGAAGCTACTTCATTTAATGAAAGTGTTTCTGATTGTAGATATTGTGAATAAGCAGTTTGAATGAATTTGAAAAGGTCTATGTGTGTAATGCCTGCTATTTTTCCTGAAAGAACTATTCCTCTTGAAAATTTAGGTTTTGAACCATCTAGTCCTAATGAAAGTTTAACTTTATTTTTTTCAGCTCTTGTTCTTAAATAAGGAAGATCAAATCCATCTGAGAAATAACCTACTAAAAAGTCTGGAGAATACTCTTTTACCTGTTTCACAAATGCTTCTAACATTTCTGCTTCATCCTTGAAATGTTCAACAAATTTCTTTTTTGAATTTGTTTTCCAGGTTAATACTTTTTTGAAATTTTCACCTGTTAATGAGATCATTGAAATTTCTCCTTTTCCAATCTCAAGTTCACTTGTTTCAATATCATATGCTAGAACTTTAGGTTTAAATTTTGGTTTTGAGGAGTTAGAATTTTCTTCAAGTTGACTAATTTTATCTGTTTTAATTACCGTATCAACTTCTAAGATATTGTCTATTCCTTTTAGTTCTGGAGAGTTATTTAGTATTTCTCCTTCAATTTTCCACCATGTTAATGGGGTTAGTTGTTTTTCAATTAAATATTTTGTAACTATTTGGATATCTAACTCTCTTCTTTTAATCTCATCACTTATTTCTTTTACTTTATCTGAGAATTTTCTAGTTAGTTTGTTGGATTTTGTGTAGATTTTGAGAGCTTTGACTGATTCTCCTAAAAACTCTTTATTTTGAATCTCTATTTTTAAGGGGCTTTGATCATCAACCTTCATTTTTTCTACTCTAGATTTAAGCTTTTCGGGGGTTTTGGTTATAGCATAGAAATAGTCATTAAAAGCATCTAAAATACATAATCTTTTGCCCTTTTTATTTCTTCCAAAGATCCTAAGATAGGTTTGTCCTTCTATGTCTAAATAGTCAAAATCAATAGGCAGGAATTCTGTTTGCATATTGGATAAAGTAGGGGATTGTATATAAAAGTTGGGTTGAAGTTTGAATTATTCGGTCTAACGAGTATATGTTATGCCTTTTAAATAGTAACAAATAGTAGGGTTTATATACTAGTTTGACTTATGAATAATATGGGATTTACGTTAGCTGATATAGCAAAAAAAGGGGAATTTGGACTTCCTCAGAATCAGAAATTTTCAATTGGTAGTGGTAAATTTAATGATATTGCTTTAGTAGATCAGGTAGGGAAGGTGGGAGCTACACATCTTGAAATTGAGAACAAAGGAGATTATGTTGAAATAACTGACTTGGGTAGAGTTCATGGAACTTATGTTAATAATAGGCCTGTGAAAGCTGGAGATACAGTGCACGTTGAAAGTGGAGATGAAATTTGTTTAGGAGAAAAGGCATATAAATATAGATTAATGAGGATGTAAAATGGGTAAAAAATATTCAAAACCAAGCCAAACTACTAATGATGAACAGAGTTTTGCTAATTGGATTTCTGCAAGTATGAGAAAGCGAAGAAAAGGTGGAATTGGTAAAAGAAAGGTAATTGTTACTGGTTCTAATAGAATTCTCAGACAAAGTTCTACGGGTGTTGAAGGAATTGTTTCGGCTTCTTTTAATAATGCTAATATAAGTAATATTAATGTAGATTCTGCACATTATGAAGGTCCGATTTACGAACATAATTTTAAGGAAGATGGAGAACATGTTCCTGAAGAATATATCCAGAGATATTTAGAAAGTATTGGGAATATGGCTTGTGATGTTAATAATAATTTACAAGCAGAAATTAAGGGCGGAAAAAATCTAGTTGTTAGTAATAGATATGATATGAATGTTTAGAATTATTTATTTTGAATGATGAAAATCTTTTTATATTAGTTACTTCTTAGAAATTCATGGGACTACAAATTGGAGAGATTATTTCAAAAGAACAGATTGAGTTTGAAGATTTAAAAGGAAAAACTATAGCGGTAGATGCGTTTAATGCACTTTATCAATTTCTTACGACTATTAGACAAGCAGATGGAACTCCTTTGAAAGATAGTAAGGGAAATATTACTTCTCATTTATCTGGATTACTTTATAGAAATATGAATTTGATTTTAGGTGGTGTTAAGTTGATTTATGTTTTTGATGGCGAGGCTCCTAAATTGAAAAAGAAGACTCACGAAAAGAGAAAAGCAATGCGAGATATTATGAAAGAAAAGTATGAGAAAGCTAAGGATGAGGAAGATATTGAAGGAATGGGTAAGTATGCTCGTTCAGAAACAAGATTGACTGATGAAATGATTGCAGAAGCTAAAGAGCTTTTGAGAGCTATGGGAGTTATGATTGTTCAGGCACCTGGTGAAGGTGAAGCGCAAGCGAGTGAATTAGCAAAATATGAAAATATTTATGCTGTTGCTTCTCAAGATTATGATTGTTTAATGTTTAAAGCACCGAAATTAATTCAGAATTTATCTATGTCTAGAAAGAGAAAAACTGTTACGGGTTATAGGGAAGTTTTTCCTCAAGTTATTAAGTTAGATGAGGTATTGAAGGAATTGGAAATTAATCAAGAACAATTAATTTGTTTAGGAATTTTATGTGGTACAGATTATAATGTTGGTGGAGTTAAGGGGTTGGGGCCTAAGAAGAGTTTGAAGTTGATTAAGGAAGTTTGTGGTGGAGAAAAAGGAGAGGAGGGTTCTAAGGGTGGAGAAAAAGGAGGGGGGTATTGTAAAAAGATTTTTGATGTTTTAGAAAATGATGAGAAGTATGCTAAATATGAAGTTAATTTTGATTGGAAAGAAATTTATGATGAAATTGAATCTCCTAATGTTGAGAAAGATATTAAGCTAGATTTTCCAAAAGTTAATGAAGATAAGATTAAGGAGATTATGGTTGAAGGGCATGAGTTTAGTGAAGATAGAATTCAGAGTCAGTTAAATAAGTTAGATAAGCTTGAGAGAGAGAAAAGTCAGCAGACTTTGTTTTAGTTAATTTTTACTTATCAATTCCCAGTTTAGCATTTTGAATTTTTTCTAGTGCTCTTCCTTTTTCGGCTCTTCTTTCTTCTGCTTCTTTTTCTAATTTTTTTTGTTTCTCTCTATATCCTTCGCTAAATTTCATCATAAGTTTATGATAAACAATTCCAATTATAAATGCAATTAAGACAGCGATTACCATTGATAGCCATCCAGATATCATTGCAGAAAGATAATCTATTATAATTCTTATTCCTCCACTTATCCCAACTAGGGTTACAAATGCTAAAGTTGTTAGAATTTTTGGGAGTGTGCTGAAATTTAAAAATGAAGTTAATGGATCATAAATTAATAAAGCGAGTAATAAAAAAATTCCAAATGAAAAGAAAAATGCCCAAGACCATGTAAATTCAACCCCAAATACTACTTTCCAAAAAGGATTGAAAAATCTAAAAAATTTATTTGTATAAAATAGAAATGGCCCGATAACTTTTTTATTGGCCATTAATTTTGTCCATTCTTGTTGAAGGTATTCTTCTCTCTGTTCTTCTTCTGAAAGTTTTTCTGCACTTGCCTTAAAATCAGAAAATTCTTTTGGCATTCCAGATTCATCTAGCTCTCCTGTTAATCCGGGAAGTGCAGGAACTGTTTGGGCTAAAGTTGTTATAATTGGATTTGCAAGGATTAGTGTAAATAATAAAATAAATATTAAACTCTTTTTCATAAGGTGGGTACGGATAGGTTGTTTATAAAATTAATTAAAAAATAAAAATTTAAATAAAAATAAAAAAAATAAAAAGGGGGAAATTTCCCCAAAAATAAAACTAAATTTTATTGCTTTTCAAGAAACCTTATTGATTTTTCTAATTCGTCTTTTTCTTTTTGTAATGTTTGAAGTTTATCTACATCACTTGCATTTTCTGGATTTCTCATTGCCTCATTAAGTTCTTGAACTCTATTTCTTAAAGCCCTAACTTGATTTTTCTCTCCTTTTTTTACACCTAATTTTCTAGCTCCTCTGAGCCTCCATCGATTCAGGAATGAAAATATACTTCCATGAAGAAATACCTGTATTAATGCAACTAATGCAAATATCATATAAGCAAATAAGATTGTAGTATCCCCGCTCGTATTTCTAAGAGTATTCCACTTTAGAAGCAGATAAACTCCAAAGAAAGCCCAAATTGCAGAACTCATATATTGATAAGATGGTTTTGTTTCATCTTCAGCTCTTTTGTCTAACTTCGAGGTAAAAGCCATAATAACCAGGAAAGGTAATATCGCTACAAGGGTAATTCCCACTGCCTGATATGTTGAAGTCAAATATCTGATTTGAGTTATATCAAAGAATAAGAATGCTAAGAATGTGAATGCCCCCGACACTCCTGTTCTCATCCAACCATTATTAAAAAATGGAAGCATAGTACTTATATCATAAACAAGCATAAACACTAAAAACATTATTAAGAAGAATCCAATAAATTCTCCAGTAGTAGTTGTCGCACTAACTCCTGTTAGTCCGAATTTATCGCTCATAAAGTCACTAAAAGTTCCTATATCTCCGAAGTCACCAATTCCTCCGAAAAAGGCTTTCCATAATGCTACGAAAACACCTTCTTGTTGAGGGCTGGTTGAAGGGGCAGGATTGGAATTGGCTATAAGAGGCCCATTAGGATTTCCACTTGTTCCTGCTTGCGCAGTAACTACGCTAACTACTAAACTTAAAACTATAACAGAAATTAACATCAAGCTCAAAAGCTTTGTTGTTTGTTTTTTCATTATTTATATTTAAACCCCCTTTCACTCTTTTACTAAATAAAATTTATTTGTTAAATAAAGATGAAAAATATTTTATTTAAATGTTTGTTTATTCTGTTATCTAATTTAAAAATGAAAATATGGATGTTTGTTTTTTTTGTTTTTTTAGAAATATTTATAAAGAGTTTTGTGCTTGATAAACTATGAAAGGAAAAAGAAGTGCTGTATTTATTATTGGATTAATGTTATCTATGTTCTTGATTAGTGTTGTGAGTGCTCAAACTGCTAATACTGATATTGTTAATACTGTGGGTATTGTTATTAATACGGTTGTTGAATCTATTGAGCCATTTGCAAAACAGATTTTAGGAAGTTCAGTGGATATTGGAGACTTTTCAGCAGGTGAAATACTTTTTGCTAAAATTTTATTTTTAATTATCTTAATATCAATTGTTTGGATGGCATTAGCACAAGTTGATTTTTTTAGTGGACAAACTTGGATTCATTGGATTGTAACTCTTGCAGTTTCAATTTTATCGATACGGTTCATTGGTAATACTTTGGTTCCTAGTATTTTACTTCCCTATACAACATTGGGAGTTGTTATTTCAGCAGCTTTACCTTTTGTTATTTACTTTTTTGTAGTTGAAATAGGTATGAAGGGAAACCAATATAAAACTTTTAGAAAAATTGCATGGATATTTTTTGCAGTAGTCTTTGTGGTTTTATGGGCTACTCGATCTGATTCGTTAGGAAATGTTAAAGGGATTTATCCTATAACTGCTTTGGTTTCTATTGGAGTTTTATTGATGGATGGAACCATTCAAAGAATTTTATCTAAAATGAAATTAGAAAGAAATTTGAGTGTTTCAGATCATTTGAGATATACAAAATTACGTAAGGAATTAGATGAATTAGAAGAAGGAAGGATACAGGCGATTAAAGATGGAAATGATACCCAGGTTAAGGTGTATGATAAACAGATTAAAACCCGTAAAGGTGAGCTTACTAAGCTTTCTAAATAATTTCTGCTAAACATTTTTAAACTTCAAATTTCTATTTATATTATGAAAGGTGCTATTGAAAATAAAAAGAGTGTAATAGTTATTATTGGATTAATATTATCTATGTTTATGATTAGTGTCGTGAGTGCACAATATCGTGGAGGAAGTTTTGGGACTAATATTGATTTACAAAGAGGGAGCGAAAATATTATTAATGGTGTGGTGGATATTATTGGACCATTTTTACAAGTTATTTTAGGTGGAGAAGATTATACTGGTTTGCTTTTGTTTGAAAGATTTCTTTTATTTATGATTATTCTTTCAATTGTTTATTTTGCTATAAGTCGGGTTTCTGCTTTTGAAGATAATAAGGGAGTTATTTGGGTAATTACTTTAATTGTTCCTATTTTGTCTATTAGATATATGAATTTTATGTGGATAAATAGTATCTTGATACAATATCAGGTTTTGGGAATTGCCCTTACATCTTTATTGCCTTTTATAATCTATTTATTCTTTTTACATAATGTTTCTGAGGATAGTACTATTAGAAAGTTTGGATGGATTTTGTTTATTGTAGTTTATTTTGGATTATGGGCAACAAATCCTGAACAAAATTATGGAATAATTTATTTTTGGACAATGGCGATTGCTTTATTGATGTTATTAGCTGATGGGTCTCTCCATAGGCTTTATTTAAATCAGATATTGAGAGAAAACAATACTCTTGATAAATTCAAATATATCATTAATGTAGAAAAAGAAATTAACGATATTAATTCCTCTTCTTTAAATCCCAGAATTAAGACTAAATTAATTAAAAAGAAGACTAAAGAATTGGTAAGATTACGTAAGATGAAATCTTATTAGTTTATTTAAAAATTATTTTTCTTCGGTTTGATAACCAACTATTTTTCTTTTTTTACCTTTACCGTCGTATATTGGAACTTCTCTTTTCTTTTTTTTGGTTCCAAAATTAGTCATTAAGAAGATTCCGGCTATAATGAACAATGCTCCGATTCCTAAAATCATTGCTCCAGAAGCAAATGGTATTGGTACGAACTCTTGTCCTTTTGTAGATGAAAGAATTACTAATACTAATCCAATTCCTGATAAAATATAACCAATTATTTTGTTATCCATTTCGTTTTTGTATTCTTTCTCGTCCTCTTTTTATATTATATATAATTGAGTTAGGTTTAAATATGTTTTTGTTTTTTTAATTAACATAAGAAAAGAATGGCACAATATGATTTAATTGGGAATATCGCAATAATTAGAGCAGAAGATAAAACAAAGAAACAAAAGTTAGTGTTAGCTAAGAAATTATTGGAAAGACCTATTACAAAAACTGTTGTTGAGAAAGTTGGAGATGTTAAAGGTAGGCTTCGAACAATTGGGGTTAAACATGTTTTGGGTGAGAAAAATTTAATTGCAGATACTAAAGAGAATGATTGTAGGTTTAAGCTTAATATTAAAGATTGTTATTTTTCTCCTAGATTAAGTCATGAAAGAGGATTAATTGCAGAAAAAATTAAAATGAAAGATAGGGTTTTAGTTATGTTTGCAGGTATGGGTGTTTATCCTATTGTGGTTTATAAGAAAAGTAGGCCAAAAGAGATTGTTAGTGTTGAGTTAGGTAAAGAATGTTGTAAATGGGCTAAAGAAAATTTGAAGCTGAATAAAATTCCTGAAGGAAAGATTCAGGTTATTCAAGGAGATGTTAAGAAAAAAGTTACGAAGGATTTGGGTAAGTTTGACGTTATTTTAATGCCTCGTCCTAATTTAAAAGAAAGTTTTATTGAAAGTGCATTAAAAGTTTCTAGAAGAGGAACTATGATTTATTATAATGGGTTTAGTAATGTGGATGGGATTGATGAATTAGTTCAGAATTTGGTTGATGAGGCTAAGGGGTTGAAAAGAAAAATTAAAATTGTTAAAGTTTTGAAGGCAGGAGATATTGCTCCGTATAAATTTAGATATAGAATTGAGATTAAGGTTTTGAATTAAATATCTTTTACCAATTTCCTAAGAATCTATTAAGCTCGTGATCTGTCATTTTTTTTGGCCTTTTAGGGTGATTGATTGCATAATGGAAGATATCATCAAATGTTTGAAGTTCTGAATGAGAAGTTCCAGTATAGTCTAATGAATTTATTCCTAAGTCCATAAAAATTCTTTCAAGAGTTAATTTTCGGATATTTAGAGGTTCAAAATTATCTTCTGGGATAATTCCCCTAGTTTTAAGTTCCCAGGAAATTCTGTGACATACCCCTGGTCTTATTTGTTTGTTTTGGCAAAAGTCTTGATATTGTTTATCTCGTTGCTCTATTCTTATAGGATTATATTTAACCATTTTACCAAGTCCCCAAATCATATTCATTTGAAATTTTTTTGGGATTTGGACCATAGAAATCATTAAAGGCTGATTCTTGTTCTTGATCTAATAATTGTTCTTTATAATGTCTTAATTGTTCTACTGGAGACATGGTTAAGATTTCAAAATTATCTTCATTTAAAGCTTTAAAATGTTCTTGTGTATCAGGTTTTTGAAAATTATGTAAGTCTTTTGCTTGTTGTCTAGTTCTATAGCTTCTTATCATTAAAATACGATAGATATGAGTTTTATAAAGCTATAGATTTGGATTTAATTATTGATTATAGTTTTAAAATTTAAGATATTCATCAGAAACTTTTAAGGCTGTTGGGGCTTCTCCACCGTGCCAGGTGAATCTTGGTTTTACTCTCATGGGATAAAGTCTTTCTGAATTATCATCCAGAATAATTGCTGAACCTTTTAGGTTTGGCAAAGTGTTCATTGATTTTGAAATTCCCTCTAATAGATATGATTGCATCATTTCATTTAATGCTTCCATGTCTTTTTTATTTGTTAATCTATGGGAAATAATAATATCTGATTGAGTCATAACATCTCTGTGAATCACTCCGGGTTGTTGAGTCGCAAGAACTAATGAAATACCGGGTTGTCTTCCTTCTCTTAATAACTGTATTAATGAATTTGTTGCAGGAGTTTTTTCATTCATTGGTAAAAATTCATGGGCTTCGTCAATAAAGATCCA
>Ga0075122_10001788_pt1 | contig 14740 bp, 14 predicted proteins | sample AntAceMetag02UKB_FD_69790 | JGI IMG/M metagenome (GOLD analysis project Ga0075122, IMG submission 69790) | Saline lake microbial communities from Ace Lake, Antarctica - Antarctic Ace Lake Metagenome 02UKB | ecosystem: Environmental > Aquatic > Non-marine Saline and Alkaline > Saline | place... | reverse complement strand
AGATTGAATTATTATTCAAAGTCTTATCATACAATATTGAGAGGGCAGTAAGAGTTGCCGTATATATTATAAAAAGTTATTTGGTATTTCTACAGAGCCTTTATTTCCAAAAACCTTATAAATCTTTAAATTTTAATTCTAATATAAAAAAGAGGCCTTCATGAAATCTAAGAAAATTACTCCTAAGAAAAGTAAAGCAAAAAATCACAGTCTTAAGTTCAAAGTTAAAGATATGGATATTGCTACCGGTGGTACTTTAGTAGTTATTCTTAATGCAAAAGACGCTCATTTGTTAGATTTGCACTCTGGTGATAGAATTCTTGTTAAAGCCGATGGTCGAGAACAAGTTTGTATCTTAGACATTTCTGAAAGTAGTAAAGCTGTTCCCGAAGGAAAGATTGGGCTATTTGAAGAAGTTTTAGATAGATTAAAAGTAAAAAACAATCAAATTATCCAAATTAAATTTACTGGTAAACCTGAATCTGTAAAACATATTAGGAGTAAACTTTACGGAAAAAGATTATCTTATACTGAACTCTTACATGTGATTGATGATATTACTCATGATCGCTTAACAGATATTGAAAAAACTTATTTTGTTGCTGCAGGATTTATTGAAGGTTGGAATAATGAAGAAGTTGTTGATATGACTCGAGCAATGGTAAAAACTGGATATAAACTAAAATTTCCTGGAATTACTTTAGATAAACATTGTATTGGTGGCGTTCCAGGTAATAGAACCACAATGGTAGTTATTCCAATTATTGCCGCAGCTGGTTTTACAATTCCAAAAACTTCTAGCAGAGCAATCACCTCTCCAGCAGGAACTGCAGATACTATGGAATGTTTAGCAAGGGTAGAATTGCCGGAAGGTAAAATAAAAAATATTGTTAAAAAAGCTAAAGCTTGTATTGTGCATGGTGGAAGTATGAATCTTGCCCCAGCTGATGATAAAATTATTGAGGTTGAACATCCTTTATCAATTGATGCAGAAGGACAATTATTAGCATCCGTAATGGCCAAGAAATTTTCCGTATCTGCTAACCATGTTTTGATAGATATTCCAATGGGGAAACAAGTTAAAGTAAAGAATTGGAAACAGGCAAAACATCTTCGGAAAATGTTTGAAATGATTGGTAGAAAATTAGGGATGAATGTTAAAGTTATGATTACGGATGGAACTCAACCAATTGGTAATGGTATTGGTCCATTCTTAGAAGCGATGGATGTAATGCAAGTTTTGAAAGATGATATTTTAGCACCACAAGATTTGAAGCATAAATCGTTAATGTTAGCTGGCACTTTGTTAGAGATGACTGGTAAATATCGAAAAGGCAAAGGTTTGAAAGCAGCACATGAAATTCTTGAAAGTGGTAAGGCTTTAAAGAAGATGAACGAAATTATTAAATTGCAAGGCAAACAAAAGAAAGTAAAGATTGGTGCTTATCAATATGTTGTAAAATCTTCAAAAGTTGGTCGAGTAAAAGAAATTGATAATGAAGCTATTGCTAAAGTTGCCAGAATGTCTGGTGCTCCTCAAGATAAGGGTTCAGGATTATATATTAATAAAAAAGTTCATAGTCCCATTAAGAAAGGTGATGTTCTTTACACCATTTATGCTGAGAATGAATTCAAGTTAGGTTTAGCAAAAGAATTTGCTAAAAAGAATAATGGTTATTTGATTAAGTAATAAAATTATTATAATAAAATGTTTAATTTATTGAGATGGTTTAGGGAAAGAAGATGGAAACATCTACTTACGGGTTTAGCTTTTGTATTTGCCACTTTTACAAGTGGAAAAGTTAAAGCAGAATATTCTCCAACTACTGTAAATGCTGTTACTGAATCTAGGGCCTATTTTAAACAAATTAAAAATCATAAATCTTGGTCAGAAATTGAAGAAGAAACTATGGGAGAAAAAATTGTTGTTATTATACATAGTTTAGCAGACGACGTTCTTTCTGATTTGAAAAAAGGAAATTATACAGATGCTTTAGAAGAATTTAAAGCTTTACACTCATTTTCTAAAATGGCGAGTGAGTTAGGTGTATTTACGGAAGTTGCAAACGATTTAATAAAAGTTAATGCCGCTGTTGATAAAATTACTAAAAAGAAAGAGAAGGGAGTTAAAAAGAATAAAATTGGGTCTCTTCCTGCTGGGAGATACATTTTCAAAAGTGAACATTTCTTTTTAGATTTAAGAATTAAGAATAAAAAAAGAAAACTTTTAGTTTCTTATAACAAAACGGGGATCCCTCTTAAGGAAGGTGAATGGGAAATAGCAAGTAAAGATAAACCTGAGGCCATCAAGAAATATGTGCTTAAAACCATTCTTAAAAGTAGAAGTTCTTCAGATTATTTACGCTGAGAATGAATTCAAGTTAGGTTTGGCGAAGTTTGCTAAAAAGAATAATGGTTATATGATTCATTAAATTTGTTCTTCTCTTTTTTCTGTTGTTACTCTTCCGCCTTGCCATTGGCCACGGTAAAGATTAGAAGAACCTTCTATACGATAAAACATGGCATGCGCGACTCTGGCTCCTAATTCTAATTTAAATGGATATTTTCCAGTGTTTACAATCGCAAAATTAAGTTTTCCGCAATATCCTGGAGAACAATTTCCTGTAAATAAAGTTACTCCTGAACGAAATAAAGTTGTTCTTGGGCGGAATAAAATTAAAATGTCATTAGGGGTATTGACTTTTTCCATTGTCCCCATAATGTAATGTTCTCCGGGTTCTAATATTGCGGTTGTTTTTTCTCCTTTTTTATACTCTGCAATTAGCTCTATCTCTGGCGTTTCTCTTTCTTCAACTCCTAAGAAACCACCTGAATTAGTTTTGTGGATTTCTCCAATTCTTAAATCAAAACCTGCTCCTTCCGGATTATTCAATTCTCTTTCGCAGAGCCCTTCTACTAAATTATTCTCTTTAACTAGTCGATGTAATTTGTCAATTCCTAAAATCATACCAATAAGAAAGACTAAATGATTTATATTTATTTCTGTTCTCTAGAATTATATTTTTCTGCAAAATGTTAAAAAACCAGTATGCCCTAACATTTGAAATTCTGGTCGCATGATCCTATCTTCAATTTTCCATTTTCTTTCAATTAATTCAAGAGTTTCTAAAACATTTATTTTACTTCTTCGACAAGTATCAATAAACATTTTTACTTGATTTAAATTTGGAAGATAAACAACTAGAAACCCCCCAACCTTTAATGCTTTTTCAGCGTGCGAAATAACTTGCCACGGTTCAGGAAGATCTAATGTGATTAAATCTAATTCTTTTTCTTTTATACCTTTGGAAACGTCAGCCTGTTTTAATTCAATGTTTTTGAATCCAAACAATTTAATGTTCTTAGCTACAATATCATAATGTTCTGGATTAATTTCGTAAGTGATAACTTCTTTACAAACATTAGCGAGAGATAAACATAAACTTCCTGAGCCCGCCCCAGCATCAACAACTTTTGAATTTTTATTAACTCCAGTTTTAGCAATAATCATCCCAATATCTTTTTGAATAATCATTTGTGGTCCTCGTTGTAAAGATTCCCATAAATCTGTAAAACTAGGTTCAATCAGAAAGAATGTTTTTCCTTTATCAGACTGGACCATATTTTCTTTAGATTTTAAGTCCTTCTTGGAAATAATTCCAGAAGAAGTATGGAAATTATCTTCTAAATCTTTAACAAAATGTTTTTTGCCTGTCTTTTGTTCAATTAATATTTTTTTAATGTTTCTCATGGTAAATATTTTAATTAGTAATCTTTTTAAATCTTCTGGATAAAATTAAATCATTATTTTTAGAATAAAAAGAAATAAAAAGAAATAAAAAAATTATTCTACTGTTAAACCTGTTGAACAACAACAAGCATCTACAGTGCCACATTTTCTAGGTATTGGGGTTTCATAAGTGTAACCTTCAACATTACAAGTTATTTCTGCCGTGTTACCATGTCTATCCACACAAATACCATCAACGTATGGTTCTTTCTGTGCTATTCCTTCACAAAATTCTCTACATTCTTTATCCGGATCAGGCAAACAAGCGCCATCAAGACAACCTTTTTCACAATTGATACCTATTCCACCACAAGCAGTATCGCAACCTGTTGCAGGAAAATATTCAATCAAATTATTATTTTCACAAGTGTCAACATAATCTAAACCATCACTACCTGTACAAGTTCCTTTTAAATTTGATTCTAGTCCACCGTCTGTATCGGTAAAATCACAAGATGGGTCTGGTAAACAAGCTCCATCAAAACAACCATTTTCACATTTAAATTTATTACCTACACAAAGTGCATCACAATTTTCTTGAACTAATCCAATCTCAAAAACAAACTCTTCTGAAGTACAAAAATCAGATTTTGTAGAACCATCAGCAGCAGTACAGTATCCTTTCTCGAAAAGTTTTATTCCTCCATCACTATCGCTAGAGGTACATATCTTAGTATCTGCAATTAGTTCTTCTTCATCTGTTTGATCAGCAGTAGCATCGCTTGTTTCTTCATCTTCAGTTCCACCGCTTGTACCTGTTTCTGTAGTCTCATCAGTTGTTCCTGTTTCTTTATCATCAACTAAATCTATTGGGTTCTCTTCAGTATCTGTTGTTACATCGGTATCATCTGGTTCTACTAAACTTACAGAGGAAACATCTCCATTTCTTGAAGAAGACATTCTATCAGTAACCGTTAATGTTAAGAGTATTGCAATAACTACTGCTGCAATTCCTATTGTTAAATGGGGAATGTTTTTATTTTTCTTCCAAACTTTTTTATTTATTTTAGCCATTATTTATCACCTTTTTATATTTGTATCTATTAGTCATATAACTAGAGAATATTTACTACCATATAAACTTTTTTATGATAATAAAGAAAATCAAATCAAAATTTATTCAATAATCTTTAACAATTCTCTAAAATCAGAAATCACATAATGGGCTTTTTCTCTTACTTCTTCTGTTTTAGGATTAAAAGCGACTGCTTTGCCTACTTCTTTAAACACAACAAGATCATTTTCATGATCGCCAACATAACAAATTTGTTGCGGTTCCACTTGATACTTATCACAAATCATTTCTAATCCTTTTGTTTTATCTCTATTAGGCATTCCTGCAACTACTTCTCCAGTAAACTTTCCTTCTTTTACTGACAGTTCATCCGCCAAGTAGAAACCCAACCCAAAATTTTGACATAGTTCATTAGCAACAAATCCTAATCCGTTAGACAAGATTCCTTTCTGATATTTACCAAAAAGTGTATCAAAGAGTTCTTCAACTCCTGGAGAATAAACAATCAACTCCAAGACTTTTCTTTTAACATCATTAAAATCTTTGTCTTTAAGCAATTCTGCATCTTCTTTTGCCCATTGATTCCATAAATGTGAATGTTGATAGAACTTCACTAAGTTATTTTCAAACTCTTTCTCCACTCCTGCCGCAACACCTACCGCATCCCAGGTGGATTGAAATTTACTGCTGGGATACTGGATTAATGTTCCGTCCAAGTCGAATAATAACATTCGTGTTTTATTTGCCATTTTTATATAAATTAAATATGATTAAGAAATAAAGAAAAGAAAAAAAATAAAAAAGTATTTACTTCTTTTTCATTGCTACTGCAAAAGCCAACATGATTGCAATCAGTACTAAGAATACTAATACACCTAAAAGTAAAGTATAACTACTACTTCCTCTAAACGAAGTTTTAACAGTACTTGTTGAACTTGGTGTGGTTTGTTTTGCATTCATTTGTTGCTGTAATTGCTGTTGTAGTTGCTTTGCTAATACTGCATCTGCTAACTGAGTTTGTTGTTGTGACGCAGTATTTTGTTGCACACAATCTTTAACTTCAATTGTTACTTCATCAGTTTCAGTTTCGTCACCATCATCGTAACTTACTTCTACAGTAATTGGGTAAGATTGTGCAATTGCATCTGCTAAGAAACTATCTAGATAGAACTTAACTTCATCTTTAGGGTCATCTCCTGAAAACTTGTCTAAATCTAAATCTTTAGTTTCATCTAATCCTAAGGCACTATTCTTAACAGTTACTTCAACATTTTTCTCGTTTTTCTTACCAACATTTTCTACAGTAACTTCTAAAGTACTATGTCTGCTTGGACATTGAACAATTGAGGCACTTAAATCTAAATCTTTAATTACAACTTTATGATCTTCTCTGTCAACATCAACGTCTTCAGTGGTAATAGTTTCATGCTCACTGTCATCGTCTGCAGCAGTACCTTCGGCAATGATTTCAATAGTGTATGAATCATCATCAAGCTCTTCATCAGATAAGTCAAAAGTAACTTCTAACCATTCACTATCTCCTTCATCTAAATCAACTTCTTCAGATTCTTCATCAACGTCATTACCATCAACATCTAGAATTGTTACAGTCACAAAAACATCTTCCATGTCTTCACTGTAATCATTCTTTAATTGCACTTTGATAATATTTTCGTCATTACCTAATTCTAGTTCTCCAGTAGTTTTGCCGTTAACTTTAAAACCATCAATACTCAAATGACTTTTTGGGTTAATCTTAACGCTTGTTGATTCAGTTACAACTTTTAATCCGTTCTTTCCAGTAACTTTTAAACTTCCAATGTTATGTTCTCCAGCATTTTCATCTTCTGGAATAGTAAATTCTAATTTTACTGTGAATGAACTTCCAGCTTTTAATTCTGTAACTGTTAATGGACTTACAGTTGCTTCGTAATCATTGTTAACTCCTGAAAGTTCAACAGTTAAATCAGTAAGGCCATTTAATGAACCTACATTAGTTACAGTAACATCAACGCTAACACTTTCTCCTCGGTCTTTATCAGCGATTAATATTTCAGAGATTGCTAGTTCTGCTTCTTTATCTTCTAACACTTTATATGTTGAAAATTCAGTAACTTTGAAGATAAACCCTTCACCAGCGGTATTACTTACTCCTTGACATACGTCTTCTGGACAAACTTCAAACTCCATATCTTCTTCATCAAAGCCGTCAGCAGCAAAAATCATATGCTTACCAAAGTTTTTCTTTAATGTGATTGTTGCTGGATAATCTAATTCTGGAGCCCATTCTGTATCTATTGATACTAATCCTTCAGAAATCACGATTACTTGGTCAAGATCAAAGAGATTAGTTAAATCTACAGGTACATCGAAAACAATTTTACCGAAATCATTCTCTACAGTAAAATCTTCAAAGACTTCCAAGTCTACGTTAGTATCATCTTCAGCAATATTAGTTTCAAGATCATTGGAAAATGGTTTGTCAGTAACAGTAATTTTCCAAACAAACTCTTCCCCATTAACATCTGCGGTGATTTCATAGTTTCCTGATATTAGTTCAGAAAAAACATAAGTGTCTTGACCAGAAGCAACTAGTCCTGCTTCTTCATCTTCTTCTTCTTCTTCTTCTTCTGCTACATACCAATCGACAACATTTTCGTAACCTTCTTCGTTCAAAATAACTTTCATCTGCATTTCTTCTTCATCAGCAAGTATCCAACCATCGCCAGTTTCATCGACTAACCATTCTTCTTCTGATTCATCTTTTGATTGCGCTTCTTTGAAACAATCGTTCTTTAGAACTGAGACTGTCTTACTATGGCTATCATGGTTGTTTCTGTATGAAATTTCAAACTTAAGTGTATTACTTCCACTATTCAAATCTCTAGTTGGAACATTTACAACTTTTGTTAATTGAGTGTTTGGCGCAATAGATTCTCCTAATTCCATTTCTATTTCTTCACCAGCACCAGTAACAGTAATCACAACATCATCTTCAGTATTAATGCCTTTGTTAGTAAATACCATTCTTACTGTTGCAGTTGGATCACAAGTGAACCCTTCCCAATCATCTCCAGCTAAAAGTTCTTCATCAACAATTAGATCTGAAATTACTAAGTCTGCAGCTTCTTGTTCTAAATTAAATGTGAATTCAAAAACATCATCTTTATCATTTTCAACTACATTGTTTTCATAATCAACGCCACTAACAGTTAATTCAGCATCATATTCGCCTTCTGTAAGTAGATACGACAACTGATCATTGAAAGTTATTTCTTTACTTTGTTTAGCTTCCAAGTTGATTGCTTCTTCACTTTCAATATCAATTCCATTAGTTACTAAATTAGCAACTACTCCAGTTACTGCATGATCTAAGTGATTAGTCACAGTTAACTTAACTTCAATTTCATCGAAAGGATTTAATGGTTCACTTACTTCACCCTCAGCAATTAAATCGTTGTTAATTTTAACATTACTAATACTTAAAGTGTTATCAACAATAACATCAGCATACTCGGAGAATTTGTTTGCTTCTCCAGCACCTAAATCTTGAACAATTTCAATTGTTAATTCTGAAGTTCCTGATTGACCTTTTTTAGGGGTATCACAGTCTAATTTAGTATTAGTATTATCCATATTACATTCAATAACATCTAAGTTACTTTGACCAACAATATTTTCTTCTTCGTTGTCTGCAGCAATTTGGAATGTTAATGTTGTTTCGTAATCTAAATCTTCATAGATGTAAATGTATTCTCCATCATTCTTTTCAAAGAAATCAACTTCTTTTGCATCGTCTGAATTTTTAAATGTGTTTAGCTCTTCTTCAATTGCTTCCCAATTCAAGCAATCACCTGCTGTAACTTCAATTGTTGCAGAACCTGCAATATATTTTCCTTCTACGCCTTCAAAGTATGGATTAACAACGTACAAATATAATGTCTGAGTTCCATCCCCTAAATCAGTTAAATTTAATTTAACAATTTCAATACTTTTAGTAACAACTTCTGATAAAGTTTCAAATTGATTAATTACTGGGCTACCACCATTAAAACTAGTAAATTTACCAGTAACTTTGTCAAAACTATTTCCTTTTTTATCATAAACTAATAATTCTGGAGTTATTGCTTCTTCTCCAGTATTAATCAAACTTAATGTTAAATCAGTAACTTTTGCACAAGTTAACTCTTTATCTAATAGACTTACTTCATCAAGATGTATGTTTGCTAAATCTTTTTTAACATTAAATGTAATTAATTTTTCATTTTCGTAATGTCCACCAATCCACCATGGGAACCAATCAGCAATTATGAAATCATCATAAGTTGCTTTTACACTTAAATCAAATGTAACTGCTGAGACATCGTAAGGTACTTTGAAAGTAAATTCGTCTGTTCCAACTTCTCCTTTTTCTAAAGCCCAATCTCCATCGTTACAGTTTACGCCTTCACAAACGCCAGGTTCATCAGTGTATGTTTCTGCAATCGTTGAAACGTCTGCTTCAACATCAACGTGACCCATTCCATCATTAAAATTGTTTGCAAAAGTAACTTTTACAGTAACTTCTTCTCCAGGAGCAGCATCAAATTCTTCCGTATTATTCCAAACTTTTCCATCAATTTCAACTTGAGTAACTTCTAAAGCAGGTTTAACTGTTAGGTTTACAGCTTTTTCCACAGATGATTCTGCATCTAAGTCAGTAACAACAATTAACATTTCATAAGTCCCATAATCATCTTCTGTATCAAGAGTAATAGTTAGGCCATCTACTGTGATCCAACCAAGATTATTGAAAGTGTCTCCATTAAATTCTGATGCACTTTCATCTACAAATAGATCTTCAACTACATCTTCTGCATCTGTAGCACTAACCACAATAGTTGATTCAACTCCTTCAACTAAAGTTCCTTCTGAACTGATTGCAGTTCCATCAAGTGTTAAAGAACCAATTACTGGTGCTTCTGCTAATGCTACTTTTACTGTTAGCATTAAAACAATCATTACAAATAAAATCATTAATATTTTTGTATTTTTCATTTTCATTTACCTCGTTGTTTTCGAATTATTATCTTTTTAAACATCTAACATCTCATTTATTTTAGTAAAACCACAAAAAACATGATGATGATCGCTAACATCATTACAATTGCTACTAAGATTATTCCAATCAAGAAATCTTCTTGACTATATGAATCTTCAATTGTTTCTATGATTGTGGAAGATGTTAAAGCAGTATTTCCACCCTTATCTTCATTAGTTGTTTTAATATCATCAACTAATTCTTCTTCATCTTCTTCACTTTCATCATCATTTTCATTAATATCAAGTGTGCTTGTAATTACTTCTGTTTTACTTTCTTCTTCAGCAACTACTTTTTTATCTTCAGCTACACATTTGCCAATAATTAATTTTACCCTTTCAAAGTCAATTGGTTCGTCTTTATCAACATAAGTAGTTATATCTAAATCATAAGTTTTTACTTTTGCATTTTTTAAACTGAAAACAAAATCATTTTCCCAAGTATCATCATCTCCATGTCGATCAATTTGAAATGTATCAACATTCTCATTAATTCCTAATTCTTCGTTAAAGATTGATAATGAGGCATACTTTTGATCTTTGTAACCAAAGTTTCTTAAAGCTATTTTGAAAGAAAAATCTTTATTACAAAGAGTAACTTCTTCGGGAGTAGTTTCTGTTTCAATAATTCTTAAATCATCTTTTGTTTTTTCAATGTCAAAAGTTAATTCTCTCTCAATTTTATATTCAGAACCTTCTTCATCTTCTCCTTCTAAAGTAAGATCAATCGTAAAATCACCGGCTTCAGCATCTTCATTAATAATAAAAGTAACTTCAAATTCTTCTTTATCTTCTGCACCAAGATCGTCTAATTCATATTCTTCTTCAAAATCATTATCAAAAAAGTCATCATCATCAGTTTCAATAGTTAACAGAATGTTTTCCATATCAATATCATAATTGTTATCTAATAAATTTTCCACTTTGAATCTAAATGTCATTTCTGTGTGGGGTTTAACTTTCTTCTCCAGTTCAAATGAATTATCACTTTCACCAAAAGAATCAGATTCTTGATCTCCATCTTCATCAATATATTCTACTTTGAAATTGTCTAATGATAACATGGATTCTGTTTCTTGAGATAAAGTTGCAGAATCTAATTCTCCATCATTAGCTCCTTTAATAACTACGCTACCAATACTCTCTTTACCTGCATCTTTATCATGAGGGACATTTATGATTAGTGTAACAGACGCTTCACCGTTAGAAGTTTCACTGATAGCAGGAATAATCACTTCTTTACTTTCAAAAGTGTAATCTGTTGATAATCCGGTTGCTTCTAAAATTACTTTTACTTCTTCTGCATTGTTATTTTTAAGAACAAATGTGTTTGAAGTCACTGTTATTGTATCTTGATCATCATCATTAAATTGATCATAATCTACATTTAGAATTACTTCTGTATCCACAATATCTACGTTGGATGTTGCCAAAGGCGCATCTGCAAATACAGAAAAGCTAGCAATGAATAATACTATTACTATAAGTCCAATAAATAGTTTAGTTTTAATTTTAATCCCCCCGGAATAGTTTTTATTCAAAAGTAGTTACTCTCTCTTTTAAAGATTTATATACTGCAGACTATAGGTTGAGAATTCGTCTATAAGTGGTGACGAAAAAGAGAAAAAAAATAAAATTTACTTATTACCCATGTAAAAGAATTTTTCGATGGAAACATCGTTTTCTTTATAATTTCCAGAACGAGGATGATTATCTGCTGAGTTTTCTTGGGCTGGTTGTTGTTGTTGTTCTTGTCCTGATTGAGTATTTACATTTGAAACTACTTCCTTTACTTTTGGACTAGAATTCAACATTCTATTCTTCATATAACTGATTTCTCTTTCCATCTCAACAATTTTTTCTTGAAATTCACGAAATGTTTTGATTATAAATTTAGTGTTCTTTTCCAGAATTTCTTTAATCATTTCTGGGGAAAGGTCATCGCTCTTTTTTTGTTGTTCTTCAACTCTAGTTTCTGGTTGAACTTTTTCCATTGTTTGCCTAATATTAGCATAATCTTCAGTGTCCCTCTCTTTGAAAACTTCTTCAGCTTTTTCAACTGCTTCTTCTCGATCTTGGGCAAGACCTTGTTTCATTAAATCAAGAGCAAGATTGTTAACTTTTTGAATTCTTTCCACATCCATCGTAATTTACCTCATTTTTTTTGATATTTTGATGTTTTAAAGAAATATAATTCAGTTATAACGTTTTCTATAGTGGGGGATATAATTGTTTTATTTTTTTGAGAAATTAGTTCTAAATGTAGTTGAATAAAATAGAGAAATAGTATTTATCTTTAGCAGACTAGTGGAACTTTGAAAGGTAGAATCCCTTTTGTTCCTAAGTATACTAAAACTAATCCTAAAACAATCCCAACTATTAAGCCAACTATAAAATATTTAAATTCAATAATACCTAATTGCCCTCTTTTTTGCATGAGACAAAGTATTTTTTATTTGTATATAAATGTTTCTATTCCAAACATAAAAACCGAAAAGCTTATAAACGATTATTCATATTAGTATATAAAATTAACGTTTAACTAATCGGTGATAGTTCTCAAAAGGTGAATACACATGATAAGAAAACAACTTAAAGAATGCCCGGAATGTGCAAGTAAGAATATTTTTAGAGATACAGATAAAGGGGAAACCATTTGTAGAGATTGCGGTTTAGTAATTGAAGACCGAATGGTAGATTTTGGTCAGGAATGGCGTGAATTCGATGATGATTCTGGAAGTAAAAGAAGGGCAGGTGCACCTACCAGTCAAACTCAGTTTGATCAAGGTTTAGGCACTGAAGTTGGTAGTACTTCTGATTTTTATAAATTAAGTTCTGATAAAGAAAGAGATCGATTTTTCAGATTAAGAAAATGGAACATTCGAATTAGTACAGCTATTGAAAGAAACTTAAAAGTTGCTTTGGCTGAGCTTAAAAGAGTAAGTTCATTTTTGAAATTACCTAAGTCTGTTGAAGAAGAAGCTGCTAGAATATATAGGCAAGCTGTGCAGAAAGGTCTTGTTAGAGGTCGAAGTATGGAATCTGTTGTTGCTGGAGCATTATATGCTGCTTGTCGAAGACATGAAGTTCCTCGAACTTTAGATGAAATGGGTGAAGCTTCTGGTATTGAGAAGAAAGAAATTGGAAGAACTTATCGTTTTGTTACAAGAGAGCTTGAAATTAGTATTAAACCAAGTAATCCTGCTGATTATATTCCACGATTTGCTTCAGCTTTGAAGTTAAGTGCAGAAACACAATCAAAATCTGTTGAGATTCTAGAAATGGCTCGAGATATTGAATTAACTTCTGGTAGAGGACCAACTGGAATCGCTGCCGCTGCTTTGTATGTTGCTTCGTTAATCCATGGTGAGAAACGAACTCAGCGAGAAGTAGCTGATGTTGCTGGTGTAACTGAAGTAACTATTCGGAATCGGTATAAAGAACTGATTAAGAAGTTGAAGTTAACCAAAGAAGTTGAGAAAAGCAAGAAGAAGTAGGTTTTCTATATTTTTTATTATTTATTATTTATATTTTTGAGGTTAGGTGTTTGGAGACATAAAAATGAATACATTAAATGAAGAAAGTCGTGCTGTTAAATTTCACCGATCTGGAGAAAGGGTCAGGTCTAATATTGCTGAACTATTACTTGGTTTTGATGACGTTATTGAAAAATCTCCTTTTTTAATGCCGTTAGCAATTGTAGCAGGAAGTGTTAATGTAGCTGCTTTTACCACTGGATATGTTTTGGGATTAGCGTACGAATGTAAACAAGCTTTAGTAAATTATATTCAATAATTTAGTGATTTATATGATTAGGTGTTCTTGATAGAAAATGGTAAATGATAATATTCCAACATGGGAAGAACTTTATCCTAAATTAAATGATTATGTTAATAATATTAAAGAATATTCCCGGAAATTTGATGAATTACAACTTGATTCTGAAGATGTAATCGATAGTAACCAAAGATCACGTCAATTGTTAATTTATCAGCAACAAGAAACATTGGCTTTCAAGAGAACTACACTTAAAAAACTTCAAACCTATTTTGAGGCAAATGGAATGCGCAAAGGATATGAGTTATTTGCTGATTCTGTTGACTATAATTATACACAGACCAGCCAACATTTATTAGTTCTTGACGAAGAATTACAAAGATTTGAAGATCCTTGTGAACAAGGATCAATCAATTAGAAAATAATAAATAAAATTATCCAAAATAAAAATGACAAACTTAGACGTACCCTTAACATTGGATGAAATGGTTGCTGCTCCATGTATTGCAGAATTACAGCAAGCATATCAAGATAAAGGCGAGAAACACGCTACAGAAAGAAAATTCTTACATGCAGTTAAAAGAGATTACTCTGCTTTGTATCAAGAAGAATTAAGTCAAGCTATGATTCGAGAAGCTTCAGAAGAAATACCTTTCTCTGAAGTGATTGTTGATGACCAAAGATATAAATTATTTGGTGTATTACATCCACTTTTCGTACATTTAACTGAATTGGGAAATAATGTTAAAAAAGAAATTTATAAAAGTGACTTTTTTTTTTTGGAACAAGAACTTCCTAGGGTATTTAGTCCAAGATCTAATTTTAAATCTGAAAATATAATTGAAATGGCCGATCACCAATATAAACCTCATTTAATTGATTTTCGTTTTGGTTTAAAAGTGGGTGCACTCTTGCCTTATTCATTACCAATAAATTTAATAAAAGGAATTAGTACGTCTTTTTATTATATGGTTACTGGTGCTTCTACTATTGATTATATAGAAAAAATTACAAATAATCCTAAATATAAACAACAATTAAAAGAATTTTTTAATATGCCTTTGGATTCTGGTTATTAT
>Ga0075122_10001787_pt1 | contig 14750 bp, 18 predicted proteins | sample AntAceMetag02UKB_FD_69790 | JGI IMG/M metagenome (GOLD analysis project Ga0075122, IMG submission 69790) | Saline lake microbial communities from Ace Lake, Antarctica - Antarctic Ace Lake Metagenome 02UKB | ecosystem: Environmental > Aquatic > Non-marine Saline and Alkaline > Saline | place... | reverse complement strand
TTTTGGGATGATGAAAAAAGTTTGGGCTAAGTTTGCTAAAGTTATTACTATGGAACATAAAAATTCAGTAAAAGCAATCCATAAGCAATTTTCTGGTTTGAAGATTAGTGAGCAGATGATTCATCAAGCAATGAAAAAGTTTGGTTTGAATAGTGATATTAGTAAGTGGACTGACATTGATCTAAAAGCATTTGCATCTGAGCTTCGACAAGTTTCAAAACCAATGGTTATTGCAGCAAATCGATCAGATATGTCAACTGCTGAAGCCAATATTAAGAAACTTAAGAAAAAATTTCCAAATTACAAAATTATACCTTGTTCAGCAGAATCTGAATTAGCGCTTAGAGAAGCTGCAAAGCACGAGCTGATTGAATATATTCCAGGAGACAAGAATTTCAAAATTTTAAAACCGGGCAAGCTTTCAGATAAACAAAAGAAAGCTCTTGAATTTATTAAGCAAAATGTCCTAAAAAGGTGGGGCTCAACTGGAATTCAGCAATGTTTAAACACAGCAGTTTTTGATGAATTGAAATATATTGTTGTATTTCCGGGTGGAATGAAAAAGCTCGGAGATTCAAAAGGAAATATTTTACCTGATGCTTGGTTATTCCCACAAAATGCAACAGTTACTGATTTTGCTCGTCATATTCATGAAGATTTTGTTAAGAACTTTGTAACTGCTTACGATGTAAAGACTAAGCGACCAATTGGTAAAGAACATGTTTTGAAAGATGGCGATGTTGTAGAGTTGGTCTGCGGTAAGTGATTTTTAACCAAAACCCTTAAAAGAGGTGTTACTGGTTAGTGTATATGGTAACTGCATCTATATGGAGTCAATTTCCTACAAGTATTGTACGTAATATAGTGAACACAATAAATCCTAAATCTGTTTTAAGTATTGGTTGTGGAACTGGTGGAGTTGAATTAGAAGTTGGATTAGCTGGTAGAAATGTGACTGGCATTGATATATATGAGCCTGCACTTGATATTGCTGAATCCAAATTAGATAGTTTGCATTTACCTTGTGAAGAGTTTGTTGAAAAAATTTGGTCTTTAGCTACAGAATTAAATAATCCAAAAGATCCATTTTTTAGTAAGCGATTAAGACCTGAGGAGGGATATAATACTAATCCAGGTGATTATGATAATCATGAAGTATATTCTAAATCGCTCCCGTTTTTTAGAAAACCAAATGTAAATTTTGAACAAGGTGATATAAACGATAATTTATCGTTATTAACTTCAGATAAACCAGATTTAGTTATGGCTAATTTACTAATGTTTCATATTGAAGAAAATCTAACGCAGGTTATGGGGTCAATTTTAGAAAATCTCGCAGTTGGATCTAAATTTTTATTTGATGTAGTTTATGAAAGCAATTACAACCACGATAATACGATATTTTTAGATTCAAAAAATAACTTGTCTTTTGAACAGGGAAGAACGATAGATATTAATGAAATATTTGAACCAATGGGATTAGTCAATGACGAAGTTATGGGAACACAGTTGGGTTCACAATATTTTAGTCATATGGTTCGCATGATGCGTATCCCATACTATCAACCAGCAGGATTTAGTGTTGTTGGGTATGTTTTAACTAAAAAAGAAGATACTGGACAAGCTTTGAAAGATGTTGTAGAGTTGGTTTGCGGTAAATAAACCTTTTTAAATCTTTTTAGTTATAATTATACAGTGATAGTTATGGATGTTTTAGAAAAAACAATAAGAGTAAGAATGGGTATGCATATCTGTGAAAAAGAAAGTGCTTATTTAGCCGATATTCCAAACGTCGAGAAACGTATTGATTCAATATGGCTTAACGTTCCTAAACAAGTTAAATCAGAAGTAAAAAAATATTTGCAACAAGTATCTCAAGATATAATTGAAGGAAAAGACGGAAAAGACTTAGAAGATATTGAAGAACTACTTGAAGTATGTGAACCTATAATCGATATCTTTGTGCCTATGCTGTCAACATTATTTTCTCCAGATAGAATCATGTCGAATGTTAAAAATAGGTATATTAAAAATGCAGAAGAAGTAAAATCTGAAAATGAAGCAGAATTTAACGAAGTACAGTTACTAAATGGAACTAATCTAAGTTATTTAAGTAATTTATCACATATGCATAAAATCAGTTATACAAACGCAGTTACTCGTGATATTATTGTAGACCATGTAACTCATTTTGCAAGAAACAATGGACTTGAGGCAGCAATTACAGATGATGTAATTTATTTTTCTATGCAACAGATTTGGCCAACAAGAGAACAATATCAAATTAATGTAGATCAGATTAAAAAATTAGGGAAAGGATTGATTTCTTCCATAATTATGCCCCAAATTAAAACTGAGATTTTGATGCAAAAAATGGAAGATATAAGTTCAGATGATAAAGAAACATCTATAATGTTTGAAAAGATGTTTGATATAAGTTTAAAACAAATAGATAATGCTCTAGCATCTGTTATAAATATATATGACCCTATTGACATAAAAACCATGGATGAAATGTATGGAGCAGTTGATTTGATTGAAGAATAATTGTTTACAGCCATTTACGGTTGTACTATTTAATTTTTAATATTTGTTATATACGTGGTTTAATTTATCTTGTTGGAAAAGCTTATAAACCTCTTTTTGCGTTTTTATCCATGGTACGAAATCAGCGCTTTGTTGATTTTAGTAGCTAAACGCTAAAATGGGAAGAATACGAACAAAACAAATTAAGAGAATTGGACATAAATTTATAACTTTATATAAAGACCAATTATCTAAGGATTTTCCTGAAAATAAGAAAAAAGTTCAAGAACTCAGTGATGTACAAACTAAGAAACTACGAAATATGATTGCCGGCTATATCACAAAAAAGCTGAAAAAAGAAGAGGAATAACTCAAATAAACGAATCTTTATAAAATATATATAAGCTTGATGATTACAGAGGTAAAATGATGTCAGAGGATCACGCAATTTTTGTTGGGGGTAAACCCTTTATGAACTACGTTACAGCAGTAGTTATGCAATTTACGACAAAAGGTGCAGACCAAGTTACAATTCGCTCACGTGGAAAATTTATTAGTAGAGCTGTTGATGTAGCGGAAGTAGTTAAAAGTCGATTTTTAAGAGACCAAATTGATGTTGATAAAATATCAATGGATTCCGAGGAATTCAAAAATAAAGAAGGTAGAACTGTTAGAGTTTCAACCTTAGATATTGCATTAAAACGTATAATTAAATTAGAAAAACAAGAAGACGTAGAGACAGTTAAAGAAGAAATAGTTAGCGAACCAGTTGTTGAAAAACCTGCTGCAGTTGAAGAAACTGTGAAAGAAACCGTGGTTGAGGAAGCACCAGCACCGGCAGTCGTTGAAGAAAAAGTTGAGGAAGCACCTGTTGTAGAAGCAGTTGTTGAAGCACCAGCAAAAGAGGAACCAAAAGCAGCTGAAGTACCTGAAAAAGAAGCAGTTGTTGAAAAACCTGTTGCAGAAGCGAAAGTAGAAGACGTAGAGACTGTTAAAGAAAAAGCTCCACTAACAGAATAAAGTTCTATCTTTTAGTTCAATAATTCTTTTTAATATAGCATTTAAATTAAGATATGTGTGGTATTATTGCATATAAAGGTTCAAAAAATGGTTCTGAAATTGTTTTATCTGGCTTAAAAAAGCTAGAATATCGTGGTTATGATTCTTGGGGCATTGCTATAGAAGATAAAAATCAATTTAAAATTATAAAACAAACAGGTAAAATCAGTGAAGTTAAGGAGTTAAATCTTCCAAAACAAGGTTTAGCTTTAGGACATACTCGATGGGCTACGCATGGTAAAGTAAATGAAAATAATGCTCATCCACATAAATCAAATAATAGTAAAATTGTTGTTGTTCATAATGGAATTATTGAAAATTATCAAGAACAAAAAGAATTTTTAATTAAGCAAGGTTTCGAATTTTATTCAGAAACAGATAGCGAGATTATACCAAATACTATTGAGTATCATATGAAAAGAGGTTATAGTTTTGTTGAAGCAGCTAAACGATCATTAAAGCATCTTGAAGGTCAGTATGCAATTGTTGCTATGTGTGCTGAATCAGACCAACTTGTAGCGATACGTAAAGAAGCGCCACTTGTTTTAGGTATTGGAGAAAATGAATTTTTTGTTGCATCAGATATACCTGCGTTTATAGACCATACTAAAAAAGTTATTTTTCTTGAAGAATATGATTTGGCGATTATTAATGATAAGCTGTCTATTTTCAATTTTAAAGAAAATTTACCGGTCAATCGTAAAATAACAAATATTGAGTGGGATGCGGAGCAAGCTAAAAAAGGCAATTTTGATCATTATTTAATGAAAGAGATAACTGAACAAGCAGATGTTATTAGCAAAGTTGTTAGTATCCCTGATAAAAATATTAAAGAAATTGCAGATGAAATTAAAAATGCTAAAGGGTTATTTTTTGTAGCTTGTGGAACTGCTGCGCATGCATGTATTAATGGGTTGTATATGTTTTCAAAAACAGCAGGAACGCCTGTTAATTTTTGTGTAGCTTCAGAATTCAGATATTTTAAACATTTTCTTAATGAAAAAAGTTTAGTTATAGCAATTTCGCAAAGTGGTGAAACTGCCGATACATTAGATGCAATTAAAATCGCTAAGCTAAATGGCGCTAAAGTTATATCAATTGTTAATGTAATGGGTTCAACAGTAATGCGTGAATCACATAAAACAATTTTACAAGGAGCAGGACCTGAAATATGTGTGTTATCAACTAAAGCATATACATCACAAGTTGCGATTTTATCTTTAATTGCACATGCACTTGCCGGCGAGTTGGACAAAGGTAAATCCAAATTAAAAGAATTAATTAGATATATTTATTACTTAACTTCAAAAGCAACACGAGAACATATAACGCAACTAGCAGAAAGATTGCGCTATACAAATCATTTATATCTTATTGGACGTGGTTTGCAATATCCTACTGCGATGGAAGCTGCTTTGAAAATAAAAGAAGTTAGTTATATTCATGCAGAAGCATATGCTGGTGGCGAGCTAAAACATGGTACAATTGCATTAATTGAACATGGAACTCCATGTATTGTTTTTACTTCAAAAGAAACTGAAAAAGAAATATTATCAAATGCTTCTGAATTAAAAGCAAGAGGTGCTTACATAATTGGAGTCGGACCGAAAAATAATGAACTTTTCGATTTTTATATAAAAGTGCGAGAACTTGAAGGAATGAATTCAATTTGTCAAATAATCCCGATGCAAATTTTAGCTTATCAGTTAGCACTTTTGCGTGGATGCGACCCAGACAAACCACGAAATTTAGCGAAATCAGTTACAGTTAAATAATTTATGTAATTTTATAAGAATGCAAGCAGTTATTTTAGCAGCAGGAAAAGGCACAAGGATGCGTCCACTTACAGATACATGTCCAAAGCCAATGATAAAACTCAACAATCGTCCACTATTAGCATATATTGTTGATAATTTAATCGCAGTTGGAATTACAAATATTGTTATTGTTGTTGGTTATTTGGGTGAGCAAATTGTTGAGTATTTTTCAGATTACAAAAACACAAACATAAAATTTGTTACACAAGAAAAAAGAGAAGGCACAGCCAAATCAATTGGCACAGCCAAACCATATGTTAATGGAGATTTTATTGTGATTAATGGTGATGCATTATTTGAAAAAGAAATGATTTCTAAAATGATTTCAATTCATGAAGAAGGTGAACTGAATATTTTAGGCAAACGTGTTGAAGATGCTCGGCCATATGGTGTGCTTGTGCTTGATGGAAATAATATAATTGATATTATTGAAAAGCCTGAAAATCCACCTTCGAATTTGATTAATGCAGGGTTCTATATTTTTCCACCCGAGATTTTTGAAGCAATTAACAAAACCGGATTGTCTCAGCGTGGCGAATATGAAATAACTGATTCAATTAAATTACTAATTGATGAAGGTGTAGTTGCACGTGCAATTGAATATGAGGGTGATTGGATTGATGTATCAAAACCTGAAGATATACTGAGAGCAACTGACTGGGTTAATAGCAAAACTTCTTTAAACTAATATTTAATTTAAATATATGGCAAACATAGTTTTTCTTGGATCCGCCGGCGTAGGTAAAGGAACTTACGCAAATATTATTTCAAAAGAATACAATATTCCAACCATCTCTTCAGGTGATTTGCTTAGAACCGAAGTTAAATCTGAAACTGAATTAGGTAAAAAAGCAAAAGCATACATGGATAAAGGTGAACTAGTACCTGATGAATTAATTGACGAATTAATTAAAAACAGAATTTCTCAACCTGATTGCAAAAATGGATTTATTTTTGATGGATATCCAAGAAATTTAGATCAAGCAGAAAGATTATCAAAACTTGCCGAAATTAACTTAGTAATTAATCTAGTTACGAATGAAGAAGTTATTTTAGATAGATTAGGTGGACGAATTCAATGTTCAAAATGTGGTGAAATTTTCCATTTGCGAAATATTATACCAAAAGTAGATGGAGTTTGCGATAAATGTGGTGGTAAATTATATCAGCGCGATGATGACCAACCTGAAGCAATTAAGAAAAGACTAAATATTTATCACAATAGCGTAAAAGCAGTTATTGAATATTACAAAAAACAAGGTGTTTTACATGATGTTGATGCTTCATATGGTTACGCGGAAGTAAACAAGATTATTGACCCAATTAAGAAACTAATTGATAATACTTGATTCGCTTTAGAGTAATAACTCATTTTTTTATACTAGTCTATGTATAAGTTATATGATGAATCGTAAGTTAATAATTACAGCCATAACTGGTTTTAATATTGCATTAAGTTTTGCACTTGTTTCAAATTTTCTTCCAATTTATTTAGATTCTGTTGGTGTAAGTTTAATTAATATTGGATTAATTTTTGCTTTTGGTGCAATGCTTGCAGGCATTTTACGATTTCCTGTTGGAACTATTGCAGACCGCGTAGGTAGAAAACCACTTATGATTTTTGGTGCAATTGGATATCCGCTTTTTGCATTAGGTGTGATTCTTTCAAGAAATACTGTGCATTTTATTGGTATTAAATTGTTAATTGAGTTATTTGGGGCATTGTTTTGGACAGCTTTTTGGACATATATTTACGATATGCTAACTCGTGGAAAGGAAGGACGTCAACTTTCAGGTATTTACATATTAACTGGAGCAAGTAATGTTTTAGCACCAATTTTAGGCGGAGTTATTATTACAATGTACGGTTTTACACATTTGTTTTACTTGGCTGCAGCAATTGGGTTAGTAAATATACTTTTCATTACATTCGTTATTAAAGAATATCATGCAAAAGGTAAATCCGAAACCTTGCGCGAATTTGAGCATGATATTGCTAAAGAATATCATCATATTGTGAATATCAAAAAATTTAGAAATATAATGACAATCGGCGTTTTACACAATGTTGTATGGTGCATTTGGTATGTATATATGCCAATTTATTTGTATTCAAATGGTATGGCTTTTAAAAATATTGGTTTGCTTTTGGCTTTTATGCAATTAACTAGCATGGTTATGAATTACCCTATTGGAAAAATGGTAGATAAATTTCCATCAAAATATTTGATAATACCTGGATTCTTTTTAGTTTGGCTTTCAGGCTACTTCTTTTTAGTATTCAAAGATTTTACTAAACTTGCAATTGCACGGGCAACTATGGGTGTGGGATATAATTTTACATGGATGCCTCTTGGAGCAAGATTATCCCATTTAACTCCAAAAAAAGAACATGGTGCAACAACCGGACTTTTCAGAGCCGGATGTGCGATTACTGTTGGAATAACAACCATATTTGCCGGATATTTAGCTGAAATATATGGGATTAAAATAGTACTCTGGGGCGCAAGTACCTTTGCTGGAATTGTATCAATTTTCTTATTATTTATACGTGATGGAATTATGGGAAAAGGTAGGTCTTTATTGCATAAACATCATGTAATAAATATTCATAGTTCAAAACCGCATCAAGATAAAACACATCATTAAAGTAAATCTTCCATTTTTTCAAATTTAGGCTCATTTACAACTTGATATAATTCAAAATCATCGACTAAATCTGGCACATAGTGTTTGATTTCATCAATTATTTTATTAAGATGATTTGTGTTTTCATATAAAATCGAGCAAAACAAGTCAAATTTACCTAGAAGTTGAGATACGTGAACTATAAACTTATTTGCAATAACTTTTTTTAGAAAAATATCTTTATTACTTTTTATTTTTAACCGAATAAGCAGCAATGCAATGTTTGGTAATCCGATAGCTGGAGGATTAATAATCGGAACAACACTAGTAAGCACTTGTTCTTTTCTCATTTTTTTTAGTCTGCGAGCAACAGAATCTCTACGCAAGCGAGTTTTGTTCGATATATCTGCAATGCTCATTCGCCCATCTTGAAAAAGTGCTTTAAGAATTTTCTTATCTTTTTCATCAACTTTCTGTTCTTTGCCGTAAATTATGCCTTGTGTCATATTAACGTTAAATAAGCCATATTTATAAACTTTATGCTTATTTTAAGCTCTTTTTTCTGATAACCATTATATACTGTAATCTTAACTAGTAAGTAACACACTAAATAAGTGATAATCGAAATGATAAAAATGAAAAACAAAAAATCTACACTGGAAAATATTGTACCTTGTGCAGTAATTCAAGTACTGGGTAATCGAGATCCAGACAACCACACAAGAATTTTTGGTGATGCAGGTTATTTGGGTCTACCTAACTTAATGCAATATGCTGAAAAAACAAATAATCATAGTATGGTTGATGAAGAATTTGATCAACTAATTTCAAAAACTGCAAAAGCAAATGAAGAATTTGGAATTTGTAATGAATGCATATATCGTGCTTCATTTGAATCTGGAGAACATACATATGTACCTTGTCCTAGACAAGTAGCTCCAGAATTATTCATAAAAAGTGATGATTAAATGACAAAAGATAGCGTAAAAATGAAGTATAACTTGGATGTCATGCCAGTTGCATGGGATGTGCCTGAAGATTCTAAAGGACATAAATTTGTATGCGAAGGACTTTGCAAAAAAGTTGACTCAATTATTGATAATGTTTTTTCAAAATTTAAATCTGAAGAAAATAGTTTGATTAAAAAATCTAAGATTTTTAATTATCGAACAGATGTATATTTGAAAACAGGATTAGTTAGTAAACTCAAGTTGTGTGAGTTAGGACACCCAAAACGCAACATCTTGAATTTTATACCGTATAGTTTCAACATAAATGCACGAGCGTATACTGAATTAGGCTTAGAAATCTGTGAAGAATTTCGTAAACAGTATGAACGTGAACAGTTTGGGAATGTGGCGATATTTCAACAATTTGGTAGCATAAGTGATTATAGTAAGAATAATAAGTAGCTTATTTCCTAAGCTTCTTCTTGATCTTCTTTCTTTTTTTCTTAAGATTCTTTTTCTTAAGCTTGAGTTCCAGTACTTTGACTTTTTGTTGTTCTCGCTCAACATCGGTTTCGAGTTTTTGGATTTTTTCTTGTCCGCGAGCAAAAAACTTTAAGCGAAGAAGGTTGATTTCGCGTTTAATTTTCTTAAGAATGGGAGTTTTAAACATATCCATCAAATACAAATTAATATGTAGATAAATAGTTTTTGAACGTAGCAAGGGTCGACTTGCTAAAAACTTTAAAAGTTTTTCTTTGTACGCATATGATGTCAGTTAAAATTTTTTCACCAAAAACGATTGATTTATCTACTTTTTTAGATTATTTGAGACCAACTGATAAAAATAGTACGCCCAAATACTATTCCGCATTTGAACTTTTTTGGTCAGGAATTGGTGGAGAATATTTTGATCAAGGTCAACATAATAATACTCTTGAAGAGTCACGTAAAAATTTACCTTGGCAAATACTGTGCGCAAAAGACGGCGTTACTGCAATAATACCTTTGGGAGTTAATTCAAACTTATACAATGAAAAAATAATTTTACAAAGAAAAAAAGGTACGCAAATACAAAGTGTAACTAAAAAACATCCAGTAGATGTATTTAAAGCAATTAATACAGTTAGAAATAAACCAGGTAGTAGAGAGTACCTTCTAAAAATAAAATACTTACGTAAGAAAAATATAAGATTACAAACCACATCTGAAGGTGATCATGGACATGCACAAATCGATGGGTTCTGGGCTACGTTTTTTAACCTTAATCGTGAACAGTATGCTGCAAAAATGGATGTAAAAGATGGTGTGGATCTTATTCAAAGCGTCTGGCAAACGGAATTTACAAAATCCATTGATTTCAGAGATATTCTTAATAAAAAAGGTGCGATTATTCGTGAAAATGACTACGAACTATTAGATATGTTTATGGAACAGTTACCCGATTTTCTTGAAAATAAATTAAGAAGTAGATATCATAAAAGATAAAATAATAAGTCAATACTCTTAAAAACTTAGATTTCTTTTGTTTTATATGATTCGACAACCAATAATAACTGTATTAGGTCATGTAGATCATGGTAAAACGACTTTGCTAGACTATATTAGAGGCACAACTCTTGCTAAGAGAGAAGCAGGTAAGATTACACAACATATTGGAGCAACAGAAGTACCAATTGGCACCTTGAAAAAGGTTTGCGGTGGTCTTTTAGAAGTATTTAATCTTAAATTTACTATACCGGGTTTGCTTTTCATTGATACTCCAGGTCACGAAGCATTTACAAATTTGCGAAAAAGAGGTGGCTCAATTGCAGATTTAGCTGTTTTAATTATTGATATTAATCAAGGTATTCAACCACAAACAAAAGAAGCTATTCAGATTCTTAAAACATTTAAAGTTCCATTTATTATTGCAGCTACAAAGATTGATATGATTTCTGGCTGGAAAACACATGATAAAACTTTTTTAGCAAATATCAAACAACAAACCGATTTAGCTAGGAAAACTTACGAAAATCGTTTTTATCGTTTATTAGGATCTTTATCTGAATTAGGTTTTAATTCAAATATTTATAATGAAGTAGATAACTATACCAAAGAAATCGCAATTGTACCCGTTTCAGGGCATTCGGGTGAAGGTGTTGCTGAACTTTTAGCGATTTTAACTGGATTATCACAAAAATTCTTGCAGGATAAATTAGATATTGATATAAATAAACCTGCAAAAGGAACAATTCTTGAAATTAAAGATGAAAAAGGCATGGGAACAACTGCAGATGTAATTATTTATGAAGGTAGTTTAACAAAAGAAGATACAATCATAGTTGGGGGTTCCAATAATGTTTTTGAAACTAAAATAAGATCTCTTTTAAAACCAAATCCCTTATCTGAAATTCGTGATAAGAAAAGTAATTTTAATCATATATCAAAAGTTGTTGCAGCCTCGGGCATAAAAATTCTTGCACCGGATTTAGATAAAGCACTTGCAGGAGCACCATTTGCTTCAGGTAGAAATGAAACAGAAGTTAATGAAGCAAAAGAACGAATTTTAGGTGAAATTGAAGAAGTTTTAGTTGAAACAGATGAAATTGGCGTAATTTTAAAAGCAGACACATTAGGTTCAATTGAAGCTGCTGCAAATCTGTTAAAGCAAAAAGACATTCCAATCAAACGTGCAGATATCGGTAATATAACAAAACAAGACATATTAGAAGCATCAAGCCAAAAAAACACACTTAAAGCTGGATTTGTGTTAGGATTTAATGTAAAATGTTCTGATTCTATGCTTAAAGAGGCTGAAAAAGAGAAGATTTTAGTTATAACTCATCCTGTAATCTATAAAATTGTTGAAGAATATGACGAAAAAATTGAAATTCTTAAGAAAAAGCGAGAATTAGAAAAATTAGCAGGTCTGACTTGGCCAGGAAAATTCAGAATATTATCACAATATATTTTCAGGCAATCGCATCCAGCAGTATTTGGCGTCGAAGTTCTTGCAGGTAAAATTAAACAAAATACGCAAATTATGAATAAAGATGGTTTAGTTATCGGTTATATAAAAAGCGTAGAAGATCAAGGCAAGAAACTCGCTGAATTAAAACAAGGCGAACAAGCAGCACTTTCTGTAAAGGGTATAACTATTGGTCGAAATGCTGAAGGAAATGATGAGCTATATATTGATGTATCTGAACAAGATTTTAAGAAATTTAAAAGTATTAAGAAATTACTTTCTAGCTCAGAAAAAGTTGTTTTAATGGAGATCGCAGCAATCCACCGACGCGAAAAAGAAATCTGGGGACTTTAAAATGACTTGGCAAGATGCATTTGCTATAAATCAAGAAGCAGTTTTAGTTACTAGTTCTAAAAAAGCTAAACCACGCGCAATTTATGTAATTTGTAAAGGTATTCTAGATAATAAAATACTGTTAAGTGTTTGCCAGATGCATGTTTCTCTTGCTAATATTAACGAGAATCCAATACTTTGTTTAATAACTAAATACCATAATGAATATTATCGAATTGAAGGGAAAGGAGCATTGCACTCTTCAGGTAAGTATTTTAATTTAGCAGTTAAGCGGAATGTCAAAGGTACACCTAATCCAAAATATGCATTGACTTTAGAAATCGATGCTATATATGATGTAGATAATGTCAAGCGAATTCTATAGAGCATAACATTTAACTTAGCTATAAAATCGTACAAAATTACCTTTTGCTAGAGGTCTATAAGTTTTCAGCGAACTCTGGAAAAGACGAAATAATTAAAGCGTTTCTAAAATCGCCTTTAATCTTGGAAAATCTTGTTTTAAAACGCGTTTGAATCCCTCGGGCGTGTGTCCATTACCTGTTTCAATAGTTACGGGCGTATTTTCGGTTAAATGTTTTATTAGTAAACGCAAGGATTCTTCATGATTAATACTTCCATCTCCAATATGCTTACCTAAATGTTCGTAAGCAGTAGATTCATCAGACAAATGTAACCAGTTAGTTCTTAATGCAATGGTTTTTACAAAACTTTCCATAGATTTAGCTGATTCAGGTACTTTTCCTTGATATTGTTCTCTTAACCATTCCATTGTTCCAAAAGTACCGATTTCAGGGTTTTCTGTAAAATATTTTATAACCGTCCATGCATGCGAAACATCAAAATTAATACCGTCAATATGTTTTCTATTTGCAAAATCTTCAGCAACTTGATCTACACAATCAAAAACTAAACTTTTTTGAAAGGAATCATAATTTTTAGAAAGTGCGGGATTATTTTCAACAATTAACAAACAATCTGATTCCATTCCATCTCGTATATATTTAGCTTCTAATGCTTGTGCAGCTAATCCTTGATGCATAATTTGACGATCGCCTTGGGATTTTTCCGAAAGCACATCTGCAGAAAATTTACGTACATTATGATAATTAATTGTAAATCTATCTGCTTCAGCCACATTTGAAATAATATCACAAAAAGCAATAGTAAGTGCTATATGTTGACCATCCATATCCATAAGAGATTTTTGCCAAGGATAATGCAGTTGTATTCTTGAAACGCTATTTTTACGCATTTCCTCACCAATATTTTGCGCTAATTCTTTGCTTAATATATTAAATTTGCCATATTGTGATTTTTTTTCAGGCATTACTGAAGGATATCTAGCGATATCTGGGTGAAAATAATTTTGAGGTAAAGTAAAAATTTCGATTGCGTCTGTTTCCATTACGTTAGTAATTTGAGGAATTCTACTACTTAGCACATTTTGCAAATCAACATTAGTAGTTAAAGATAACATAACGTATTAACTAAATAAAGGTTATAAATTTTGTTAAACTAAATCGTGGTTTTATAGGTCTCATAAAATTTAGTATATTCTTTGATTTTTTCAGGATCATGTAGTAATTCTTTCAATAATTTCAAGTCATTCAAATCTTTTGGTCTAGATAACTTTCTTTTATGTGCAATTAAGCTTTCAATTGGTTCTACAAAAACATCAACATCTAAGTATGTTTTCTTGATTCTTTGACTAAATATTTTATTAAATGAGCTACCAAGTACTTTTTGCTTAGGATATCCTGTTGTAACCTCAATTTCTTGTCCTTTATAGTGTGTTACAAAGCCATAATCATCAACAACAAAATTCTTTTTTTGAATTAGCCTATGTTTGACCTCACAACCAAGCTTTTGAGCAAAAATCTGCGCATCTCCATCTTTGACAACTATATCTAAGTCTCCTGCTTTTCTCTGCCCATTTGTATAAACTTCCATAGCCATGCCAGACATAAAAAACCAATCTAAGTCTTTTAGCATTTCTACAACTTCTGATAAAATTTGTTTATCCATAATATGCATGGAGAATAACATTTAAAAAATAACATTTAATGAAATAACGCCAGAATTTGATTAAATTGCGTGTTCGTAATACTTTTAAAGCGTTTCCGGAGAGTAGTACTATGAACAAATTCAAAGGGGAGCATGATCCAACGTTTGTAATGGGTCATAATCAGAGTAAACTTAATCGCAATTCAGAGACGCTAATCGATAAGATCGAACGTTTCACACGTATTGCAGCAAATCGGTTTATGGATGATCGAGGATTAAGCGGAACTGTTAGAATTGAAATAGAACAAAAGGAAAATGGATCTGGATATATTCAGATAGACCGTTGTCTTGGTCCAGATAATCGTTTTTTTCCACAAATTAAACGAACCATGGCGCAGATTTACTAGAAAAAGGGTGAAGACTTAAAATTAAAGATCCAACCTAAAAAAGGTGTATTTCGTA